>Ga0182024_10019726_pt1 | contig 12390 bp, 11 predicted proteins | sample P32metaG_FD_120480 | JGI IMG/M metagenome (GOLD analysis project Ga0182024, IMG submission 120480) | Permafrost microbial communities from Stordalen Mire, Sweden - P3-2 metaG (Illumina Assembly) | ecosystem: Environmental > Terrestrial > Soil > Wetlands > Permafrost | place: Sweden: Stordalen...
CCTGGTTCATCTGGTCGAGAAACAGCTCCCGCTTGCTCTTGCGACCATACTTCGCAAAACTCATCTGCGATGCCAGTGTCTGCTGAAAACGCGCCATTCGCTTCATACTTATAGTTTATTCAAGAATGACGCGGCTTGCGAACTTGTGCAGAGGTTCCCTAATGTACTGTCGCGACCAGCAAGTTCTGGGGGCTGTGATCCAGCCTCAAGCGCAAAAGGACTTGTTCTTAGGTCCATAGTTATAAGAACCTTAACCTAGTTTATGCTTAGTCGACATAAACTAGGTTAAACTGTGTGGCCGTAACTGATGTTGTTAAATTATTATATATCAATAATATGAAGAATAAATTTAATGGAGCTTCCGTGGAAATCTTAGGGTTACACTTCATAGCGCACCTCCTCTGTTGTCCAGCAATGCAGTGTTAGGACAGTACCGCTCCAGTAAACATAGAGCTGCGACCAGCAGAAGAAACAAGCCACTTAGAGCCCGTCCTGCGATCACGTCGGGAGTTGTCGTCCAGTCCACGGTGAGGTCTACCGGTCCTTTAGGGACGTGCACGGCAATCAGGCCATCGTCGCGCTTGGGCAGGTCATCGACGGGCAGACCGTTGATCCGCACGCACCAGGCAGGATAGCTGCGCAGGCGGAGAATCAGATAGCCGGCATGGCCGTTGTCGGCCCTGACTTCAAAATGCTCGGCATGATTCTTTACGCGGACAGGCAATGCGGTAAACGTGGCTTCGCAACTGCCCTGCGCCGCCTCCCATACTGGGCTCGTATCGGGCACGCCTGTGCCTTTGCCCAAGACAGTCGAGGAGTCGGTGACCAGGCAGGCGGCGGGCAGGCCGCTGGCGAGCATGGAATCGTCCGCGCCGGGCGGCTCATACTCGTCGGTTCCACCGACGCCGACGGCGGAGCGATAGGTGGCCAGCATGGGAGCGACGGCGTCTTCTTCGTCGCAGGGCTGAAAGAAGATCAGTGCGGTAGCGGATGTAATTGCCAGAAAGGCCACGGTACAAGTGGCTGCAACGGCCAAGCGCCGCCAGCGGTGAGCCTCAGTGGAGAACCATACCGCAGCGGCGAAGAAGATGGCCATGGGCGCCTCAAGCGTTACCAGCCAACGCCAGGGAAACTGCAAGAAGCGGAGCTTGGGCAGCAGATTCCAGACCGGCAGCGAGATGGGGAGCTGAAGAAACAGAACCACTAACGGAATCAGCGCCAGGGGAATCCACCAGCGGCGCTCCGCGCGGATGCTTTTGCGCCGCCAACTCACCAGCAAGCTGCATGCGGCCACGGCCAGCATGATGACGGCAATCATGGAGGCCTGATGAAGCACCACGTCGTGAAATTCCAGATTCGGATCGGCGTGGCGGGCGAAGAGCCAACTGTTTTCAATTCGCTCGCCCGGATCGGAGGCTGCCTGCTTGAGATCGGCCCAGGGCTGTTCCCATGCGGCAGGAACGAGAAAGACTGAGGCGAGTCCCAATCCCAAAGCGGCAGCGATGGAGGCGCGCACGACGGGGGCCCAGGACTTCGACAGCAGGGCGGCAGCCAGCGCGACGGCGGCCAGCAGATAGCTCACCATCACGCCGAGTGGGGCGTTCGAGAGCCATGCGCCGGCCACGACGAGGGCGAGGGGCGCGGTAGAGCCATCCAGAGAGCGTTTCCACAGAGGAGCCTCCGGGTTGCGGTCGCGCAGGATGAAGAGGAGCGCCAGCGGAACCCAGAAGCCGCCGGTCAATTCGCCAAAGGCGCTTCGCTCGTAGGCGCAGAACAAGGTGTAGCCGGAATAGATGGCGGTGCAGCCGGCCAGGGTTGCTGCGCCGTTGGAGAGCGCCTGGCGGGCCAGCGCGCGGGTGGCAAGGCCGGTGGCTGCCAAGAGCAGAAAGGTCAGAGCCAGGGGGGCCAAATGCCAAGGCATGACCGAACCCAAGGCCGCGCCCAGCATCCATGTCAACGGGGGATAAAACACGAATCGCGGTTCGCCAGCGCCGAAGTTTGCGCTTGGCGTCCAGTGCGGGTAGGGAATTCCCTGAAGCCAAGCGCTTTGAGCGTCGAGCCAGGAGATGAGATGGAAGTCGAAGTCGTGGCCGCAGGAGTTGCCGAGGAAGAGCTGTGGGGCGGTGGCAAGGGCGGCTGCGAGCAGAACGATGGCGGGGCCGGAGTAGCGGGTCCAGCGGGCGGGCACCCCAGGTCTCATGTCTGAGACCTGGGATACCCGAAACCCTGCTCGATGTGTATACAGTGCCATAAGACTCTTCTACAAGAACATCCCACTTTCGGTGAGATCGAACTGCGCCAAAAGTGGAGTGCCCAGTTACGGGAGCAGATGCAAAGTGTGCTGGGTCTGGGCGGATACGGCTGCGGAAGAGAAGGGCAGGGGGAAGGTAGTTCCGCCGTAATAGTCGTTCCACTGGTCGCGGAAATACGGGCTGTAGGGATTGCTGCTCTCGCCGAGCACAATGTCTTCAGTCGAGCCGTCGATGTTGCTCCAATCCATAGTGAAACGCTGCGAGGGGCCGAAGGCGCGGCCCACCTGCTTGACAGTGGTGGTGTCGCCGCTGAGGGGATAAGGGCCGGTTCCGGCAACGTGGCCGACGATGGGCAGGAAGCTTGCCAGCGGGTGCTGGATATCGATCACATGCCAGCTTCCGTAGGTCCACAGGGAAACGTCGCCGGGAGCCTTGCCGTCTTCCATTCCCTTGCGGACGGCGTCGGTCAGCAGAGCGTCCCAGTTCTTGTAGGCAGGCGGAAGCCATTCGGGGCTGGCGTGCATCACGATCTCTTCTTCAGCGAAGTTGGACTCGGCCCAGACGTATTTCTCGGCGTCTTTACCTACCTTGGGCTCGAGTAGGAGTGGCCAGAGGGCTTTGCGCGCCTGGGTCACGACGGAGGCGGCGGCTGAGTCGGTGGTGAGCCGGCCGTCCCAACTGCGCATCAAGTCAGCAGCCTTGCGCAGGCGATCATCGGCGGCGGGTGTGTGATCGATGGCGTAGGCGAAGCGATGGCCCAACTCCTGGTCGACTTCGCTGTATACGTCGGTCTGGACGGCCAGCAGATCTGCGGGCTTGAGCTGGTCGCGGCCTTGCAGCATTTTGTAGATGCGTTCGGTGCGGTAGGGGTCGAGCCACTCCAGAGTCAGCGGGTAGGGCGAGCTTTCCGTAGTGACGCGCGAGTTGGCGGTGGCGAGAAAGCCCGAGGGCGGATCGACGGAATTGGGCATGGCGTCATAGGGGATGTAGCCCTGCCATTCGTGCCCATTGTCCTGAATAGGCACGCCCTGAAGGCCCGCTGGACGGATGGGAACTCGGCCTATGGCGTGATACGCGATGTGGCCCTGGTCGTCGCTGTAGACGATATTCTGCGTGGGCCAGCACCACTCCCCCACGGCCGCCGAAAACTCCGCCCAGTTGGACGCTACGTTCATCTCGTAAAGCGGAAGCGCGTTCATGGTTGGGTCGTAGAGGGTCCACTTGAGCGCGATAGAACGCGAATCTCCCGTAAAGGTCGGAAGCAACAACGGCCCGTGCGGAGTGGATTGGATGTCGAGCTGCACATCGTGTCCGCCGCGCACATGAATCACTTCATGGTCGACGGCGAGGGGCTTCCAGGAGCCGTCGGAGGCCTGGTAGTTGCCGTTGCCGTCGAGTTTCTCGACGTAGAGATCCTGTACATCGGCATAGAGGGCGGTAAAGCCCCAGGCGACATGCTCGTTGTGGCCGGCGATGACGAAGGGGACGCCGGGCAGCGTGACGCCGGCGGCATGGAAGCCCGGCGCGCTGAGGTCGGCCATGAACCAGATATTGGGCTCGGTGAGGCCGAGGTGCATATCGTTCGAGAGCATCGGCTTGCCGCTGGCGGTGTGCTTGCCGGCAATGACCCAGTTGTTGGAGCCGGGAGCGCAGCCGGCGCAGGTGGGCAGGCCGAGGATGGCGCGGAGTGCGCTGAGGTTTTCTTCTGGTGGGGGCGCATTTCCCTCAGGGGCTAAAGCCCTCGTCAGTCTTGCGGCGTTTACGGCACGACTGAAGTCGTGCCCTTTCAAGGCAACCGCCGTTTCCGGAGCATGTGCGGGCGCGGCGCTGGCCTGGGAGTTCTCGTCGTCCTCGTCGGAATCCTTCTCGGCAGGTGGTTCTGGATGCGGCTGGCTTAGATCCAGCAAAATGCCGGTGGGCGGATGATCGCGCCAGGAACCGACCGGATAGAGATCGCTCTCCAGCTTGGAGTTGTGAAGCTTGGCGGCGATTCGCTCGCGGGCGAGCTTGGCGTCCCAGTGGGTATCGAGCGTTTGCACCATCATGAGGCCGATGGAGACCGAGTCCACGCCGCTCCAGGGTTGAGGGCGATAGAAGAGCAGCTTGAACTCGGCGGGAAGAGAATCTTGATGCTGCGCGATGAAGAGGTTGACCCCGCGGGCGTAGTCGTCGAGACGGGCGCGGTCGGCCCAGGGCAGGTTGGCATAGATGCGCTGGGCCGTATTGCGAAACTGGAGGTTTCGCTGCGATTTGTCGTGCCGAACAAGCGAGGGGCCGAGAATCTCCGCCAGCTCACCGTTGGCGTTGCGCCGAAAGGTGTCCATCTGCCAGAGACGATCCTGGGCGGTCACATAGCCCTGGGCCACAAATAAGTCGTCCTGGGTAGCCGCTTCGATGTGGGGCACGCCGTGGGCGTCGCGGCGGACCGTGACTGGCGCGGAAAGGCTCGCCCCCGCGGCTTCAGTCAGGTGAATGTCGCCGTCAAGCACGGGGAGAGCGGCCTTCTCTGCCGAACGAAGCCAGAGAACGCCTGCGCCCGCGGCAATCAGCAGGAGCGCGAACAGCCCGGCCGCGGACCAAAGCACAACGCGCGGCCAGCCCAGCTTGCGGCGGCGGGGTCGAGGCACGGGAGGGCGCGCAGGTGATTGATCGAAAGAGTCCGGCGAGTCGGGGTTGGGCATCGGTCCACTTCAGGATAACGCCGCAGCACCGCCGATGTTCTATGTGGGCTTTCCACAGGATCCTGAAACGCCTCGTTGATGCGGCCTTACGAGTGCCAGTTGCAGCCTTGGACGAACCATTTAGGTATGGCCGCACATGCAAATGTCGTACGCTTCGTTTATGGGAGCGGCGGCAGGCAGATCCACAACGCGGATGATGATTGTGCTTTTTGTGAACATGGATCGCCCCATTAGGCAGCCTCGATACTCCTCATCCCTCAGGTTTTCCTTGAGTTGTTCGTTGTTCTTAAGGTATGCGGGCTTGTAAAACAATGTGCCGCTAAAATACCCGCCGATGACGGCATAGTACGGTATGACCATGGGCCACGTTATGACATGCAGGAGACGGTCTGAAATGGGCTCGGAAGGAACATCGGTGAAGCGGAGATTGTGAAGACTGCTGATTTCAACCACCGTTGGACGGAATTCAATGCGGCCGCCGCGTTTGTTACGGACTGGCTTTGAGACCTTTGTAACGACGCCTGAAACCGATGTACCGGCATGGATTACGGCGATTCCGTTCACGACAACGTCTTTGGAAACCGCCCAGCGAATCGCGTCACCGCTCTTGGATGTTGTCGGTGAGACAGAATCAAGCAGTAGGAGTTCGACCGTTGTGCCTTTGGGAATGGTGACAAGCTCCGGAACTGATTGAGGCGCATCCGGTGTCGCAGCAGGTACGGAGGTCTGCGGCGCGCCGGAGGTAACGACCGCTGCCAGGAGCTGTTGCGTCACCAGCAGCGGGCAAAGGATGACGCAGAGAACGGCTTGAAGCAAGGAACGGCTCATCGGAACTCCTTGTTTGGCTTTACAAGGACCGATGTTAGGGCGGTTGTGCGCGGGTGTGGGAGCGATGAGGACAGTTTCGCAACTGTCACAAGGCAGGAGTTGAGTCCGGCTGGGCGGGATTCTCCCCGGAGAGCGTGGCTTCCATCGCACGAAGCGGCGCAAACGAGGCCTCATCGAAGAGGCTGAAGCGCATGGGGAAAACACCTGGGGGCAGTTCGAGAGCTGTCACTGCATCGCAGACCACGCCTGAGGTTGCATCCAGGCCACGGCCCCAGCCAGGCTGCGTGGGATCGCGCACCAACAAGCTCTCCGGGGCCAGGCCGGCGGCAATCAGCATAGTGCGTCCGGTACGCTGGAACTCCGACCAGCGCGAAGCGATGCCGATCAGATCCCCGGCGTGCTCGGGCAGGTAACGCTTGAGGTAGGTTTGAAGCTCGGGCGACACGGGATGAACCTGGAGGATGGTCAGCTCGACGCCGGCTGGCAGCAGCTTGCGAACCGCCGCCGCTTTGCTGGGCAGCACGACGGGCATTGAGCCTTCCAACATGCGAGGCTCGGCGGACTCCTCGGGAGCACAGCCTGCGATGGGAAGCGCCAGCGCCTGCGACAGCTCATAGATAACGATGCGGCGCAGCTCGGGGTCGGGCTCAATCACTAACCAACGTGACGGCGGCGCGAGGGAGAGCCAGCGGAGCAAGCGCTCACGGAGCAAGGCCTCTGGCGCGCCCAGCTTGCGCGCCCGCGCCACTGTGTCGCCGATGAGCTGATCGATGGCCAGCTCGGGAGAGAGCGGCGCGGAGTGCCGAGCAGGCCGCACATAGACACCGCTGCCGGGACGGAACTCAACCCAGCCTTCGCGTTCCAATTCGCGATAAGCGGCGCTGGCCGTGTTGGGGTGAATGTCGAACCTGCGCGCCAGATCGCGGGTGCTGGGCAACCGCTGGCCTGGAAGGAGTTCCTTGCACAGGATGGCGAGCACAACTTGAGTGATCAACTGCTCGCGCAGTGAGACTTCGCCGATACGGTTGAGCCAGAGACGCATGGGTTTATCCTGCGGCCAACTCCGAGGTCGGGGCGGTTACAGCGGCGGGCTTTCTGCGGCCGTATACGACAAGCAGGGCCACTAGGAGAAGCAGAATCACACCCAGCACCAGCAGGCTGCCTTCGGGGCCGTCGGTGCCGCCGCTCCATAGCGGGTTGCCCGCCGGGGTGGTGGTCAGATAATGGCCGTTGGCGACGTTGCCGCTGTCGGCGGCGCCGTAGAAGTAAGTTTCCGCCCAGTCCCATGCGGCGTGGCAGCCGATGGCCCACCAGGCCGAGCCGGTGAGCCGCACGCTGACGCAGAAGACAAAGCCAATGGCTGCCGCGGCAAAGATGCCAACCCAGTTTTCTCCGTTATTGCTGGTGTGGATGAAGCCGAACAGGGTCGAGGTAACCCAGGCCGCTTGCCAGAAGGGCGCTCCCGGCGCCTTTTTTAGGTGCAGCAAGAGACAGGGAAAAAGCCCCAGCAGGGCGATGGCATAGACTCCCCATACGCCGTTGCCTTTCGCGGTCAGAATCAGGTCAACGCAAACGACGCCAATGATGCCCAGCGCCCACCAGAAGTTGATGCCGCGGGTGAGAGTGAACTGGAGGTAGCAGCGGAAGCTGCCTTCCTCGAAGAAGCCGGTGAGGAGAAAGGCGGCGGCCCACAGTAAGCCGTAGCTGAAGATGCGCGAACCTGTCAGCGCGACGGGCCCAAAATGCAGCCAGCCGCCCAAGGAGAGGCCGCCGATCAGCGCGGAGAGAGCTGCGAACCCCGCTGCCAGACCACTGAAGAAATGGAGTGTGCGCCGAGGGCCGGTGAGATTGTAGTCGAGGATATTGCGGCGCTCGATGAGGGCGACCAGCGCTGCTGCTGCCAGGATCGCCAGGAGCGGAACCAACTCGCTAATGAGCACCACTGTGGGCGAAAACTCGAATTTTGCGGCCGCCGGGTCAAGCACGACTGCCACCGTCCCGAGGATGGGGACAAAGAGCTTGTACAGGACATAAAAAATCAGCACGGACCAGCCGGCGCGCAGGCCCTCGCCGCCCAAGAAGACCCAGCGCAGACCGCGATAGTCAAGCGGATCTGGTGGAAGAGGCTGTATATCTGGCTCCAACGAGCCTCCTTCAACATGGAACAGATTGAGTGCCGTGAACAGTCCTGATGGAAAGATACTCTACGGAATAGGCGCGTGGGGAGTTCCGGAAACGAACTGTTCCGATTGTGTTTCTTGTCACCCGCCTTGACACAACGAGCCGAGCCCTTGATGCTTAACAGTTCAAGTCATTCGATTTTCACGCGCAAGGAGTGCCGGTTTTGCGGGTTCGCGTCTTCTATCACGACAAATGCTTTGACGGAGCTTGCTCAGCCTCGTTGTTCACGCGCTTTCACCGTGAGCGCATCGCAGCCGGAGCCAGCTATGAGTATCAAGGCCTGGTGCATCGCGCCGGCGCGCTCTTTGACGAGAGTGAATTTACCGGTGACGAGAACGCTATTGTCGACTTCAAGTACTCGTCATCGCCGAGGATCACGTGGTGGTTCGATCACCATCTGTCGGCGTTTCTCACGCCGCAGGATCAGCAGAGCTTTCTTGATTGCCAGCGCGACCCGGTCTGCGGCGCGCACAAATTTTTCGATCCTGATTACACCTCATGCACCGGCTTTCTGGCGCACATTGCCTCGACGCGCTTCGGCTTCGACACTGCGCCGGTGGCGGAGCTGATCCACTGGGCCAACATCGTAGACGGCGCTCTGTATGAGAGCCCCGAGTCGGCGGTGGAAATGGCCGCGCCGGCTATGAAGCTGACGCTGATTATCGAGTCGACGCAGGATGCGGAGTTCATTCCGCGGCTCATTCCGCTGCTGACCGAGATGCCGTTGGCCGAGGTGCTGAGCCAACCTTTTGTGGCGGATTTGCTGCCGCCGCTGCTGGAACGTCACAAGCAGGCGATCGAGCTGATTCGCGATCGCAGCGAAGAGTGCGACGGCACTATCTTCTTCGACATCTCGGATCAGCCGCTGGAGGGATATAACAAGTTCATTCCCTACTATCTGCACCCGCAGGCCACCTACTCGATCGGGCTATCGAAGTCCAGCTTCCGCACCAAGGTTTCTGTTGGCTCGAACCCATGGACTAAAGCCGACCCGGCGACGATGGTGAACCTGGCGCAGGTGTGCGAACGGTATGGCGGTGGGGGGCACGCCCGTGTGGGCGCGATCAGCTTTCCGCCCGATCAGGCTGACAAGGCACGCGCGGCGGCAGCTGAGATTGTGGCTGAGCTGCGGGCGAAGAATCCGCTTGCCTGAGGCCTTTATCTGCAAACTGACCGAACAGTAAATCACCTGCTGGCGTTAATGGTCGCTATACCTTCAGATTCAGGCTGGGCCCGCAGGGGCGGCGGCCGCCTGCATGGCTTGGGGATTGGTCAGCAGCAGCGTCGGGGTCAGGGCCTGAGCCGGCGGCCTCTGGTCCGGCGGAGTCACAAGCTCTATCACCAGCGCTATTTGCGGAGATCCCGGGGAGCATGCCGTATGCGCTTCAGACTGGATTGTCTTCGCAGCCGTTAAAAGCCGGCTTCTGATGCGGGCGGCCATGAATTGTTCGTATTCGTCTTTAATGGTTGTTCCGGGCCTGCGGGCGAGTGGGTTGCGATGGGCGAGATGGTAAGCCCACGCCTCGTAGTCTTCTCCGGTGGCTTCGGACAATGGCGCACGAAAGGTGGAAGCGCCGATGTCCGCGGCTTCGGCGGTAACTGTGGCGTTAGGCGCGGCTTCGGTAGCAACAGTGTTGCTGGGGATGGCCTCGACAGTAACGGTGTCGCTGACGGCGGCTATGAGGGGAGCGGCGGATTGTTCCGGCACGCTCGGCTGCTCCTCTGGTTTAGGATTGGCGGATCTTGTCCATGCCAGCAGATTCCAGTTCATCGTCACCCTCACTCGTATGGTTTTCATCACAATTGCGCTGCCGCGTGCGCTGTGTTCGCAGGGCGGTATTGCCTGCACAGCCGGAGATGGATGCAAAGTTATCGGGCTCCGCCCTTCCGCGAAGCCCTATAACCTCCTCCCACTCCAGTTATGCTGATCCGACCTGCGATGAGGATTCCATCACCGGTTTGTCTTGTCCATTGCCCGGTTGTGGTATGCGACTCCATAGAGGTGGGATTGCCCTGCGGCCTTAGAGTAAGCTGGCCTGAACGAGCTCGGATGCGCTCAGCAGAGTTTGCGCTTCGTCTCCGAAGCCCTCGATCCAATGCACGGCGGGCTCGCGGCGGAACCAGGTCAGCTGGCGTTTGGCATAGTTGCGATGGCCCTGTTGGGCAGCGGCGATTGCGGCCTCTTCACTCAGCGTTCCATCCAGGACAGCCAGCGCCTGGCGGTAGCCCAGCGAGTCCAGCGCCTTGACCGGACCGTAGTGCGCAAGCAAGCCCCGCGTCTCTTCGATCAGGCCGGCTCCAAACATGCTTGCCGCACGCTGATTGAGGCGATCGTAGAGCGCCTTGCGCGGCGGATTCAGCCCAATGCGCAGCAGGCGAAAACCGGTCAGCGGATCTCGTGCCAAGTTCTTGTTACCGAGCACTATTGAAAGCGGACTGCGCGCTGCTAGGCAAACCTCTATGGCTCGAATCAGCTTGGGCGTGTCGTTCGCGTGAATGCGTTTGGCCGAGGCCGGGTCGAGGCGGGTGAGAAGGCGGTGAAGCCAATCTTCCGCGTGCCTCTGATGACTGGCTTCCAGGCGCGCTCGGAGCTTGGTCTGTCGCTCTGGGCCGACAAAGAGGCCGTCGGTCAGGGCGCGCAGATAGAGACCGGTTCCGCCAGTGACAATGGGAAGCCGGCCGCGCGCTGCGATGTCGCTGAGCGCCGCCCTTGCCTGACGGCTGTATTCGCCCGCGGTAAAGGGCTGGTCTGGGTCTGCCACGTCGATCAGATGGTGCGGCAGGCGCGCCCGTTCCTCTCTGGTGGGTTTGGCCGTGCCGAGATCCATGCCACGATAGACCGCGACCGAGTCGCAACTGACGATCTCGCTGCCGAAGCGCTCGCCGAGCGCTAGCGAGAGCGCGGTCTTGCCGCTGCCGGTGGGGCCGAGGAGGAGGATGGCCAGGGGTTCAGGCGCGGCGTAGCCGCCGTCCGCCGTCCGCGAAGGACTCACGGCCGCCACCATCCCGGAGGAAATATCCACTTGGGATTGGTATGGAAGAGACCCCACAGGCAGATCGCCGCCGCCACGAGCACCAGCCCGAGCGCCTGGTTGCGCCGGTAGACGCGCGTCTGTTCTTCGCGGGGCGCCTGCTCGGCTACCTGCTGGTGATGCGGCTTGATGCGGGTTTGCACCATGGCGGATATTTCCTTAGGACTGGCACAATGCGCTGGATGATCTGGCACCAGTATAGGTGAAGTGCGGTTCTGGAGTCGGATTTCACCCTTTGGCGGCAATGCGAATTCGGGCAAACCATTCCTTGCGCTCCTTCATCGAAGATGTTTGAGGTGAGGGGTATGAAGAGCATTGCGTCGCTACGAATTCGATCCCGGTCGCTGATCGCCATTCTGGTTTGCGCGTGGGGCCTGCTCTGCGCATGGGGTCCGCATGCGGCCGCGGAGCCGGTACCTGTGCGCCATTTGGAGGGAACCGTTCACGGTTTTCTCGAGTTGCGTTCGGAAGAAGGACGCGTGCTCGCTTCCGGTGACTTCGTTCAGGTCGCGCATGGGGATCAGGTCACGATCCGCACGCTCTTCAGTTTCAAAGATGGCTCCATCGACGATGAAACGGCCGTCTTCTCACAACGCCGCAACTTCCAGCTCATCACCGATCACCATATTCAGAAGGGGCCTTCGTTTCCTCATCCGATGGATACCTTGATTGATCGCCGGAGCGGCCAAGTCACAGTTCGCTCGTTCGGAAAAGATGGGAAGGAAGAGGTCAAGACCGACCATCTGAATCTGCCTCCGGACCTGGCGAACGGGATCGTCTCGCTCATCCTGGAAAACATTCCGCCGGCTACCCCGGAAACCACCGTGTCCCTGCTGGTGGCCACGCCCAAGCCCCGGATCGTGAAACTTGTTGTGACGCCCCGGGGCGAGGAAGCATTTTCGGTGGTGGGCTCTTCTCACAAGGCGATCCACTACGAGATCAAGATCGATCTGGGCGGCGTCCCAGGGGTGGTGGCGCCCTTGATCGGCAAGCAGCTGCCGAACATTCAAGTCTGGGTTGTCGGCGGGCAGGCCCCGACCTTCGTTCGAGAACAAGGCCCAATCTATCCGGACGGTCCTATGATGACTATCGAACTGGCCAGCCCGGTTTGGCAGAACTTAGCAAAGTCGGGCGATTAGAGCGGCTTCACCATTCGCGCCCCACGCCGCCATCTCTTTTGACCCGCCCAAGTACTACAGTTGCGGTTTGGCGGCGGGTGTCATCGAGGTGACGAGGGCCCGGGCCTGAAGGCCCGTAATTTGGCCGTTTTTCAGGCGGTTGAAACCCCCTGCTCCAGGGCCGACGCATATCAAATGCCCAGTAATTTGAGCAAGTAGGGATGGTTCCATGCGGCTTTGAGTCTTTTTCCCTTGATGCCGCGTTTGAATGTAGTTTCTTGTTTGAGCAGATTCAGCG
>Ga0182024_10019727_pt1 | contig 12390 bp, 9 predicted proteins | sample P32metaG_FD_120480 | JGI IMG/M metagenome (GOLD analysis project Ga0182024, IMG submission 120480) | Permafrost microbial communities from Stordalen Mire, Sweden - P3-2 metaG (Illumina Assembly) | ecosystem: Environmental > Terrestrial > Soil > Wetlands > Permafrost | place: Sweden: Stordalen...
ACATCCTCGCCATCGCTGACCATGAAGGTATGGTTTGCCGCATCCGGATGGGTGACACACCGCACCAGGCAATCGGCGAGATTCTCGACGCCGATCAAGCTCCGCCGGTTTTTATTGTCGGGGAACGGCAGCGGCAACCCGCGATTCACCAGGCCCATCAAGCGCAGAAAGTTCGCACGGACTCCTGGACCATAAACAAGCGGCGGCCGAATGATGGCGATTTCGAGCCCGGTTTCCGCAGAGACACAGCGTAGCGCTTCTTCGGCCTCCCACTTCGAAACGGCATAGGGATCCTGCGGGGCGGGCATGTCTCCTTCAGTGAAAGGCCTCCCTGTGGTTGACTCGCCGTTCACCTTCACTGAGCTCACAAATACGAACCGCGGCACGCTCCGAGCCGCCGCAGCGCGGGCCAGGAACACGGTCCCCCCCGTGTTGACACGCCGAAATTCATTGAGAGGGTCGAGGGCTTTATCCTTCATGATGTGCACCCGCGCCGCCAGATGCACAACTGCCGAAACACCCTCAAGGGCTGAATGGAGGTCAGGATTTGCACCCAGGTCGCCGACAGATGCAAACTCGTCCAGTCCAGGTACAGCCGCCTTCAGCGCCGGCCACCGGCTGGCATTCCACAGACCCGCCCGCGGCGCCAAACCGAATTCGAGCAGTCGGCGGCAGACGGCTCTGCCAACAAAGCCATCCGCACCGGTAACGAGAACCTTCCCCATACCAATCTCACTAACTCCTGTCCGCACCGAGGACCCGCTCGTAAAACTCGAGTAACTCCGCTGTCACCGTATCCTTGGAATAGTAGAGCCGTGCCCGCTCGCGCGCCGCGCAGCCAAGAGCTCGGCGCAGCTCCTCGTCCTCGGCAAGAATCCGCATTTTTTCGGCCAGGTCGTTTGCATCACCCGGGATGTGGAGAAGGCCGGTCACTCCTTCGTCGATGGCGTCGGTGATGCCGTAAATTCTAGACCCTATTGCGGGCAGACCCGCCGCAGCCGCTTCGATGATCGTAGTTCCGAAGCCTTCTCGATAGCTGGGAAGGCAATGCACGTCGGCCGCGGCGAGCCATAGCTCCGGATTGTCAGTGTAGCCGGCAAAGCGAATTTGCGAAATGCAGGGCGCGCACGTCTGCCGGATTTCCGCTTCGATGCGGTCCTCATCGGGACCCACGATTAGAAGGCAAGATTCTTTGTGGTCGCGCGCAAACTTCAAAAACGCCTGGGCAAGGTCCAAAACACCCTTGTCGCGTTTCAGCCTGCCCAGATACAGAAACGCGAGAGCGGATGCGGGCACAGCATGGCGCGATCGCATCTCCGCGCGAACTTCGTCGTTTGGCCGAAAACGCTCGATGTCCACACCGCTGATGGATCCGTGGCCAAGCACCCGTGACTTGACGGCCGTCACCACGCCCTCGCGCAGGAGGAACGCGCGCTGCGATTCGCTGTCAACTAGAATGTGAGTGGCCATTGCCGCGAGCCAGGTATCCAACAGCTTCAGGATGGTTCGCTGCAATCCGGAGCGATTGGCCCATACTTGCCCGGTGAACGTGTGAATTCTTACAGGAACATGCGCGAGCGCTGCGGCCGTCATCGCCAGCAGGCCTCCCTTTGGAGTGACAGAATGCACCACGTCAAACCGGTTCTCCCTGAAAAAGCGGTAGAGCTTCCAGAGTGCCCGAAGATCGCGAAGAGGTGAGGGTTGCCGTTCGATTTGGACGTCGAACAGCGGCACCTCGATGCCGCGCTCGCGGAGCCACGCAGGATTCTCGCACTTAGTGACACAGGTGACACGGTACACCCGGCTCAAAGCCGCAACATGGTCAGTCAGGAAAAACTTCAGAATAAGAGGGGTCGAAACAACAATACAAACCGATTTCAAGCGCGAATCCTTTTACGCGAGGGCATTCCACTGGCGGAGCAGCGGGAACCGGCCTCGCCGCGCCCTTTTGAGTTATCCGTCTTATAAATCGGGTCCCTATCTATATCAACGCACCTTGCGAAGCATCCTCGCGAATCCTCCGGCCACCTTCAACGTTATCGGCCGTGGACGTGACTTGCTCCCAGACTGAGCGCCATTCCCTTTTCTCTTCAGCGCTCATGTCTGAAGCCCGGTGCCGAAGAAGGCGATAATTCAGCCCGGTGCAGATCGCAATTGTGTCAACCAAGCCTTTTGCTACCAGACCAATGATCCCCAAAGCAGCAGTCGCGAACATATGCTGCTCGCGTGCAATACGAACCATCGTATTGTACATACCCCTCCGTGAAAGCAGGATCTTCGACAACGACAAAGAATCCTCCCGATAACCCAGCACAACCTCCGGCACGATGGTAAACCTGCTCTTCTGATGACTACGAAGCAGCAAATCCTGGTCTAGCGTATCGAATTTCTGCCGCGGGACGTCTGTGCGGTACGGATTGCGACGGAACCATTCGGTTTTACCAACCCAAGTGGGGTGCGCCATAGAAATGCCATTCCATGGGTGCGCACAAATCTGCTCGTGCGTCTGAGGGCCGCGGCGTGCGCCGAGCGCTGTGCCGTCATTGCGAAAGACCACCACCCAACCCGCTGCGAGATCTACCTCCGGATGGCTTTCCAGAAATTCGAGTTGGCACTTCAAGCGCACTGGATATGCAATATCGTCACCGTCCATTCGCGCGAAGTACTTGCCTCTGGAACTCCTTACACACTCGTTCAGCCGCGTGGGCAATCTTTTGTTTTTTTCTCCTCGGATGACAATAATCCGCGGATCGTCGAATGAGGCGGCAATCTCCGGGGTATTATCCGTCGACGCATCGTCAATTATCAGCAATTCCCAATCAACGAAAGTCTGATTGAGAATGGAACAGATAGCCTGCGCGACGGTAGCTGCACAATTAAAGACGGGCATGCCGATGGATACAACTGGCTCGTACTCTGAAGTTATTTTCATGTATGTCTACCGTCGCCGGACTCAGGCCCTTTTCTGCAAGCGAGGGAGTGGTTCGATCCTAAGTGCTGGCCGATATAGCAACTGCTCGAACAACTTTCCAGTCGGATGGGAAGAGATCGCGTGGAAAGTGTCGTTCGCCGCGATTCCAGACGGGGGGGGCGCAAACAGTTTTCGCCGGAAAATTGCCGAGCCACGCTGCCCACCAACTGAAGGTGCTGTTAGCAATGATGAAGTGGCGGCACAATCTCATGAGATAGAAGCTCCGCAAGGGATTTCCATCGTCAATCACCGTCACGTCACAGTCCTCCGTTGCGAAAGCCTCTGCATTCTGTTGAGCCCAGACAATGTCGTCGCTGAATACGAAGATCCTAAGACTTTCATGAGCCGCAGCTAGTTCCCGGATAGCTTGTCGGTAGTACGCGATGTTGCATGAACCGTAAAAATCGGCTACTGATTGCCGGATTGATCCATCGGCTTCTTTCGCGAACAACCGACGGACGTGCAGGCAGACAGAGTTAGTCTTCATAATTTCTTCCGCGGTCACATCACTCGGACCGGTCGGAGGGATTCTAAACTCCAGTTCGTTGCGCAAACGTTCTTCGATCTCGTTGAAGTAGAGAGGGCTTTGACAATAGGCATCGAGTACAGTTGGGCGCTTGATGCGCAGATTGTAGATTGCGGCATCGAAATACCGACCGAAATGTCGGATCCTGAACAGTTCGCGCCGTTGCACGAACTTCCGAAATAATTCGGCCCTGAGCCCTAATTTGGCAAAGGATCTCTCCTCCGCTATTTCACTCTGCACCTTGAAACTTCCAAGCTCATAGTGCCGGCCGTATCGGTCGCCATCAAAGCCAGAGCATGTATCCAGCCAAAGTGGAACTCTGTTGCGCAATGCCAAGGCGCGTGCGGCCGCGTATTCGAATAACTGGTTGCCCAATCCGCCCCTTAGCCGAAGGATGAGCGCGGGAGCATCTCCATCGATCACGATCTTCGCCTGCCCAGGTATCCGTATGCGGCCATTTGGAAGCAGGCGCCGGCCAGGCCGGCATACATGGCGCCTCTCGCACCCCAGGCCGGTATGAGCCACGCGCCCACCGCAGCGGTAATAAGCAGAAACATTATGGACGCTACGAACTGCGACCAGAACCGCCGGGACGCAGTTAGGCCAGCTCCGAGCAGCGAGGAGGTGTTATTCAGTATCCCGACCGCCACCAGGCCGGTCACTAGTTCTGCCGTGACGGCGCTTTGGTGTCCGTAGACCATGGTCGCCAAGCGCACACCAAAGAACCACGCCCCGACCAGCATGGCCACTCCTGCTGCTGCGGAAAACAGCATCATCCGCCACATCGCGGCATGAAACTGATCGAGGTCGCTAGTGAACAGCCGCGCAAGGCGCGGCAGCGCCGTTTGTCCTAGCGCGGAGTAGAGCAGGCCCATGGCACCGGACATCACTGCCACGGCCGAAAACACTCCCAAAGACTGTTCACCGGCGTGGCGCTCCAGCATCAACCGCGGCAGGTTAGCACCCGCACTAAGCAGCAGTAACACGAATGCCAGCGGCAGGCACAGGATTACCAAACGCCTGTACGTTGCGACCGCAGTAGACTGAAGTGGCGCGACTCTCTGAACGCCCTCCATCCGTAATGTGATCGGCCACTCAAATATCAGCGCCGTCGCCAGCCACATCAACGTCAACGCAGCCATGGCGACGGGGACGCTATGGAACAACGCCATACCGAGCGCGAGCGCCGCCAGTCCGACGACTGCCCGTATGCACATCGCCCACGCGATTAGGTCCAGGCGGTCGTGCAGCTGAAACAGCCCATACTGCATATCGCTCAACGAGTCCACCGCTCGCGAACAGGCGACGGCCAGCACCACCAGTACGGTCTCCCGGCGCCACGGCATCAGCAATGCCACTGCCGATACGGCGGCCAACGCAAAAGCGGTGCTAGCCAGGCGTACGGTAAGGTAGTCTTTAAAGCGATAAGCGCCGGTGCAATCCGTGGCCTGGACCGCCCGCATTGACAGCCCGGTAAACGAAAAAATCGGAAGGCATATCGCCAGCCCCAGCGCGTACTGGCCGACCATCGCCATATTGCCCATCCGCGCGATCACAATGGTGATGAGCCATTGTGACCCCGAAAAGACGAGATTGCCCGCCAATGTAGAAGCAATGTTCCAACGAACCGTGGCCTCGTTCAAGCTCAAGCTTGACGTAGGATCCTCAAGAATGGCAGGAGTCACGCGTGCGAAGTCTTGGGGTTGTTCAGTTTCACTGAGTTGGGCAACTGTCGAATCCAGAAATAGCTCCTGCACTTTTTAGTTTCGGTTCCACAGAGTCCGCCCAATGAGTGCAGTCGTGTGCGAGCAACGATTGCGTGCAAAGCTGCGTCGCCAGGCGTAGTTTTTAATAGCGGCTTGCTCACACAAGGGAGCTAATTGCTGCGCCGTGCCCTGAGGAATCCAGACAAATAACGCCGGCCTCTGAATACTATGTGCGAAATGTGGGTACGAGCAATTTCTACCTTTGACATTCTGAAGGCACTGGACTTTAGCAGTGAATTCTGAAAGTTGTAATAAGGCGGGACTAAACCCAAGTTAACGAGGTACAACCAACGCCGCTCCGAAGGCGGCATATGCCGCACAAGGTCACTATAGGCCTGCTGCGGCGTGAGTGTCGGAAGCTCACGTTCCTTGCCTTCGTCCTTACGTAAGAAGAACGCATTACCCGTGTAACAGATCAGTCGATAACCGGCCTTGTCTGCAGCAGAGACGAACGCCTTCAGGGGCTGTCCGACGTTATTGGCCGCCACCTGTCGAGGGATGATTGCAGCAGAATTGGGATCGTGGCCCCCATTGACTTCAACGAGAATTAGGCGGGGCCTAAAGTCGCCTGGAGGAAGGAACAGTTCGTAATCCAAACCGTCCACATCAACACTCAGGAAATCCAACTCTGGCGGAAACCCAGCCTTCTTCAGTAAGGTGCTCAGGGGGTTGGTTGTGGTGTCAACGCAAGCCTTTATCGCGACGACTTTCGGAAACTTCTCAGTGCTGTCCTTGAGGCGCTTGAATCGCTCGCTGTCACACTCTATCAACGCTCCACTCCATCCGTCCTCGATGAGGGCGCGCGTGTTTGATAAATGAATGCCGTCCCACGCTCCGAACTCGCAGCAACGCTCCTCCCCATGGCCAACTATCGAGAACACTCGCGCAATGATGCCATCCTCGCCGTTTTGCGAGTATTTGTTCGCCGAGTAGGCTAATAGGCCCAGATTCGAAACAGTGTCGCGTTCATGATGTATTTTGGTCATAAGTTGCTGTGAAATATTCCCGTCCTTCGTAAGAGATGCCTCATGTAAGGTAGCGTCTGACCCGGGCCGTCCGGACTTTCAGACGTGTTGCGCTATGCAGACAAGGAAATCAGGGTTTGCCAGTTTTCGCTGCACTAAGGGCTCATTGTAGCTCTGGTAGTATGTACCCTTCGCGGCCAGGCCAGCGCCGTCGAGCCAACGAAGCACTCGGTCCTCGTCGATTTCAGTGGTCAGGTGAAAGCCCGCTTTCGCAGCCTTCGCAGCGGGTTGGCGGTATGGACAGGAGAATATCAGGGTGCCGGACGGTTTCAGAGCGGTGCTATACATGGCTAGGAGTTTCTCAATGTCTGGCTCAGCAAAATGTTCGATTGTCTCAAATGACACAATAAGGTCAAACACCGGATCAAGTTGAAGCGAGAGCAAGTCTTCGCTGATAAACCGCAAGTTTGTCCTGTGTTCGTAACGCTGTTTTGCTGCTTCCGCAACAACGCGGTTACGGTCCACTCCTAGAACACTCTGACAGACTTCGGACAAGAGCGCACTGCCATACCCGGTACCGCAGGCCAGATCAGCGCACGCATCGCTTGAGCGGGCCGAATAGGACGCGAACACATAGCGGCTATAGTGAGCTTGTTCATACATATCCATGCGACGCCATAAGGATGGCCAGGGGCCTACGGATTTCACTGTGTATACGATATCTACGCGTTCACCGCGACTGGTGAGCCCCGAGCGGGACCCTGATCCCAACTGGACGGAACGCGCAATCTTGCCGCTGAGCCTATGAAAGAATGCATTCGTCAAGGTATTTGCCATCATGGGATTTCTCCTGCCTTCAAAGGTGAGGTCATTGGTTTCCATTCGCAGCCGATTGACTACATTGAGGGCGGAGCCGGCAATGCACGTCGGTGTGAGCTCAGGTCTCGAGCGAGGGATCCCGCTAGGTGCCCTACTCGCCCCTGAACCACAAAATGGCTGACAACACTGGCCAACACCATAGTCATCACGAAGTTGATTCGGATAAACTCATTGTTGGCGACTGCAATTGCGACGCAATAGGCAAAAAGCGCATTCCAAGCCAGCATCATCGGGCTGGGGCGTCTGGACGCCCTAGTAAAGAGCCATCCGCCTGCCGCACCAACCAGTGCCGCACCCAGGATTGCGCCAAAAATTCCCGCATCCAGCGTGAATACATCCAGGAATGTGTAAATATTTGTGTTGTATACGTAAGGTTTGATAAGCGAAGGATAGCTATCGATGTCTATAATTTGTAGCTTCTGCAGAGTGTAATAGATCATATCCGCGCTGTAGTACCCAGGTTCCCTTGGAAATGATCGGTCAACAATAGTATCGTAAGCCTGCATCGACGCGCCATAGTACGCCTCGACCAATCCCACCCCTTCGGCGTTAGAGCCTTCCATGGTGTGTAAGACGGCCTGAATCGAAACGAACACCACACAAAAGGCTCCAAGCCAACCCGCCAGCATGCCCCACGCGCGCCGCGCGGACGATCTGTCGAGCAACGTCCAGGAGCTCCAAAGTGTCACCATGCACGCCAACAGCGGAGCACGGGTCATGCGAGTTAAACATAATAGACATGCCGATACAACAAGAATATAGAAGGTACGTCTGCTCAACAACCCGCGTTTTCTAAGGACGACGGCGAGGGGAAGGTAGATAAAGTAGTCATTGCGGAATATCTCCAACCACCACGGGCATTTGGTGCGCCCACTTGATTCGTCAGGGTTCCGCAGAGCAAGAACGTATAAGATTGCTGACTTCTGCGTCCCGAGTGTCGGCATCTCATACACAACTATCGTCGCATGCATACTGAGCAACAAAAGAACAGTCGCGAGTGCGCGCCGACGATTGATCATAATCTCACGCGGCGCGATTGCAGGTTGTCGTCTAATTGTTAGAACACCTCCAACGAGCAATGCCCACCATGCGCCGAAAAGTACGAGAAGTGTCTTCCAGGACAATGTGTGTCCCGTAGTCGTCAAGAGTTGAGCCGCTAAAATGCACGGTCCCCACACCACGGAGAATAGATGGGCAAAGGTGCTGCCGCTGCCAGCCCGATGGGTGATCAGGCATAGCAGGAGGATCGCCCCAGCAAACCCGACAATATTCAAGATTACCGTTTCGACCATTTATCGATACACCATTAGATGCCGTCCGCCAAGGGGTTAATGCAGAGGGTCAGCGCTTCGTTGAGGTCGCGCATGATCTACCGGGCCAAGGTTCGGAGGCTGTTGACGGTTATCTTGATGGCTTTCGGCATCAGTTTCGGAAAAGTCAGGGGTGCGGCAAATGGCCGGAACCAGGCTGGAAATTACGCGAAACTGAAGCTCCGTAGTTATAAACCTGAACCAGCAGTGATGCTTTGTTAAACAGTAGCGCAATTCACTAAGTCTCACCGTTTTGCGAGCGACCGTGTAAGTAACTTGCTGCGACCACTGGCGTATTGCGACTAGGGTTGTTACAAGTATGAATGGCCGCCCAAATTGAGCATTGAGTCGGTACGCCAGTTCTGTGTCGCACAACCAAATGAGAGTGTTGTCAAAAACAATCCCTTTGTGATTACGAAAGAACATAACAGATGGGCCACCGATTGTGTTCCTGATAAGCTGAGCGTCTGGTAGAGAATGGGGAGTTTGATAGCGATAGAAATGGCTGCGCTTCTCATCGGTGTGGACAAAACCAGAAGCTCCCCACACGACATCCGCATTATGAGATACAGCATCAGCAAGTTCTTGCAAAGCCGCCGGGCTAAAAAAGAAATCATCCTGGTGCATGGGTTTGATGATCTCGCCTTTGGCAGCATTGAGAGCGTTGTTGATGTTAGCGGACGAGTTTCCCCTCTGTTCGGTGAAATGCAGATAAGTAATTGGAAAAACGTGTTCCCACTTTGTGCAGATCTCTTGGACTGCGCCGTCTTGCGAATGATCGGATACAATTACCTCAAAATCCTGAAATGTCTGCTGCCTTATAGATTCAAATAGTTGCTCAAGAAATTCCGTTCCCTTGCCGTGCATTTCGTATGCAGGGATGCATATCGAGATTGCGGGACATTGCATGCTTGTCTTATTCCTTTCGGCTCATCTGCTTTGAAGAAGAGGCCACCGCGCCGGCGGCAGCACGCATTGCCGCGTGGCTGCCCGGCTTAGTCAGGATTGCTCGCGATTACCCGTCAACAATGCTGCGTGGCCTTAGCCGGTGCTGTACTTAGCTCCGCGGCGCGGACTTAGGATGACGTATTCAGTTTTCTACGGCTCTTAGTGAAGTAAAAGGTATTTCAGATTCTGAACTGCGCTGGTAAGTTTCGGATTTGATTGCGCCGCATTCCACCACCACAGGATTTGTACAAGAAAACATGAAGTAATCAAGCCTCCAATCGTGAAGAGCACCAGGATTAGAAGACGACGCGGTGACGATTTTCTGTCCGGCTCGATGGCGGGCTCCACGATCTGAATGATGGCCGCATCTTTGGATTCATCCAGCTTGGCTGCGTCGTATTGCTTCATCAGCATGTCGTACAGGGCTTGTTGATATTGGAATTCGTGTGCTGCGCGAAGATATTCCAGCCCCGCGGCAGGAACATTCCCAAGCCCAAGCCCGGCAATTCCTGGCACATGATTGCGCTGCTCCAGGCTGGCTTCCTCGGCTTGTAGAGAGGTCAATTCCCTCTCCGCTAATTGCACGTCGGGATTCTGCTCCGTCGAATAGGAGCGCAACGCTTGTACCTCTACCTGCTTGGCTGCGACCTGAGCGCGAAGCACGCTAAGGCTCTCGATCATCGCCTTGGCCTGAGCGTCCAACTGGATCAGGCCCTTCTGCTGTTGAACCTGCTGGAAGGCAAGTTCGGCCGCGACCAGCGCCTCCCTGACCTGCGTTAATTGCTCTTCATAGAAGAGCCGCCGCTGCGAGGCCTCCGTTACCGCAAGAGACTTGGTAAGAATGCGGAGTTGGTCCGTGTAGGCGTTCGCCATCGCCGCCACGCGATTCTTGTCCTTGTCCGTAACAGTTACGACGATAAATCCTCTCTTATCAGAGAGGACATCGGTATAATCCGCCAGCTTCTCGCGGGCTTTTGTCATGTCTTTGGCGCGGTACTCCTTTGCCAGGTCGAACTTCTGGATGATCGCGTCGGCTATGGGCCGTGAAGTCAGAAGGCCGATGTAGATGTCGTTGGGATTCTTCAGACCCAGTCCCCCGCCGGCGAGCGCGGCGAGGGAGCCTCCACCGACATTTGTCAGTTGGTTCATCATCAACATAGTAGCCGTGGATTGAGTCTGTTGAGGCGGCATGATTTTGACAGTCGCCGTGTATCGGACGGGAAGTGCAAAGGCGAGAATCACGCCGGCAAGCGCGGCAATACCCGTCACCTTCGCGATCAACCATTTCCGATACGCCAACTGCGTGAGAATACCGATCAGGCTGGTTTCATCGCCGTCGATAAGCGCCTCGTCCGAGGAGACGCCGTCCACTACAGCTGCCGTTGCTTCGTTGAATTTGTTCTGTACGGTCATCGATGGAGCCCTTATTTGTTCACCGCGAGCGCGACCGCGGCGAGTGCGGTTTGAGAAGCAAAAAGGATACCTTCAACAAATCGGCGCTTTTGCCTGATGACTTATAAGCGACCGATCAAGAACAGATACGTGCGGCTCGCGGTCCTTGGCTTCAACAACGCGTCTTAGCAAGTCAGCGCTCGGGCTGTAGTCTAGAACCACTTCTTTGAGGGCAATCATCAGGCGGCCTGTATCGCGGGCCGCACAAAGATCGCGAAGCTCATCCAGCCACCTGTGGATGTTACCTTCCGGCATCCCGTTGCCTACGAAGATGCGCACTTTCTCATGCTCGGTGGGAATTGTATCTTCGAGAAGCGTACTTAGTTCTTCGTATAGCTTTTCGCCGGGCCGCATCCCGGTGAATTGGATTTTGATATCTTTCTCCGGCTTCAAGCCGGACAGCAGAATCAGATTCCTGGCCAGATCGACGATCTTGACCGGCTGGCCCATATCCAGAACACATATCTGGCCGCCTGTTGCCACTGCCGATGCTTGCAAAACCAGCTGGCACGCCTCGGGAATCGTCATGAAGAATCGCCGCATCTCCGGATGCGTCACGGTAACTGGCCCCCCGGCCGCGATTTGCTTCTTGAAGATCGGGATCACGCTGCCGTTCGAGCCTAGCACATTGCCGAAACGAACCGCGACGTAGCGGGTTCGGCCGTTTTGCAGCGCGAGCAGAATGAGTTCAGCGACGCGCTTGGTGGTGCCCATGATGTTGGTCGGACGGACAGCTTTGTCGGAAGAAATCAGGACGAAATCCTCGACACCGTATTTCATCGCGGAGATGGCGAGGTTATACGTACCCAGAACGTTGTTCTCCACGGCCTCGAAGACGTGTGTCTCCATGAGGGGAACGTGCTTATACGCCGCGGCATGATAAACGATGGTGGGTCTGTATTGGGAGAGAACGTCGTCCAGGCGCGCACGGTTTTGAACGTTCCCGATCTCAGGGTAGAAGGGGATCTGCGGGAATCTCTGTTTCATTTCGCGATCGATCTCGAACAGTGGAGACTCGGCAATTTCAAATCCCACGATTCCGGCGGGTTGAAAGCGCGCAATCTGCCGGCAAAGTTCGGATCCAATGGATCCGGCAGCCCCGGTCACGAGAACGACCTTACCCTTGAGCACGTCGCGAATTTGACTTACTTCAAGCCGGATCGGGTTTCGGCCAAGGAGATCTTCGACTGCAACCTCGCGAATCTGGCCAACCAGGCCGCACTCTTCGACCACCTCTCCGAGTCCGGGCACGGTCTTCGACTCCACTCCCGCGGCATGACACGACTCCAGTATCCTGGTCATCTCGACGCCCGTCGCCGAGGGAATGGCAATCAGAATCATCGCTATATTGTGTTTTGCTGCGAGTAACTCAATTTCGTCCCCGCCGCCAAGTACTTTTTTACCACTAATGAATGAGCCCTTTTTATCCCGGCCGTCGTCGAGGAATCCACAAACGTGATACGCCAATTTCGGATTGTTCCGAATCTCTCTGAGCAGAGTAATGCCTGCATCACCGGCTCCGTAGATTAGGGTTCTCTTCTCCTGGCCATTTCCCTGTCCGCCATGTGTAGCT
>Ga0182024_10019728_pt1 | contig 12389 bp, 22 predicted proteins | sample P32metaG_FD_120480 | JGI IMG/M metagenome (GOLD analysis project Ga0182024, IMG submission 120480) | Permafrost microbial communities from Stordalen Mire, Sweden - P3-2 metaG (Illumina Assembly) | ecosystem: Environmental > Terrestrial > Soil > Wetlands > Permafrost | place: Sweden: Stordalen...
TCGATGAATCAGGTTAGCAGCGATCGTGGCCCTCAGCTCGGGCGCCGGGTGGATTGATGCACCGGTGAACGATTAAAGCAGGTAATGCGCTTTCGTGTCGACTTTCCTCACTTTCAGCGCTGCCCACAATAAGCGTGAGGCAAGGTTGGAATTGCTCTCAAGGGTCCTTGAGTCTCAATCGAGGGGCAGCGTGACGCATGCTGCCTTAGTGACTGGTTTTCGACGTGCCATTGCGAAGCGGCCTGGTCGCAGTCGGCCAGATTGCACCAAATCGCTCATCCAGCTCCGTGCCGGCGGCTTCGATGTGCACGATGAGGATGTGGCCAGGCTGTCGCCGCTCGGCTTTGACCACGTCAACATGCTGGGTCGGTACGCCTTCATCCTGCCTGACTCAATCGCCCGCGGCGAACTCAGGCCGTTGCGCGACCCTCAAAACACCGACGACGAGAGCTGAAATGCAGTTTCGGTTCCGTTGCTACCGGACCCCCTTCTTCAGGTGAGCTAGAACGCGTTTTAGCGACTGTACTATTCACCGACATAATTGACTCGACACACAGCGCCGCTGAGGTGGGCGATCATGCGTGGCGGCGATTGCTAGACAACCATGATCAAATAGCCAAACAATTAGTCGCAAAACATCGTGGGTCGCTGATAAAGACAACCGGCGACGGCATTCTGGCAACATTCGACGGCCCAGGACGCGCCGTCCGGTGCGCGTTGGCGCTAGGCTCCGCTGCTAAGCAAATTGGCTTGCCCTTGCGCGCTGGTCTTCATACCGGCGAAATTGAGATAAGGGGCCGGGACGTCGGCGGCATTGCGGTGCATGCGGCAGCCCGCGTCATGGCGCAATCTCAGGCCAGTGAAGTCCTCGTATCGAGAGTGGTGACCGACCTGGTGGCCGGCGCGGGCCTGAAGTTCTCGGAACGCGGTTCGCATGAACTCAAGGGACTTCCAGGCCGATGGGATTTGTCTGCTGCCTCGGCCTAGCTTTGCACCAACACCATCCGTCCATCGCCGTAACTCACGAGCGATTGTTGCAGCAGAATTTTGCGCCAGAAAATGCGAACAGGGCGTCATCAACGTGCCGGCCGTCTGCAATGGGTCGACTTCAGCCAGCGCACCCCGCGAGAAAGGTCAAAGATCAGGCTCCATCAAATCCTGAAGGAGCCTGCAATGGACGAGGTTGTAACTCGGGCCGCGAGCCCCTGGAACAAGGGCAAACTAATTGGCCAGAAAGCGCGGTTCAAACTCAAGGAAATTTGAGCGATACCCCGCGCTTCTCCTTGCGGTTTGCATCCCCCGGTCTCAGCGACAGCCAAGGTTGCAGCAGCTGCTGCAACCATGACCACGAAGGAGGAGACACCATGACGACCACGAAAACACTGACCAAGTCCGACCTGTCGCAGTTCACCTGCAGCGAGCAATGGTATCGGCACGGACTTGTGCGGGACGTGCTGTTTACGGACGGCGCGAAATATGTCGCGGACGCGGGCGGGGCCTATTGGCTGATCGACAAAATCGCCTTCGCGCGGCGGCGTCGACGGCATCCTCGCCGTCGTCGCGACCTCCGCCGCCGTCACGCCGGCCCCCGCGACAACGCCCCCGCCACGCGAAGGGGCTCAAGTGAAAATCGTTCCGCGGCGCGTGTGGCGACCCCTTCCTCATGGAACGGACAAGTCTTCGTCAAGACAAGGTCAGCAGATCGGCCGGGATCGGGATGGGATCGGCGGGGACGAGGCTCGCCACGGACACATGCGGCCAGCTCAGACCGTTGAAGTTCAGCAGAACCTTCTGGGTATACTGAATCTGGGTCGCCAGGACCGTGACCCTGCCGCCCGCGAAACCCATGTTGGCGACGAACGGGATCGCCGCCACGAAGCTAGGCTGTAAGGGAACCGCCGGGTTCGTCTGCACCGGCGATAGCACCACCGGCGCCGAGCCGGGTGGCAGCGCGGGCACGTCGACCTCATAGGCCACGGTCTCGATCCAGAAGACAGCGTCCATCTGAAAGGACTGCGCGTTTGGGCCCTTGCCTGTGGCCGGCGGGTTGGGAATGCCCAAGAGGAACGCGATATTGGACGGACCTCCGCCAAAGTTTGGCGTCAGCGGCGCCGGCGACGTATTTGGCGCGACGGCGGGGGGAAGTGGTCCGCCCGGTAGGGGCGCGGCCGGGTTGGTCGAGATCCCAATGACTACCGTTTGCGTAATGACCTGATTCTGAATCTGATTCCTCAGCATCGTGGCCGGATCGGCCAGAAGCGCCAGAGTGATCGCGGTGGCTCCCAGATTCTGCGGCAGGCGGGGCGTCGTATTGTTTGCCCAGGTCTGACTGAGGAAAGGAATCCTGGTCGACCCGACAGGAGTCGTGCCGGCGGCAAAAGGGGTGATGTCGACTGGGGCAATCGTGGGGCCGCCAGCGACGGCTGCGAGCATCACGCCCTGCGCGACGATCGTCGTCCCGTGAGGAATCGACGCGAGCCGCGCGACGGTGACTGGTTCGTTCGGCGTAGCCGTCGCGGGAACGCTCAGCCAAATGCCGGGTTCAACATGAATTCCGACCGGCGCGCCGTTGGTGATGTCGTTTATCGACTGCAAATAAGGCACACCATTCAGGGTGATATCCGCCTGCGCGCCGAGGCCGCGATTGGGAACGTTGCCCAGACTGGTCTGGAAGGACAGTGTTTCCTGAGTCAGATTGAGTTCGAGAATGTTATCGAAGGGTTGGGTTGGTGGATTGAGCGGCGCAGGCAGCGGGGTCGGGGTTGCCGTGCTTTCGGGGCGGAAGATCGTGTTGAATCCCTGTCCGACCCAGTTGCCCACAAATGCTGAGAGCGGTCCCAGAGGCGCTGGCACAACGACGGCCGGCAGCGGGATGGATGGCTGGAGAACCTCATGGATCCGAAAGTCCGGCGGTCCTGACAGTTGGTTGAGGAAATGCTGTTGTTTCACAGTCATGTGATGTTCCTTTCGCGACCCTGCCGCACATGCCGTTCGCGTGCGGCATCTTTGCTCGCTCGGCAAGGTGACGCCGATGCAACCGACCCCTGTTCCGTAATCATGAGCTAATGCACGCCGGCTTCGATCCCGGTAGCGCCCAACTTGAACAACAGTTGTTCAGATTTGAGCATCAGCGGGTTGGCGTCCTTTGGGACGCAGCTTGCCGTGTCGAAGGCGCATAATAATATCCTGAGCTGATTCACCGAGCATAGCCTAAGCGGATGAGACATTTCGATCGTTCCCTGAGTAGGGAGCAGTCGCGAATGCCCCAGGCAGGAACAGACTCGGCAGGCGCTGCGAAACGGTCAGACTATCCTCAGGGCCGCCGGAAGCTCGCTCGAACCCGTAGTGAAAGTGACCGTCTTGCTTGCGCAACCAGAACGCTACAAGGAGATGAATGAAGCATACGCAGAATTCTTCCTCGGAGCGAAGCCTGCACGATCAATGGTCCGTTTTGGCGCCGAGATCCCTGGCGTCCTCGTGGCCGTTGAGGCAATTGCGCTCGCATGAAGACCATTGAAATGGTGTACATTGTGTCCTTTCCACTACCGCATATTGTTCCGTGAATGACCGCAGTGGGGTCGACTCGCGCCTGTCGACTTGGTCGATCCTAAGGCAAGTCTCGGCGGTCTCGACTGGGTGGACAGCAGACCTTTGCTAGTCCGTTTCCAGCGGCGGCCCCCATCCTAAAGCATCACTGTCTCTCACCGGCCCCCGGCGGCTTCCTGTCTGTGGCGGGGTTGCCCGTCGGCATCGGTTTGCTCGTGCGCGCCGCTGCGATGGCATCGAGCTGCGTGCGATAGTTCCAAATCATATGTTCATCAATGACCAAAAACCTGCGCGAGATTAGTCCTAGGATAAGCGCCAGGACGTCCACGAAGAGGCGGACGAAAAATGTTCTGTCGCGGCGGAGTGCTTCCCGACCCCGCGTGCTAGGCATGAGCAGGCGGGGGTCGCCGGTGTGGTAATAGCCCCGGAACCGGGGCCATGGAAGGCCCGGGACAAGGTCCCAGTCATTGATGACCCTATAGTGTGGGCACTTCACTTGCAGGTCGAAGCGGACCGTCCCGACACGCGGCGACCCGAAGGTATAGCAGGCCGCTAGATTGTCCCGCCCGAGAACGGCCGACGCGATCTGGGCGAGTGCGCCGCCCAGGGAGTGCCCAGTGATATAGAGACCAAGAGTCGAGGCCACATTGGCGTCGACAGCGGCCTCGATCTCCGCTCTGCAGCGCTCGAAGGCTTCAAGGAAGCCGCGGTGCACCATCACTCCGGGCACGCCGGGCATGGGCACCCTTATGGCATTGAGGTTGATGCGCCAATCCTGGAGGTTTGCCGTGCCCCGGAAAGCAAGAACCGCGAACTGCCCGTCTCGGACCGCAAGGAAGGCCTGAGTGTCGTCCATGTTGAAGACGCTCACTAAGCGGAAGTCGCCCGCGGCGAGGTGCGCCCTCAGCTCCTCGCGCCCATCTCCCTCTCAATCCTGGGGGCTCCGGGAGGCGGAGGTGGCGGAGCGGCTCCGAATGGAACGTAGGCAAGTTGGCAGAAAGCTGCCATCAGCGCTGAGGTGCGATCCGAATAGGCGGCCCGCCAGGTCGGCACGGCCTCGGACTGCGCCGGCAAGAGAACGGGCGCATCATCCTGGGGCTGTCCAGTCTCGACGGACATGGCATATCCCTCCATGACTGATTAGCACTTGCGGTACTCACGGGCCCCTTGCAAGCCCCGATAGCCGAATATCCGCTCTGGGTCGATTCTTGCCCTTCGGGGATGAAGGTGTCGCGAATGTTCCAAGTTTTGCGACTGACTTGTACTCCGTTGCAGATGGGGGACTTGCACGACCACGCTGAGCTCAAAACAAGCGTCGGAGCAACGCGACGGGGCTGATTTCGAAGTTGCTCGTCGCAACTCTCTTTTGATGGAACGTGTGACACTCGAACGCCTTAGGCAGTCGAAACAGCGGGTGGCGACCGCACTGACGTGGCGAGCGCCTCACCCCATGCTATCGCGCCCTAGCCGCTATTTTTTGTCGAGCATAAGCTGTCCTTGTTTTTGGATGAGTGCTTTCGCCTTTCCGGCAAGTTTCGCCAGAAGCCAAGGAAGCTGCACGACAAGTCGAACGTGTTCGTCAGAGACATCGATCGTCCCGGTGGCCGCCTGCCCGAAAAGTCCGATCCGGAATTCCAAATGATCCTCGGTCCAAACCTCTGCGACAATCGAGAATCTGTCGCCAAATGCGGTTCGAATGCCAGCAAAGCCAGATTTGAGACGTCGGCTCGCTTCGACTTTGCCGAGGCTATGAGGGATGATCACAATTAGCGGCTCAGCCATCTCGCCCTCCTCACGACCGAGGATCGAATATAGGCCACGAACTCTATAAAGCCAGAAGCGGGTGATCGGGCGGTCAACCGTGGGGCTGAATGAACCGGGCCGTTGTGATCCTTGCCGCTTGCGCCGCATGATCGCGGGACTGAAGTTCTTCGTCCTTCCCTTGATCTCAAGGAGAGGGTGATGACAGGTTAAGAAATACTTGCTGACTTCCGCAACGATCTTGCCCAGCGGATCGCCCACCACGACAAGCCTTCAGCCCCGTCGGCGCAGGTTCCTGCGACAAATATCGGGACGATTTGTTCAGCGCGCGAGCAGCACAACGAGGACACGGCGTCACATAAGCGAGTGCTAAGTGCCGGGGTGGGACGTGACGGCGTCAGCTTGCAATTGCCTGCTCTGTCGGGTCCTGAAGGGCGTAGCCCCGGCCCCAGACGGTCTCGATATAATCCAGGCCGCCGCTTGCATTGGCGAGCTTCTTTCTGAGTTTACAAATGAAGACGTCAATGATCTTGGCTTCCGGCTCGTTCATTCCCCCGTAGAGATGATTGAGGAACATATCCTTTGCAAGGGTCGCGCCCTTGCGGAGCGCGAGCAGCTCTAGAATTAGATATTCCTTGCTCGTGAGGTGTAGACGCTCGCCACGCAGTTCCACACTCTTGGTGTCGAGGTCGACGATGAGGTCTCCCACGCCGATGACCGATTGGGCATGTCCTTTTGAGCGACGGACGATGGCGTAGATGCGAGCGACAAGTTCGTCCTTATGGAAGGGCTTGGGAAGATAGTCATCAGCGCCAAGCCCGAGGCCCCTTCGCAATGTGGATCGCGCGCACTGCGTCTCAAAAACCTGCCATCAATTCAGTACTAAGGCAAGTGTCTCACGTCCCGCCTAGACCGCTATCCGGAATCCAAACTGGACCACTACCCGCGATCCCGGTCCCCCGGAACGAGTGATTGCCGACCTTGGTCACGATGCCGGCCGCCGCCGCGCGCCGCTGGATCATTTGATAAGCGTTTTGCTGGGGCAGGGCGTCTCGGTGAGCTGACGTTGCGGTTCGGAATGGTGCGAAACAGCGGCCCTTTGGGATCGTCGCGCAGACCGCAGCCGTCGATGTAGGCGATCAGATATTCCTCAAGGTTGTGATGGCAGGGCATGCCTGGTCATCGCCAGTCGAAGGAAGCGACAAGCGCCGGTTATTTGCCGTGCTGCAAATGGGAGCGATCAAGTCGCCGGCCGATGCGGTGCGGGCGGCTATAGTGGCGGAGCATGGAAGCAAATGAATAACTCAATCAAGCTGGCACTAGCGGGGCTATTCGGTTGCCTTCCCATGGCCGCAAAAGCTGAGACGGCGCTTCAACTGCAAGCAAGCTGTCACGAAGTCGGCAACGCGACGCCGGTCGGCCAAAGCCAAGGCGTCTACATAAACGACTACGAGGGTGGCTTTTGCTGGGGAGAATTTGGGGCTCTACAAGCACTAATTGGAGCTCAAGACCTTACCCTTAAACTCTGCCTTCCGGATGCTGGCACGCGGCTTGAACTAGTCCAGGTGTTTCTAAAATATCTTGATAGCCATCCTAACGAGAGTGGAATGCAATTCGTGACCGTCGCCTTGGACGCATTCGCAACCGCATATCCATGCCCTCGCTGAAAATCCAAATTAGGACACTACCATCGATTGATAGCGGGAGGTGCGCTGCACCGCCCAAGCGAATCTAGGGCGGCTTAGGTTCTTGCTCACAAAATTCCTGAAGCCGTTGCGTCTGAAATGATCGTCTATCTCCCCTAACGGCCCAAAACTTTTCTCGCCTCATTCCCGTCATTGGCTTACGAATGGCGGGGTGATTGATCGAGAGGGGAGATTTCTCATGGGCGAGATTGCAAAGGAACACGGTCCAGAAAGCCGACCGTCGCCCCTGAACTGGGCGGGAGAGCCAAAGAGACCCTTTCGTTCCGGCCTTCCCTTTGGAAGAGTTCCACAGTCAAATCGCTCCATGGACAAGCCAACATTCGCCGCTTTGGGACGTGTGCTCGGATTCATGTCGGAGCACATGCTAGACGTTGATGTGCCGCAATCCATCGAGGAAGATGGTTTGAAAGTGAGGGCGTGGATCGACAGTTACCAGCAACACGTCAAATAAATGCCAGCGAAGACCTATGTGGTTCCCGACCTTCACGGGCGATTTGATCTGCTTGAACTGGCCCTTTTCAACATCGAGAAAAACGAACCCCGGCACAGTCATTTTCACCGGCGACTACATAGACCGAGGCCCACAAAGTCGAGAGATCATCGAACGTCTCATCGCCGGGCCCTCGAAGGGGTGGAAATGGATATGCCTCCTTGGAAACCACGAGGACATGCTGATTCAGGCTTCGCAGAATTGGTTCAAGATACGCCAATGGCTCCGTAACGGCGGAGACGCGACGCTGAGATCCTATGGGTCCAAAACGGGTTCAATGCTCGCCTTCTCCATTGTTGAACCGGCTCACGTGGAGTGGATGAAGACGCTGCGCCTTTTCCACCAAGACAAGCACCGAGTCTATGTGCATGCCGGTGTGGAGGAGGGAGTTCCATTAGATCAGCAAAGCAAACACACGCTCATTTGGAAGCGATATCGCGACGGTTCCGCTGAGGGATACGATGCTTTGCATGTCGTTCATGGGCATGATCCATCCGATGATGGGCCATTGCTGCTTCCGAATCGCACCGATCTAGATACCGGAGCCTATTACACAGGACGTCTGGTTGTCGGCGTCTTTGATGATGCGATAGCTGGGGGACCCATCGATCTCATGGAGAACGTTCTTGGTGGTTAAGGAGCTTTCAATGACGAGTTGCTCTGTCGATTTGCCTTTGCAGAATCTTTTCCCAGCCGCTTTGAATGAGATTTTCGATTTCACGCGCCGCAAGCCTAGACGATTTGGCATTCCTCGCACAACCGATAAACCGAGATGCAATCTTTGCTCTTGATATTTCAAGTCTCGATCCCTTTCGGCTTGATGTGCCGCGTCTCGGAACCTCTCAAAGTCCTTCTCCTGCCGGTCCCTCACGCGCCGATTTATCTCATCTGCCTCCCTCACCGCATCGTTCGTTTTTTATCTCCCAATATCTCGGTCCGAAATATGGATCGATGCGTGAATGGCGTTATCTCGCTCGGGCTTTCGAAACTCCTGCAAGCGCTTCTTGTCGTCGGCGTTTTCATACGAATTGAAAATGACGTCTCGCCTTTCAATAACGAACTCCGACTTCTTATGATGCGAAGCCGCTCGTTTGAGGTAGTCGAGAGCCTCATTCTCGCTGGGAAGGACCGCCTTGGATTTTCCGTTTCGATAGACGCGATATTCGACGGTTTTCCCTGTCATTGAATCTCCTCTTCTCGTCTGCCTCTTGCATCAGTTCATGGAGCGATCTCGAAGTCTCACCGGTCCAACGCCTAGTGGACTCTGGCTTCACGCATCTCCTCGGTGGGCCTACCTAGAGCATTTTTGTATTCGCTGATGATGACTTCAGCCGACTGCTTGGAAAATGCGGATTCGCCAATTGCCGCGGTTCGCAGTTCGTCGAAGGCCGACGTCGCAGCGTTTATGAGATGTCCAAATTGCATGGGGACCGCTGTTGCCCCTTCGACATCAATTCCCCACCGAAAATAGACGGACCCCTCATCGTCTCAAGATTTCCGTAGGCCATTCTCACGTTGAGTGCGTTGAGGACAATGGCAGCCTCTCTGGTCCGAGCTTTCGGGATCTTCAATGGTGATGCCGCCAGACCTGCGGCAAGGGCGTTGGCACTATTGCGCCCTTGGCGGTCAGAACGGTAAGGACGTTGATGGCCTCCGACCTTCTGGACGGGGCGATGGTGAACGACGATCGCGGCGTCGCCAGCCCCTATGCTGCCTTAGGCTTGCCCAGAAAGCCAACCCGCCGCAGATTAGGGCTTTGATAGTCGCGAACGGCTGGAGTCGAAAACTATGCCGTCGGCACCCGTTCCATATTGGGTATTCGTGTGCTCTAAGCAAGTCTGTCTTCGCCGACCTCGATAACTTGCCGCCATCCGCCCAGCTTGTCTGGTCCCGCTCAGACCCCTCGTCTAGCCCGCTCTTAAATTCAATCGTGCCGTCTTCTTGAACTCCGCCAAAGGCAATCTCTTTGACGTCAGCGTCGCTAAGTGATCGCAAGGAAGTGTGGAGCGCCAGATCGAGCATTGGGCGCATCTCCTGTGTTCCGCCCTTGAAGCGGTTCTTAATGAGAAGGTTAGTGCATCGGTGGGCTCGGGGCTAGGAGTGGCTTGGCAGTTGCAGTGCGCCTCGAAGATTGCAGCCGGGTCGCTGGGGACGCTTCGAGGTTCACTCGCAAAAGCGGCAGGCACTGATGCCCAGCGAAGTCCTCATCGAAGATAGCGGTCAAGCACGAGGGAGGAGACGGTGACGGGGTGGGAGCGTCCCGGCCCTATGGTGTCTGGCATGGCGCTCGGCAGTGTACTTGGGCGTGCCCCCCGGATCACAGGACTGGCGCGCCGTCCTGGCTCTGGCCTTGTGCCACGAAGGGTTGACTTGGCTCGCCCCATACCAGGCGGGTGACTTGGACACGCATGCAGCGTCCCATTTGGGCGATTGCAATCTTCCCAGCCTCGTCCTCATCGTCAGCTTGGATTGTCGTCATTCGTGCGGGCGATGTATCGTTGAGGGTGTCGAAGTAATATGCTTGCCACTTCATCGTCCGTCCCCCATTCGCGCATCTTTCAGCGGTGCAATTAGCGCGCACAACGCAGGCGCGACAGGGAATTTCCCAATCACCGTTAATCGGACGCGTTTCCCCCAGTGGACAGCGGCGTCTATGTGTGATTCTCCATTGGAGACGATTAAGCTGAATCGCCTCAGGACATTGGGAAACAGATGGCGGAAACTTCGATCGAATGGACGGATGCCACATGGAATCCGGTAGCGGGCTGCGCGGTCATGACGGCTGGGTGCACAAACTGCTATGCTATGAAGATGGCTGCCCGCCTGGAGGCAATGGGTGTCGACAAGTATCGGGGACTGACGAGGAAAAGCGGCGGTCGGCACGTTTGGAACGGTAAGATTCGGCTTGACGAGGCTGCGCTCGAAATTCCCACCCGGTGGAAGCGTCCGCGGAGAATCTTCGTCAATTCAATGTCAGACCTCTTCCATGAAGACGTGCCGAGTGGGTTCATCGCGCGTGTCTGGGAGACCATGGCCGCTACGCCGCGACACACGTATCAGATTCTCACAAAACGCCCTGAGCGTATGGCCTTGACGCTAGCCAGCGATCCCCGCTTCGCAACTCTATCGCATGTTTGGCTGGGAACGAGCATCGAGGATTCGAGAGTTTTGGGGCGACTAGATGATCTGCGAAAGACGCAAGCTGCAGTTCGGTTCGTTTCCTTTGAACCATTGATCGGGTCAGTCCGCTCCGCAGACCTAACTGGCATTGATTGGGCAATCGTCGGTGGCGAGTCGGGACCTCGGGCGCGTCCAATGAAAGAAGAGTGGCTGACCGAAATATATGCCTTGTGTGCGGAAGCAGGAACCGCCTTTTTCTTCAAACAGTGGGGAGGGCGTAACAAGAAGGCGAGCGGTCGATCTTATCGCGGGCGCACCTGGGATTGTCTTCCCGAATTGAGAATATGACTCGCTATCCTCGTCGCAAGGCTGATGGCTTTTGGTTCGGGATTCGATATCGCGAAGAATAGCGCGAACTGGGGAATTCCCCGATCATCGTTCAGGCGCAGTGGCTTCAAGACCTTAGGAAACAGGCTGGCGAGGCGCTTGGAAACAAAAGATTCCATCGCAGCTACGTCTGCCACCCGTTGGTGCTCTTCGTCGCTCCTGCCGAATAGATCGCGTCGTTCACTTCGCTTGTACCATGCGACTTCCCATTCATCCGTACCAAGCATCCGTGTTAGAGCCGCCCGCTTGGCCTCATCGACAGCGCGGCCATCCAACGCTGCCTGCCGAAACAGGCCTGACAAAGACACTAGATACCATACATCGATCGCTTCCGTGGCGCGGATGGATTCGAGCGTCGCCCAATTCACGCTCATACCGTAGGGATCGAGAAACATGGCGGCCCGGACCCGGCTCCATTGTTGGTCTTTAAGCAACTGCTCGATAGCTTCGTTAGCATCTTCCTCTAATATGTCGATCTGCCGATCCGGATGTCTCATTTGCAGCGTGCGTAGCGCCTCGCAGTGCTTCTTGTTGTTATCCATAAATATGAGTCGGTCGAAAGCGGGGCTGACATCGATTGCTATTCGCGCTGAGCCGCGAAGACGCTCAATGCGCGCCTCAGTCGCCGGATCAAACAGGTCGGCGTTTTGGGCAGCGCGCCTTACTGTTCGTTCTCCGGTGCCCGCAAAGGCATCGATATACCAAAGCTCTCCGAACTTGCTTCTCAGCGCGGACGTAAAGGCCCGCAAATACCCATCCACCATGTTGAGTTTTAAATCGGTCGATACGCCGCCGAACTCGTGATCGGACAAGGTCATTGTATCGGTCCGTTGCCGCGGGGGAATCGGCGCGGATGTCAGTCTGGAGCACGCGTGGCCAAAGCGCTAGGCGCACCCTGCGACCTTGATGACGGCTTGGAAGGCCATTTCTCAGGCCCTCCAGAAAAGCGATGGGGGACATTTGGACCGGCTGCTCGCGTCCCTACCTCTCGTACGAGGAACCCCTTGCTTGCTTTGGGAAAAGCGTCGCTCATTGGCCTAGATATCGGTGAGACTCAGAATCACCTATTGGGTAGTCACACAAAAGGCGGGTGGTGCCGCGCCGCCGACGATCGGCAATGTTGATTATCATTCGCAACCGGTTCGATTCCAGCTCCGTTGGGCGGCCAGTTACAGCACTGTGTTACAAAGACTTGACCGATCAGAATAAGTCATAATAAATGCAATGGCTTAGCCGATAGGATGCGCAATCCGGCCAGGGGCACCAATGGTCGTTAATTTATGATAAATATATCAAATGGATAGCCTTGCCGCCGATTGACGGTCCCACGTTAAGTCCCACAGATTGACCGGATCATGACCGCCCGACTGTAGGGGCCA
>Ga0182024_10019729_pt1 | contig 12389 bp, 5 predicted proteins | sample P32metaG_FD_120480 | JGI IMG/M metagenome (GOLD analysis project Ga0182024, IMG submission 120480) | Permafrost microbial communities from Stordalen Mire, Sweden - P3-2 metaG (Illumina Assembly) | ecosystem: Environmental > Terrestrial > Soil > Wetlands > Permafrost | place: Sweden: Stordalen...
CGAAGAGATTTAATCCGATTGGATTGACGATCAACTCTCCCTCGGTGGGCCGAACGATCAGTTCAGGAAGGGCATAAGTTCCGAGCGGCTTTTCCGTGATTGCTTTCTGGAGCCGTTCGACGGCCCAATTCTCGGCATGCGCCCAATCGGTGATCTGATCGATCAAACCCTCGACGCGAGCGATCCCTTCGTGCCGACGTGTTTCGAGCGGGTCCTGCAATTGGGTTGGGGTTGTCGCTTCTGCCATGCTGCTGCTCCTTACCCGATCATAGGATGGTCGGAACACTTACTGTTTGCAACACTTTCTGACGTTAAGCACCCGGGCTGACAATCAAAAATCCGAGTACTTCGATTTCACCGCGGCGATTTCGGAGGCGGTGATTTGTTCCTGGGAGATCTGGGTGATGAATTCGGGGTAGCCGGGCGCGCCCATTTCGGGGATATCCAGGCCGGCCAGCTCGATTTCAGGGGGCACGCGGTTGCCGCCGGTCAGTCGGCCGACCGCGAGGAAGACCGCGCCGCCCACGAGAAGGTTCCAGGCGATGCAGGTGACGGCGGCGATTGCCTGGGCGAGCAATTGGCCGGGCGAGCCGTAGAAGAGTCCTCTGACGTTGCCGGCGACGCCGTGTTCGCCGGCGCCGAAGGTGCCGTTGGCGAAGAGGCCGACGGCAAGGAGACCCCACAAGCCGCCGACGCCGTGGACGCTGATGGCGCCGACGGGATCGTCGATGCCCTTGCGTTCCCAGAACAGGACGCTCCAGACGACCAGCACGCCGGCGATGGCGCCGATGAGGAAGGCGATGGGCGGGCTGATGAAGGCGCAGGGGGCGGTGATGGCGACCAGCCCGCCGAGCATGCCGTTGCACATCATCGAGGGGTCGGGCTTGCCGTAGAACTTCCACATGAAAAACGCGGCCGAGAGGGTGGCGGCCGCGGAAGCCAGCATGGTGTTGACGGCGATCTGCCCGATGCTCCCGTTGGTGGCTGAGAGGGTGGACCCGGCGTTGAACCCGAACCACCCGAACGCCAGCAGCAGGGTGCCGAACATGACCATGGGCATGTGGTGCCCGAAGATGGGGCGGGGATTGCCCATGGGGTCGTACTTCCCGAGGCGCGGCCCGAGCATCCAGGCCATGACCAGCCCGAGCATGCCGCCCTGGAGATGGACGACGGACGACCCGGCAAAGTCAACGGCGCCGTGGCCGAGGCCGGCGTTGATGCCAAGCTGGGCCAGCCAGCCGCCGCCCCACATCCAGCAGCCGTAGAACGAATAGATGAACGCCCCGACGCAGAAGCTGAACAGGGTGAAGCTCTTGAAGCGCCACCGCTCGGCGCAGGCGCCGGTGGGGATGGTGGCGGTGGTGTCCATGAAGACCATCATGTAGAGGAAGACGACGGCGACGCGGGGGTCGTAGGCGTGGCCCGACAGGAAGAACCCGTGGAGGCCGAGCAGGCCCCAGGGCTTGCCGCCGATGGTCAGGTAGAACATATGGTCGAGGGTCGAGACGCCGTGGAGGCTGAGCGAAACGGGCCCGCCGATGGGTGCGGCCACGTGCCCCGCGGGAATGCCGTTGATCCCCCCGAACATGAAGGCGAACCCGCACACGAAGAACCCGGCCATGGCCAAGGGATAAACCAGGAAGTTCATCGACATGGTGTTGGCGGCGTTCTTGGCCCGGCACATTCCGGTCTCCACCAGCGCGAACCCCGACTGCATGAACATGACCAGGAACCCGGCCAGCAGGGTCCAGACGAAGTTGATCGACTGGGTCAGGTCGGGGGCGGGGGGCGATGCGTCAGCAGGCGTGGTGGTGGGGTTGACCGCCGGCGCAGCACCCGCGCGATGAGAGCAAAGAAACAAAAGGGCGCACAAGGTCGCACATGTCAACGCCCGACGGGCGATGCGTGAGTAAGCGTTTGATGGCATCAGCATGTTGCGAGTCATGGGGGGGAACCTTAACCGTGAAGACGTGAAACGTGAAGACGTGAAGGCGTGAAAACGTGAAAACGTGAGAATGCGAGACCCAGACAAGCCGCGGGCGCAGCGCAGCGGAGCCGCGGATATTGCTTCGCCCAGGGAGGTCGTCAGTGAGGGTTTCACGTCTTCACGTTTTCACGTTTCACGCCTTCACGTTTTCACCCTCTCATCTCCCCGCGGCAATGAGCGGGTGACGGAACCATCCTGTCTGCAATCCCAGCAGGACGGTGGCCAGCAGCATCGACATGATGCTGACGGGGATGCCGATCTTGAGCCAATCGACGAAGCGCACGGGGCCGTGACCGCGCTTTTCGAGCATCCCGCAGGCGATGATGTTGGCGGTGGAGCCGATCACCGTCATGTTCCCCATGAAGGTCCCGCCGAAGAGCATCATCCAGTAGACGGCCTGGGGAAAGGGCGCGTTGCCTCGGACCTGATCGACAACCGGCAGGAAGGTGGCGACAGCCATCAGGTTGTCCAGAAAGGCGCTGAGCAAGCCGGTCGACCACCCGACTATCTGGATCAGGGATGCCGGGTCTTTCCCGGAACTGCTGCGCAGCTTGTCGGCTACGACGCCGGTGACGCCAGTCTGCTCCAGGGTTCCCACCGAGGCGAAGAGCATCATGAAGAATGCCAGCGTCCACCAATCCACCCGGCGTTCGAGAAGCTGGCGAGCGTCGCGCCCGCGGAGCAGCAACACCATGCCGCCCATGAACAGGGCTGCGGCGACCAGCATGGCATCGCGGTCGAGCCCGAAGGCGCGCTCGATGGCCGAGTGCGAAACGAACAGCGCCACCGTGCTGCCCAATACCAGCCAGCAGGCACGCGCCCGCGACCCGGTCGGCTGATCGAGCCCCTGGTCGAAGGCGGCGTCGGCGCCGGGCTCGGCGGGGCTGTCGCCGGGCCGGCTGGCGTTGTCGCCCCGCATGACCGCCGCTTCGAATTCGCGGAAGGCGGCGGCGAACCACCAGCGGCACAGGGCAAACGACCCCAGGCTCGCCGCCAGGGCAATCGGCGCGGCCCAGCGGAGAAAGTCGCCGAAAGTCAGGTGGGCGCGCAGAGCGATAGTCACGCCGATCGGCCCAACCGAACTCGCCGCCGACCCGCAATTGACGGCGAAGACGATCATCATCACAAAAGGCAGCGGAGTCAGCTTGTAGCGGTCGCAGATATGCAGCACGGCCCCGGTCATGAAGAGCGTGCTGGCCACCTCGCCGACCATGGCCGAGGTGGTTGTGGCGGTCAGCACGAGGGCGATCGCCAGGGTCCTGGGCCTCGGTCCGACCACGCGCACAATGGCCCCCACCACGTGCTCGAAAAACAGGTTCTCTTCCAGGAACCCCACGATCAGGAACGTGCCGACGAGGAAGATGATGACCGCCAGGTTGGCCGAATGGATGAGCTGCGGAACGCTCAGCAGGTTGCAGGCCATCAGCAGGGCGATGCCGCCGGCGGCAAAGGCCAGGCGCAGCTCGGAAAACAGGAGGGTCGCATAAACGCAGGTGGAAAAGATGGCGACGCTGAAGACCTGCGGCCAACCAAGAATGAGGAGGCCCGACCAGCGCAGAATGCCCAGCCCCAGCAGCGTGCAGGCCAGCAGGGTGAGGAATTGAACGCGTTTGGTCATTGGGAGTGGCCGACTTTTCTCCCGCCCCGGTTCTCGGGGAGGGCAGGGGCGTGGGCTTCCATGGTGAAGGTGCCGGGTGAAGGCCCCCTCCTTAACCCTCCCCCGGAGTGCCGGGGGCGGGAGCAAAGCGGGACTCCAGCCAAATTCGAGTCCTTCGTCGAACGGATGCGGATTGGGGGCCGCACTTCGAACGCAAGTCGGCGGGGACAGTAGCGGGAAACAGCCGGCGCGGAAAGCAAAATCGCCCCGCCAACGGCCGATAGGAAAAAGCAGACGGCCACCGCAGGATGCGGTGGCCGTCCGTTTTTCTTCCGGCATGCAGGTGAGGCCCGGATCACGACCGGAGCGGCAGCCGGGAGGGCCGATCAACCGGTCGAAGCAGAAGGGTAAAACCAACCGCCGTTCCGACTCACGCGGGGCTTGCCTCTGGCGGCTGGGTGATGAGCACCGCCCGCCCGGCTTTCTTGTTGCGCATGATGAAGTAAATCGCCCCATATACGCCCCAGATCGCGGCTACTGTCAGAGCGATATAAGGCTCCTTCTTGCTCATTCCCGGAATCATGAACGGGCCGACCAGATAGAACAACATGCACAACAGGTTGGCCAAGAGGCCGAAACCCGGGATGAGGATGTGCTTGATCGGGTTGTACATCTTGTGTTCATGGAAGGCGACCATGGCGACGATGCAGGTCATCATGTAGAGCATGAACGTGCCAAAGTTGCTGACCAGAGTGATGATCAGCAGGCTGTTGGGGAACTTGGCCGCAGTCGTAGGCGACTTAAACGCTCCCAAATACCACATGCTGCCTTTCTGGGCATCAGAGAGCGTGCCGTCGGTGAACCCGGCTGCTGCCGGGCCGCACACGTACATCGCGATCCCGAATATCCCGATCACGATCGAAATGACCGCCAGCGTCCAGATGCATTTAGAAGGCGTGTTGTTCTTACCGTGGAGCAGGCCGAAGTGATTGGGCACTTCTTCGTCGCGGCCCATGGCATAGGTAACGCGGGCGCCGGTGTTGACGCACGAGAGGGTCGTGCCGACCAGGGCCAGGAAGACGGTGATGCCCTCGACGATCACGAACCACCATCCGGCCTTTTGCGACCCGAACGCCCACATGCCGACACACTGCATCATGTCGCCGATCGGCGCCGCCGAACTTGACTCGGACGTGTTCATGAAACTCGAGCTTTGGTAGTAGTTGGCGGCGAAATACTCCAGCAGGTAACAGAAGCCGCCCTGGATCAACAGCGACAGCAGAATGGCGATGGGGATGTGCTTTTTGGGGTTCTTGGCCTCCTCGCCCATCGATGAGACGGATTCGAAGCCCACCAGGCAGAGAATAGCCATGCCCATCTGCACGATGACAAAACTGAACCCGTGAGGCTGAACGACGGAAGCGGCGCTGCCGTGGTAATTGAATGTCAATGTCCCCTTGGGGTCCGGCGAACCATTCGTGAGGTTCGTAAAGCCACCCTTGTAGCTGGTGGTGTTCCATTGTGGCTTGGCGATGGTGCCGACAGGCAGGGTGGTCGGCTGAGTGGCCGGCTGAGTGGCCGGAGTGGTGGCCGGCTGAGTAGTGTCCGGCCCGCCCTTGAAGACGAGATAGCCGGTTGCCGGGTCGAGTGTCCAACGCGGATCGGTGGGGTTCCCGTCGTTGTCAGTGGGGACCGGTACTGGTGTGTCAGCGGTGTCCGCGACGTAGCTCTTGCCTGTAGGGTCCACCTTGATGGCTGCCGGGTAGTCCGGGGACGAACTGGGCTGCACGAGGCTGCCGTCCGAATTGGCCACGAAATACACGAGGACGGGGCTGCCGTCTCCCTTGTCGTATACCTTCGGCTGGGAAGCCGTTGCGCCGGTTGGCGTAAAGCTGTCTTGAACGTATGGCGACGCCAAGCCGCTATTCAGGAGGTTGACGTCGAGATCGCCTTCATGAACATGGACGCGGTGAACGATGGCCATGCACGCAAAAATGATCAGGGCGACGATCTGCAGGACATTGACGAAGACATTGACGCCGGTGGAACCGACGATGCCCCGGAAGGCGATGTAACAGACGAGAATCGCAAAAAGGACACAGACCGCGACCATCAGCGGCGGACTTCCGATGGTTGAGTTGAAGGTGGGGCTGCCTGAATACAAATTCAAGAACCCGGCCATGTACCCGCAGAACAGGGCGGTCACGCAGACCATCACGCCCGGATAAACCCAGTAATAGAGGTGACTGGCCCAGCCGACCATGAACTTGAAGAGCCGGGCCCATTTATAAGCCTTCTTCTTGGACAAAAATGCCTGCTCGGCGAAGAAATAGGAGGAGCCGGCACCGGGGTAAAGCTTGGAGAGCTCGCCGTAGGAGTATGCGGTGGCCAGGCAAAGCGCGAAGGCCATGAACATGCCGAACCACATGGCCACCGCCGCCGCCGGCGCGCCATATGTGGATTGCTCGGCGAAGGTCAGCCACAGGAACGCGCCCGGCGCGATCAGCGCCGCGGCGTTGGCGGTCAGCCCGGTCAAGCCGAGCGTTGGTTTGAGCCCCGTCGAAGACGAAGCGGATGATGCCTCTGCCACAAGAATCTCCTTTCAAAGAACGGTTTGGAATGGTGGGGCTGAACCCTTCGACCTCACCCTCCGATTGAACCCTTCGGGGTTGCGATTCACGTTTTTGCCAATGGGTGGCCGGCCGCGTTGCTGCTCAACAAGAGCGCAGAAACTCCCTGCCGCATCCGCACGAGGGCCGCAAGCGGTTAATCGCGAAGCTGCACGGGGCAGGTCGCGAAGCCGCAAGCGGCCAACTGGCGGAACGTGAGGTGTACGACTCGGGACTGGTCTTTTGACGCTTGAACCTCTGCGATTGGTTCGGAGGCGTATCACAAACAATGTGCCAAGAACCAAATGGAGGCGGTTTAAGCGGCCTCGCCCGGAGAAACCGCCTCAATCGGGCAGTTTTGGGGTTTGCGGCGGTTCAATCTGGGGCAACCCGCCGGTCAACAGACGCGCAGAAAATAAGCAGAATTGAAAAATGCACGATCAGACAGCCGAAATGCTGCGCGCTGAGACGGCTTCAGGCCGATTGTCGCTCCGATTATCGGATGTTTAGGCGCATTTTGCGGATCAACCTCGATTATTTCATGCGAATCTGCACGCCTGCCCAATAAAAGGGCGTTTGCCGCGTGAAGGCCGCTTGGTTCGGCGTTTTGCAATGCAGACGCCATCAAGGCCGCAAGGCGCCTTCGGTTACCCCCCCCTCGAAATCACGGCTTGTCTGCTTTTTCACGAGATGCATTCATGCATCTGTACGCGGGAGGGGTTGCCCCGTAGAATCCCCAAGGGATCAACTCAACCCTGAAGAAGTGAATCGTTTCGGAACTAATAGCCTTCGCCCAGCCGGAAACTTCCCAGCCGACGCCTCTTAAGAAGAGCGGGCATTTGCCCGTTGACGGCGTGCGTCGAGCCCTTTCCTATGCAAATCGAATACGCCAGCCTTTCTATTGCCGGCCCGGTCCGGCCCCACAACGAGGACAGCGTCGGCTATTGGGAGCCCACCGCCGCCGGGGATTGGCGCGGGCGCGGGGCGGTCGTGGTTCTGGCCGACGGCGTCGGCGGGCAGGACCGCGGCGAGGTTGCCAGCAACTTGGCGTGCGAGGCGTGCATCAAGGCGTTCACCGAGGCCAAACCCAACACGCCCCCCAACCAGGTGCTGTGGCAGATGTTCACCGCGGCGAACCTGGCCGTTTTCGACGCCAACCTGCACAACCGCCACGGCGGCGGCAAGATGGCCACTACCCTGACCGTCAGCATTTTCCGGCACAACGAAGTGACGGTTGGCCACGTCGGCGACTGCCGGGTTTATGTCGTCCAGCAGGGCCGCATCCGCCGGATCACCAACGACCATTCGTACGCCGGCGTGCAATTGAAGCTCGGGCTGATTACCGTTCAGGATGCGATGAGCAGCCAGCTCCGCTCGGTGCTGACGCGCAGCGTCGGCCAGGAGCCGACCATCCATGTGGACATTCACACGGTGACGGTCAACGCCGGCGACACCCTGGTGCAGATGTGCGACGGCGTTTGGTCGATGCTGATCGACGGGGAAATCCAGAGCTTCGCCGACAAGCTGCCGCCGGCCGACGCCTGCAAGGAGATGGTGCGGCTGGCGGAGAAGCGCGGCGCCGACGACAACCTCACTGTGCAGGTCATCAAGGTGACCGGCGTGGAGCGGCTCAGCTATTACAGGGGATTGCCCACCTACCAGAAGGAAAACCCAGCCATCATGGGAAGCGAATTAGAAGTCGGGCAAACGCTGGACGGGCGGTACGAAATCACCGACCTGATCAGCCGTAGCGGGATGGCGTCGATCTTCAAGGCCATCGACCGCAAATCGTCGATCAACGGCGGCGTGGTGGCGCTGAAGGTGCCTTTCATGCAGTTCGAGTCGGACCCCGGCTTTTACAACCGGTTCCAGCGCGAACAGCAGATCGGCCAGACGCTGCGCCACCCGTACATCCTGCGCGTCGAGCCGGAAGACGAGAAGACCCCGCGCAGCCGTCCCTACCTGGTGATGGAGTTCCTGGAGGGCCAGACGCTGGGCCACCTCATGCACAGCGTGCGCCCGATGCCGGTGAAGGACGCCCTCAGAATTGCGAGCCGAATCTGCGAAGCGCTGCACTACATGCACGAGCACGGGGTGGTGCATCGCGACCTCAAGCCCGACAACATCATGATCTGCAACGACGGGACGATCCGGGTCATGGACTTCGGCATCGCCAAGAGCGAAGGACGCCGCTTGACGTTCGGGGGCTTCACCCCGGCCATGGGCACGCCCGACTACATGGCCCCCGAGCAGGTCAAAGGCAAGCGAGGGGACCCGCGCACGGACATCTACAGCCTGGGCGCGATCCTCTACGAGATGATTACCGGCAGCGTGCCGTTCGAAGGGTCCAACCCCTTCATCATCATGAACTCGCGCCTGACCGGCGATCCCGCCGCCCCCCGCAAGCGCAATCCGGAAATCTCGCCGCAGGTCGAGGAGATCGTGCTGCACGCGATGGCCCGCGACCCCAACGACCGCTACGCGACGGCGCTAGCCCTGAAGCACGACCTGGACAATCCCGAAGCCGTCCAGGTCACCGGGCGGGTTGACCGGCTGGTCGAACCGGTCGCCTGGAAGGGCGGCTGGTACCGCCTGCGCTGGTACATCGCCGCGGGGGCGCTGCCGATCGCCGTCTTGCTGGTGTTCCTCCTGGCCAAGCACTTGCAGTGGAAGTAAGTGAATGCGGTTCCTGACGCCTCCTGAGTGTGACAAGTGGATCGCGAACGGACCGACGGTTGGTTCGGCGCACTCCCTCTCGATTCAACTGCCGACGGAGTCCGGCCGGATGCTGTTCATCGCAAGGAACGTTGTGGACGCGGTGATGTTTCGCCAACCTTGTTTACTGCATGTGACGAATTGGGAGATTTGGCCGTCGAGCAACAACTGGCTTCTGTACTATCGGCTGCGCCAGTCGTACGGCGATCGTCTGTTGATCGAAGAAGCTCCAGGCCATTTGTTTCTCGAGCACGAGATGGAAGACATGGCAGCATTCCTCCACTTGGCCATGTTGTTCGGCTGGGATGCGGAATTGCGGCCCCGCGCGCCCTATATTGCGGGCAGTTTGAGCCACCACGAGTTTCTCGATCTGTATTCGGCTGACCCAAAACAACTCACGGAATTAGGCAAGGTCATGACCGACGCGAAGGTAACGGTCGAACTACGGTCCCCCTAACTTCACACCGGCGGCTCAGCGGAAGATGGAACGCGCGGGACGGCTCGCCCAGATGCACGTTGTCGTCACTGAAATTCAAACTCCCCCCATTGCTCCGGCGTCAACCATGCCTCAATCGGCATGTCGTTGACGAGATTCGTGTGCTGGTTCGCCCAATAGGTCCGGGCGACATCGATCGTGCCGTTGGCGTTGGAGGAGATGAAGCCGACGTCGCCGCGAATCGTCACGCCTGGATGGGCATTCAGGTGCAGGTCGGCCAACGGGATGGCGGCCGTCACGACGTAGCGTCCCTCCGATACTTTCACCGAGACCTTGGCGTTTTCCAGGACCTGGACGCGGTCGAATGATTTTGTGCCGACAGGCGAAGCGTATTTCTGGTGCATCGACTCCGGCACGGCGGGATCCACCGGTTGCATCAGGACAGCAGCCGGCTTGCCGTTGAGCTGTGCGATCACGATGCGCAGATCACCGGCCTGCGGTGCGGCTGCCGCGGGAGCGTTGGGGTTCGTGCCGAGCTGGATGTCGACGGCGTCGCCGGTCTTGAAGAGCCGCGAAAAATCCTTTCCCTCATTGAGCCAGGGCGTGGAATCGGTGACGTCGAACATGGCATAAAGATGGGCCTGGTCATAGGCGAGCTTGACGGTCGCATGGTCCGGAAGGCCGGGACGCGCGATCGACAGGCCGGGCAACGCGCTCCATTCGGGCGACTGTCCGTCGGCGGGCAGCGCGCGGGAGACTTTCTGGATCGTGTATTTGTGGGCGGATGCGACGGCAGAGGCAGTCTGCGCAGGATGGAACGCCCTCGCCGCGGCAAGGGCCGTGTCGTCGATGGTTACTGTGCCGGCGTCGAATCGGCGGATGGTATCTAGGCCGCCGACGTGCAGGACGATGCCGGCCTCGCGGGCCATGCCGGTGGTCAGGCGGACCACGCCGTCGGACTGCTTGCCGAACCAGCCGTTGAAAGGTTCGCCACCTTCGCTGAAGGATTCCATAGGCATCCCATTCAGCTTTTCCAGGGTCGCGGGGAAATCGTCGCTGGGAAGCCGGCCATCGTGGAACAGCGCAGCGACGTACAGTCCGTCGGTGGTGTAGATGAAGTCTTGGCCCAGGTTCCCGCGCAGCAGCATGACGTTGCCGATGGCGTCGTTGATCCTGGCGACGCCGCATATCTTCAGCGGCCCGATGAGCATGCCCGGCGTCGGCATGGGGGCGTCGTGCGAGCCGTGAACGCCGGGGAAGCGGTTGCGATAGGACCATTCGATGGCGCCGGTGGCGTCGTCGAGGCTGAGCAGGCCGCTGGTCTCGCCGGCGTAACCTTTGAAGCTGAGGCACAGGAGCTTTTTCTCATCCGGAACCGGCACCAGGTCGCCCAACTCGCCCGCGTCGAGAATAGTACGCCCCTGCGGCGAATACGCCGGCGCTCCATCGGCATCCACATGGTCCGGCTTGTATTTCGCGATGCCGTCCGTGTACAGCGTGAGGTCGGGGGCGATGCGGCCGCCCCACCCGTTGGTGAGGCGGAAGGCGGCCTCGCCGCGCCGCTCGCCGCTGGCGGGCTTGGCGGCGGGGATGATTTGGCACTCATCGCGCTGGACGATGCCGTCCTTGTTCTTGTCGTTCCAGAAGACGATGTCGTACGCGTTCACGCCGGCCAATTCCCCGCCGGGGGGCCGGATGACCCGGCCATCGTGGACGATCTCGCCGAGTACGTACCCTGCCAGTGCGATCGCGGCCCGGGGCTTCCAGCCGTCGGCGCCTTTCACAAATACCACCTGCCCGTCCGGCTCGTGCGTGTAGAGATATTCGTGCGGCGTCCCCGAGACGCTGCTGGTGAACCGCTCCGGCTGGATCTGCGAATCCGTGCGGATCTCGAAACTCTCGCCTTTGGCGCGATCGGGGACCCACATGATGTCGGTCAGCTTCCATCCCCCGGGCGACGCCGCGTCGCGATGGAACTCCAGCGGCCCGCAGAACGCCAGCGAGGGGTCGGAGTTATGGAGGTAGCAGGCGGTGCCGGCATAGCCGGTGTTGCCTATGTAGTCGTGCAGCAGACCCCCATCATGATTCCAGACCGAGACGCGGCGGGGATAATATGTGTTCTCGGTGACCCAGATTCTGTTTTTGGAGTCCACGGCCACCGACGACATGCTGACCATTGCCTGCGCATTGAACGCCCCGCGCAGCGGCCGTCCGCCTTTGACGCCACACGTGTACACGAGCTGCCCCGCCGGCGAAAACGCCTTCACTTGGCTGTCCGGCCCGACGTCGGCGACGACGATATTGCCGTCGCGATCGCAGGCGATGGCGGCGGCGTTGCCGACACCCGGCGTGGGGACCGGCGAAAGCGCGCCCGATTGCATGTCAACCCGTGCCAGCTTGCCGTCGGCCCATACATAGAGTCTGCCGGGGTCATCGAACGCCAGCCCGGCGGGGTCTTGCACGGCGATGCTCTTCACCGGGGCGGCCGACGCTGCGTCCAGCAGTTCCATCGTGTTGCCACTCATCGCCAGCGCCAGCGTGCCGTTGTGGACCGCCATTGCGGTGACCTCGCCTTGGTCACCGATGAGGTCCTTCAATAGCAGATCGAACGGTCGCGGCTGGCCGTTGAGCAGGAAGGGCCGGTAGGCCCCGGTCTTCAGGTCGAACCGGCCCAGGGTCTGCTTGACGTTGCCGGTCGTGACGTAGCCATAGATGTATTTGTCGTCGGCAGTGACTTTCGAAAAGCCGCGTTTCTCGCCGCCCCACCGCTTTTTGCCTTGGGCATCGATGCCGAAGAGGCCGGAGCCACCTTCGATTACCGGGCAGGAGATGACGGTCCAGTCGCCGCCGGCGGCGACGTTGTTCGGCCCGGAATGGTCGGCGCCCCAGGCGCCGCTGCCATCGGGCGTCTGCCAGGGCGGCGTGCCGGGGTTGTAAAAGTACGATTCATATTCCGCGGAGAGGCCGCGCTGCGAGAGCCCTCGGGCGTGATAGGTCCCAGCGGGGACGATCTTGCCCCTCTCATCGCGGCAATCCCAGGCCACC
>Ga0182024_10019730_pt1 | contig 12388 bp, 7 predicted proteins | sample P32metaG_FD_120480 | JGI IMG/M metagenome (GOLD analysis project Ga0182024, IMG submission 120480) | Permafrost microbial communities from Stordalen Mire, Sweden - P3-2 metaG (Illumina Assembly) | ecosystem: Environmental > Terrestrial > Soil > Wetlands > Permafrost | place: Sweden: Stordalen...
GAAGACGATCCCTTGCGGGAGCGTCTCTTGCGACGGAAACCAGGGTATCCGCGGTCGGAGCGAGCCGGCTAAAAGCCGGCTGCAGCCAGGATTGGCTGCCCCACAAAGAGCTTTGGAATCAACGGGCGAAAAGAGGGTTTCTGGGAAGTGTGAACGCTGCACGCATGAGTGCGACGCATGAGTGCGTGCGCCACGGTTCGTCGGTTATCTTTAGTGAACATACGCCATGATATCGGTTACCCTCTTGTCGCGCGGGGTAGACCGATTCGATGATTGAGTATGGCGTTTAGTGCCCTGACCGCGCAGGTCCCGATCCACAACTTCATGGTCGACGATCTGATGGGAAGCCTGATCGCTGTCGGCCTTTTTCCGCTGTTCGTATTGGTTCCGGGGTATGCGATCGCATGGCTGCTCGGCCTGTTTGAGTTTCGCCGGCGCACCAACGCTTTTCGCATCGCGCTTAGCATTCCGCTCTCGATCGCCATTTGTCCGATTGTGACTTACCTGACCGGACGGTTCGGTTCCATGAACGCCGTTTGGGCATTCTATGCCGCCGCGGCTATATGCTTCCTGACTGTCGCTGCCAGGCAGTTGCGCAAAGGAATTCCGCGAGGATTTGGAATCCGGAAAGAAATGCGCATCTTCGTGGTTATTTCCGTGGCGTGGCTGGCCGTGGCGCTGTTCTCTCTGATCGACATCCAAATTGGCGACCGGCTTTATTACCCCGTGAGCGCTCTCGATAGCTCGATCCGCGTCGAATTCATTCACTCCATCGGCGCTACTGGAATTCCGCCGCAGAATCCGTTTTATCTCGCGGGGCCGCCGGCTAATTTGCGCTATCACTATTTCTGGCTGATGATGTGCAGTCTTGTGGAACGCGCGGGCATGGGCGCCGTAACCCCTCGCCAAGCCCTCATTGGCGGAACCTTCTGGTGCGGCATCGCATTGATGGCGCTGGTGGCGCTTTACCTTCGTCTTTTCGCGGCCGGCGATCCGGCGCGTTTCCGCCGCCGCGCACTGACCGGCATCCTGCTGCTCGGCATCACGGGACTCGACATTATTCCCACGCTGCTGCTGGTGTTCCTCTATGCCAGGGGGCTGATGGGGTTCGTGCTCCCGAGCGTGGAATGGTGGAATGAGCACGTCGACTGGTTTGTTTATTCAACCTTGTGGGCTCCCCACGCGCTGGCCAGCATGCTGGCATGCTTTACGGGATTTCTGCTGCTCTGGAAGGCTGGCGCCGCAACACGCTGGAGCGGCGTTCTGCGCTATAGCCCGCTGGCCGCGCTGGCGCTGGCATCGTCCATCGGAGCGTCTATTTACGTATCCTTCGTGTTCGCCAGTTTTCTGATGGTCTGGACCGTAGTTACGGTTTGGAAAAAATGGCGGTGGGAAACAGCGGCCCTGGTATCGGCGGGTTTCGGATGCATTGCCCTGATCCTTCCATACCTTAAAGATCTGCAGGGGCCGGCAAGCGGAGGGGCGCCGCTGCAATTTACGGTGCGGGCATTTTCGCTTGCCGATATGATTCCCGTTTGGCATGGCTTGACTCCGGGGTGGCGGCTTATCCTGGTGAATGGTCCGCTGATTCCTTTGAACTACCTCATGGAGTTGGGCTTCTTCTTTCTAGCCGGCCTGGTTACCTTGCGAAAGTTCCGGAAGCGCGGCGGAAGCCTGTCCCGCGAGGAACTGGCTTGCGCCGTCATGGCTGCCGTCAGCATTCTGATCTGTACTTTTCTGCGGTCGAGCGTCATAGGCTGCAACGATCTTGGATGGCGTGGGTTCCTGATCGCGGAGTTTGTCCTATTACTCTGGGCGGTGGATGTGCTGGCGGATGCCAAACTGCCGATTAGCGAGAGACGATTGCTGACTGTCTGCATCGTTCTGGGAGTGTCGGGAACCATCTACGACTTAGCTATCACTCGCTTTTATCCGGTGCTGGCGGACAGTGGGGTTATGCCACCACTCGATTGGATGTCGCCGGATCGGCAATTCGGCAAACGCACTTACGCGAGCCGGTACGCCTATCGGTGGGCCCGGGCTCAGGTTTCGCCCACGGCGGCCATTCAGTTCAATCCCAAGGTGGTGTTTCAAGATACTCCGGCAATGCTCTATTCGGATCGCCGCTTTGTGGCAAGCGATATGGGATGCAATGCGAGTTTTGGCGGCGACCCTGCGCTCTGCGCGCCGGTTGCGTCTCGTCTGCGGAACTTCTATGCAGCGGGGGGAGACTCAGCTACAAAGGACATATGTCAGAGCATTCCGGTACAGTTACTGATCGCCAAGGATACAGACCCTGTCTGGGCCGACGATAACAGTTGGGTGTGGACGGAAACGCCGATTTTTGCCAATCGGTTCATTCGTCTATTCGGATGCCCGCGGGCCGCTTCCAACGCGATTGCGGGCGTTATCATTCCCGGCGGGCCGACGCCGTGACGCCGCTTTCCGCGTAGCGCCAGTCGGTGAAAACCAAAATGCCGATTCACAACTTCATGGTCGACGATCTGATTGGAAGCTTGAAAGCCGTCGGTCTGTTTCCGCTGTTCGTATTGGTTCCGGGCTACGCAGTCGCGTGGCTGCTCAACCTGTTTGAGTTTCGCCAACGCACCGTGGCTTTTCGCATCGCCCTTAGCGTTCCACTCTCGCTGGCGATTTGCCCGATTGCGACCTATCTGGCCGGACGGTTCGGTTCCACCGAGGCCATCTGGGCGTGCTATGCGACGGCGGCGGCTTACTTCCTGGCGGTCTCCACTGGGCAGTTGCGCAAAGCGATTCCGTGTCGGCCGGCCATTCCGAAAGAGATACGCGTTTTCGCGATTGTCTCCGCAGTGTGGCTGGCCGTCGCGCTGGGCTCGCTGATAGACATCCAGATTGGCGATCGCCTCTATTACCCGGCGAATGCGTTCGATAACTCGGTGCACACGGAGTTCATCCACTCCATCAGCACCACGGGCATTCCGCCGCAAAGCCCGTTCTATCTTGCGGGGCCTTCGGCCACCTTGCGTTATCACTACTTCTGGCTGCTGATGTGCAGCCTGGTGGAACGCGCAAGCCACGGCGCCATTAGCCCGCGGCAGGCCCTCATTGGCGGAATTTTCTGGTGCGGCATCGGATTGATGGGGCTGGTTGCGCTCTATCTTCGCCTTTTCGCGCCCGGCGATCCGGCTCGCTTCCGCCGCCGCGCATTGATCGGCATCCTTCTGCTCGGCATCACCGGCCTCGACATTCTTCCCACTTTGCTGCTGGTCGGCCTATATGCCAAAGGCCTGATCAACTTCGTTCTGCCTAGCGTCGAACTATGGAACGAGCAGGTAGCATGGTTCGTTTTTTCCATCTTTGGCAGCACGCATGCGGTTCACAGCATGATGGCGTGTTTCATGGGATTCCTGCTGCTCTCAAAAGCGCCCGCCGCCCGCGGTACGGCCGGCATCTTACGGTATAGCCTGCCTGCCGCCCTCGCGCTGGCTTCGGCGATTGGCGCATCGGTTTACGTATCCTTCGTATTCGCCGTTTTTTTGACTATCTGGACAGGAGTTACGATTTGGAAGAAGTGGTACAGGGAAACGGCGGCGCTGGTTTCCGCGGGTCTGGGCTGCGTAGTTCTGATCTATCCATATTTGAGAGAAGTGTTCCCGGGACCGGGTTCCGGAGCGCCATTGACGCTTACGGTGCGCGCTTTTGCGTTTGCCCACCTTATGCCGGGCTGGTCTCTGATGACGCCGGGATGGCGTCTGATACTGGCCAACGCACCCATGCTCCCCTTGAACTACCTGCTGGAAATGGGCTTCTTCTTTCTGGTTGGTTTGATTGTGGTTCAAAAGCTGCGGAAGCGCGGCGGCAGTCTCTCCCGCGAGGAATTGGCCTCCGCGATCATGGTGGCCACCAGCATCCTGATTTGCTCTTTTGTCCGTTCCAGTGTGATCGATAATAACGACCTGGGATGGCGCGGTCTGCTGATTGCGCAGTTCGTATTACTGCTCTGGGGAGCCGATGTGTTGGCGGATTACAAGTCACTCGTCAACGGGAGACGGTTACTAAGCGTCTTCATCGTTCTGGGAGCGGCCGGCAGCGTGTACGATTTGGCGATCAATCGAGTGTTTCCGGTGCTGGCGGACGACGGCCTTGTCCCTCCGCTCTACTGGATGTCGCAAGATCGCCAATTCGGCGAACGCACTTATGCCAGCCGTTACGCCTACGAATGGGCGGAAAGAGTGACGCCGGCGGCGGCCGCGATCCAATTCAATCCCAACGTGGCATTCCAGGAAACGCCCGCCATGCTCTACTCCGGTCGCCGCTTTGTCGCATCCGATCCAGGATGCAATATGGCTTTTGGCGGCGACCCCAAACTTTGCGCGGCGGCGGTATCGCGTTTAGCGGATTTCTATTCCGTTCCGGCAAAACCGGAGTCGCCGGGCATCGCGGATGTCTGCCGGGATATTCCGGCAGCCTTGATGATCGCTAAAGATACCGACCCGGTGTGGACCGACCAGCGCAGTTGGGTTTGGACCGATACGCCGATTTTCGCAAATCGCTATATCCGCTTATTCGAATGCCCCAAGGCCGGATCGGGCGGAATTGCGTCCCGCTAAAGGAGATAGATTATCCACACAAGCGTGCATTACCGCTTCACGGAACTAACGATGGAATCGCGGCGCGGACGCGTTGCCACTTGCGCCGCTCTGCTGGCCTGCGCCCTCGGAATTGCCATGAACCTATGGATCATGCCGGGCAACGCATCGGGCTGGGGAGTCGATTTCAATCAGTTTTATGCCGCCAGCCATCTTGCCGGCACGGGACATCTCTACGATTGGGACGCGCTGCGCAAACTGGAAGCGGAGCATGGACTGGAAGTGCGGACGGGCCGCCTGCCCGTGGTTTCGTACGGCATGAAGGCGCTCGGCTGGCTGCCTTACAACACTGCGCGCGCCATCTGGCTTGGCGCGGGTTTGGCGGCGCTGATCGTATTCGTCGCGATATGGCCCGGCATGAACCGGATGGCCGCGGCGGTTGCCCTCTCATGGTCCATGCCGGCGGCGCTGCTTCTCTTACTCGGCCAGGACACGCCCTTTTGGCTGATGTTTTGCGCTATTGGTCTGCTGCTGCTTAAGAAGGGAAGCCCGAAGCTGGCGGGGCTGGCGTTCGCGCTCTGCATCTGCAAATTCCACCTCGCGTTGGGAATTCCAATCTTCTTGATTTTCCAAAAACGCTGGAAGACTCTTTGGAGCGGGGCGGCGGCGGTGGGTGTGTTGCTGGCGGCGTGTTTTCTGATCGAAGGACCGATGTGGCCATGGCGTTATCTGGACGCGGTGAGTAACCCGCACTTTTCGCCCGCGCACCAGAGAATGCCCAATCTGCACGGCTTGTCGGTCTGGCTGCCTCACCCGGCCGCTTTCGAATTGGCTGGCGCGCTGGCGCTAGTGTGGCTTCTCGGGCTGCTATGCCGCCGCACCCGAGATTTGGGGATGACCGGAGCCGCGGTGGCGGCAGCGGGTCTATTGTTGGGGCGTCATGGTTACGCCAACGACTGTGCGCTTCTTATCCCAATCGCAGTCTTGACTATCCAGCGGCGGGAAGCGCCGGTGTGGCTCAAGGGATGGGGCATGGTTCTGCTCTCGCCGCTGCCGACGCTGCTTCTGCTTTCGCAAAAACCGTATTTCGGCCAACTGCTGATCGTAGGCTTTGCGATCTGCGCGATTCAAGCCGCCGGACGCAGCGGCATTGCGGACGCGCGGGATGCCAAGGACGAATGCGCCGCGAGCGTGTCTGCGATTTGAGAGTTCATCGGATGTTGGGAGTTGGCAGGCGAAAGCGCCTGCCCCACGTTTGTTATCATTTCGATTCCGATCGATGACCAGCCACACTGCACGCGGACAAAGGGCGGTTTTCTTCGACCGGGATGGCACTTTGATGGAAGAGGTCCATTACTGTGGCGATCCGGCGAAGGTGAAAGTCTATCCCAAGGTTTCGGAGGCGCTCCGAGCGCTGAAGGCCGCCGGATTCCTGAATTTCATCGTCAGCAATCAGAGTGGAATCGGGCGAGGCTTGCTCACCGAAGCGCAATACCAGGCAGTCCAGCGCGAACTCTTGCGGCAGATCGGCGACGAGCTGATCGAGGCATCGTACTTTTGCCCGGACGTGCCGGGCGTACCGTCCCTCAGACGGAAGCCGGAGCCGGGAATGCTGCTGGAAGCGTCGGGCGAATTTGGCGTCGACCTCGGCGCGTCGTACATGGTTGGCGACAAGGCCGCCGATATTGAATGCGGCAGGCGCGCGGGCGCAGGCGCGATCCTCGTGCTTACCGGTTACGGCCGGGAGCAGACGTGCGTAGCGGATTTCACAGCCGCCGATGCGGCCGGCGCCGCCGATTGGATTTTGGGGCGGCGCCATTTGTTACCTTGAAGAGCATGCCTTCCAACCCGGCCGCGGAATCTCCTCATCGCAGCCAGCGTTTCCTCCATAGCGTTTTGTGGAGTTGGTTTGGCGTAGCCGTCAGCATTTTTTCCGGAATTCTGCTGGCGCCGTACATCGTTCACAAGCTGGGCGACTTGGGGAGCGGCGTCTGGGTGCTGATCTTCTCCCTGGTGGACAACCTCGGGATGATCGATCTGGGGTTTCGGTCCGCTACCCTCAAATACACGGCGCACTACCGGGCGACGGGCGAACTCGATAAAGTCAATGAGACTCTCAATACCGGGCTCTTCTTTTCCGGCATAGTGTGTCTGCTCGCCATTTGCGCCACCTTCCTATTCGCGGCCGCGATCACTCGCTTTGAGAAAATTTCGCCCGAATACGCCCGGACATTTACGATCTTGCTGATTATTGTCGGCATCAGTTGGGCTTCCGGAGCGGTCTTCAATCTGTTCAGCGCCTGCCTCGAAGGCTTTCAAAGATTCGATCTCACCAGCCGGATTTGGATCGCCCAAGTCGCGATCCGCTCGATTGGAATCGCGGCCGTGCTGGCGACCGGCCATGGCATCTTCGCCATGGGGATGGTGGTAATTGCGGCGATGGCGTCCACCTACGTGCTGAATGTCGTGTGCGTGCGCAGGGTCTTTCCGCGGTTCAGGCTATCCCCGGCTTACTTGAGCTATAACATGTTCAGGCAGATGCTGGGTTATGGCGTTCATACTATAGGCGCCGCGCTCTCACTACAAGCTCTGAACCAGACAGCTCCACTGCTGATTGCGCACTTTCTGCCCAGCACGGCGTTCGTAAACTACTATAAGCAGCCGCTGAACCTGCTCCAATATTCCGTGGATATGGTGGGCCGCGTGGGGTTTGTCACCGGCTCTCACTCGGCCGAGCTGGCGGCGAAGAAGAACTATGAAGCCATCGCCCGCATGGGCGTCTTTATCAACCGCTATTGCCTGGTGCTGTTCGCGCCGCTGGGAATGGCGCTGATCGTTTACGGACCGGAGTTGTTCCGGGCGTATTTCAATCCCACATTCGCAAGAATGGATACGCCTCTATTTCCCGTGATGGCGGCCGGAGTCACGCTGGGCACCGCCGCGCAGTTCAATTCCAGCTCGATTCTCTATGGCTTGGGAAAACATCAGGGCCTGGCTTATTCACTGATGGTGGAAGCTGCGTTGTGCGTGGCGGGACTTTCGTGGGCTATCCCGCATTACGGCATTGCAGGCGCCGCGTGGGTCGCTTCGACGCTGATGCTTCTCAATCGCGGCCTGGTAACTTCCTGGCTGTTTTGCCGGGCCATCCACTACAACCTGTGGAGTTACCTTAGTGGCATTTATGTGTTGCCACTGACGGTGGCCATTCCGGTGTTACTGGCATGGTTCTGGGTGAAGCGCTATTGGATTCCCGGAAGGAACTTACTTCAAGTGCTTGGGGGCGGCGCACTGCTGGCAATGACCTATTATTCGATCGCCTATTTCGTTTGCGTGCGGAAGGAACATCGCGTCCTGCCGCTGAACTGGCTGCGCGCGCGGCTTCGGATGGCGAGTTAGACACAGCGCCTGAAGTGTTCGCGCATCTCGATGGGTGGGGTACGCTTTAGCTTGCCATCGCCGTCGCGCCGCGAAGCGGCACGCGGCGAACTTCGCTCGACCGCCGGGCAAGCTAAAGCATACCCCACCTCCGCGGATACGCAACAACCTTAGGCGTCGTGTTTAGCTTAGTTCTTGTAAGGCAAGCCGGGTTTAGGGCCGTCGCGTTCACGCGGGCGAAAGACGATCCTTACTCCGCCAGCGGCCGCGCCTTGCGCAACAGCGGCAAGCAGGGCAGACCCAGAAGCAGCGTGACTACGTAGCCGACGGCTTGCGTCACCATGATGTAGGCCAACGCTCCATCGCGGCTGATGCCGAAAGGCGCCAGAACCGTCACCGCAACGAACTGGTAGATGCCGACATATCCGGGCGTGGAAGGCAATGCGCTGCCAAGCCCGAGGGCTGTAATCAGCAGCATCGCGATCGGAAAGGAAAAGTTCAGGCCGAACGCCCGGCTGGCGGCCATTGCGCTCGATGTGTCCAGGGTCCAGATAACCACGGTGAATAGCGCGAATCCGCCGAAGCGGCCCCAGTGATGGAAGGCGCGAAATCCCAGCAGTACCTGATCCGCCAGCGGCAACAGGCGGGCGCGTAAAGCCGCGGGTAACGGAATGCGGTTCAGCAGGTTTCGCAGGAAGTTGCCGGTGTGCGGAAGAATCGCCACCGTGAGAGCGCCCACGGCCGCTACCACGGCCATGGAGCGGGAAAGCCGGTCGATCCATTCCGGCTTGGGGTGCACCCCCAGCAACACCAGCGAGCTCCAGAGCACCAGGGCGATCACGTCCATCAGCCGCTCGCTTAGCGCCGTTGTGAGCACGTAGGTCTTGCTCAGAGACGAGTGGGTGCTAACGATCAAGCTGCGAATCACCTCGCCGGCGCGCGCGGGCAGAAAGTTATTGCCGAGATAGCCCGCCATGTTGGCGCGGAAAACCAGGCCCACGCTCAGGTTCGCCTCTGCATTCAGCAGAATGCGCCAGCGGAGGGACCGCAAGACAAGATTAAGAGCAGTGATAGCGCCGGCGAGTAAGATGAATTCCCAGCGCGCCGCCGCGATGATGCGCCATAGGCGCCACCACTCCACGCCGCGCAGCGAGTAGTAGAGCAGAACCGCGGCCAGCGGGATGGAGAGAGCCCATCTCCAAGCGCCGCCGCGTCCTTGGGCGCTCACTTGGCCGTAACTGTTTCGCCGGATGGCATTGGATATCCCGGTTCGTACTCGAAGTTGACGCGCTCGCGCTCCACCACCAGGGGCCGCTTTTGCACGTGAGTGTGGATCGAACCGATATACTCTCCCAAAATGCCCACCGAAATCAACTGAATGGAGCTGAAAAAAAAGATCCCGATCACTAGCGGCGCCATACCCACGGAGAACCGGTCCCAGAATAGCAGCTTGTAGACCAGGTATGCGAAGGCCGTCAGAATGCACAGGGCGGCGCAGGCGAACCCTGAGAATGTCACCAGGCGTAAGGGCACTTTCGATAGATTGGTAATCCCAAGCATCGCCATGTCGTAAAGCGTATAGAAATTGTTCTTGGTGATGCCGCGCTTGCGGACCGGCTGATCGTAGAAGAGCTTCTTGTGCGGCAGGCCAATCTCAGCCATCATGCCGCGGAAGTAGGGATACGGATCTTCCATACCCTTTACGATTTCCACCACGCGGCGGTCATAGAGTCCGAAGCCGGTATAGTTTTCAAACGTTTCGATTGACGAAACCAGATTCACCAGACGGTAGTATTTCTTGCGCAGCCAGAACATCAAACGGTTCTCGCGGCTGGCCTGCTTGACGCAGAGAACCATGGCATATCCGTTTTCCCATTCGCGAATCAAGGCGGGGATCATTTCCGGCGGATCTTGCAGATCGGCTACGATGCCGATGACGGCATCGCCGGCAGCTTGCAGCAGCGCGTGATGCGGCGAACGGATTTGCCCGAAGTTGCGGGCGTTGACGATGATTCTGACATTCGTGTCCGCCTCGGCGATGCGCTTCAGCGTCTGCACGGTACGGTCGGTGGATGAGTTATCGATGAAGATGTGCTCGTAGCGGTAGCGGCCAAGCGCCAGCATGACGGCGCGCACGCGGGCATACAACTCCTCGACGTTTCCTTCCTCGTTGTAGCACGCCGTAACAATGCTGATAGTCTTCATGGCGGATCCACTCCAAGGATGAAGCTATGCGCCCGCCACGATCAAGCTGGCAAAGGTATGCCTCCAATGCTAACCGAAGTTAGTATGGTATTACTCCATTGTGGCAGCCGGACTTCGAAAGCAGGACGACGCACTGATTCGCGCCTGCGAGATAGCCAAAGCTATCGAGCGGGAGTTTGACACCATCGGCAGCGACATCGTAGAGCCTTGGACAAATTTCCCGAAGAGGTGGTGGGTCAGGCTGGACCCGGCAACTGCGCTTAGTCTTAGTGGCGCGGGCCCATGGCCTGCGAAGCGTTCATAGTTTCATAGGGGTGCGCGACATACGAGCGGAATCACTTTGCGATTGTAGGGCAGGCTGGTAAGTTGCGCGGCGGTTGGCTACCGCTGCTGTCCCGCTGCAAACGCGATAGTTGGCCGATTAACAATCGGCTGCAGGCTGCCAATTGTTGTCAACCTGCCCCAAAGGGCGTCCGCGGCCGGAGCGAGCCGGCTGAAAGCCGGCTGCAGCCAGGATTGGCTGCCCCACAAAATCGTCGCGGGGCGCGACGAAGGGGATGGATCGTAGTACAAAGCGCGCCGCCGCAATTCGCCAAGGTCAGCCTGGAACCCGGCTAGGCGGACCCAAGAACCGCAAGCTAAAGCATGCGCCACCTAGCCCTGGCTTAGTTCCCCGGCGGAACCTCTTCCAGCGGCCCGAATTTCTTCAACAGCTCGCGAATCTTATCTCCATCGCCCACGGCAATTATCTGCACATTGTCATACGGCACATACTTCCTGGCGGCCCGCTGCACATCGGCCGCGGTGACCGCGGCGATCTTCTCCGTGTACGTATCCCAATAATCTTCCGGCAATCCGTACTCGCGCTGCTGCATCCACCGGTTGAGCACGCCCGTGGGATTTTCCAGTCCGACGGCGAAACTGGCCGCCAGCGCGCGCTTCGCGCCTTCCAGCTCTTCCTTCGGGACCGGAACCTCGCGAATCTCGCGGAACTCCTTCAGCAGATCCGCGAGCGCGGGCTCGGTCACTTCCGTGCGCACCGACATCGACGACGTAAAGTGCGCCGTATACTTAGTGGCCGCGAAACTCGAGCTCACGCCATACGTATAGCCCTTCTCTTCGCGGATAATGCGAAACAGGCGCGCCGCCGGACCGCTGCCCAATACCTGGTTCATCACCATACAGGCGATGTAATCCGGATTGGTGCGCGCAATCGCGCGATTGGCCAAAGTCAACTCGGTCTGGACCGAGCCCGGCCGCGAAATCAAGTAAACTTTCTTCTCCGCGATGGGTGGATCGATGGGCAGCGATATGGCTTCCACCGGTCCGCCCTTCCACGTTCCCAGCGCTTTTTCCAGCTTGGACGCCGCATCGCGCGGCGTGATGTCGCCCACTATGCCAGCCAAATCGCCAGAGGGAACGTAATATTTCTTGTAGTGTTCCATCAAGCTCTCGCGCGTGATCTTGTCGAGCGATTCGGCCGTGATGCGCGTGAAGCGGCGCGCATCGTTAGGATAGAGCACTCGCATCAAGACCTCGCTCGATAGCGCCGCCGGCTGCGACCGCGATTGCTCAATGGTTCCGCGCTGGCGCGTCTTCCACTTCTCGAGTTCATCCGGCGGGAATGCCGGATGCAGCACTACGTCGGTCATGATCGCCAGCGCCTGATCGAAATACTCGTCGAGCGAATTCAGCGCGATGGTTCCGGTTCCGCCGCCACCGCCCGCTCCGCCGCCCCCACCGCCGCCGCGTCCGCCGCCCCCACCGCCGGCGCCGATGCTCAGCGTCGCGCCAATTTCCGCCAGCGATTCCGCAAGCTGCCGCGCCGGGCGCGTCGTAGTCCCCATCGTCATCATGGCCGCGGTGGCTTCGGCCACTCCCGGCAAGCCCTGCGGATCCCGCAGCGGCGACGAGGGAATCTGGATCGTCAAAGAAATAGTCGGCGTGCGGTTGGTTTCCAGAATCACCAGTTTCAAGCCGTTTGAAAGCTGACGCTCCACCGGCCGCGGCAGCTTGACCTTCAGTATTTCATTCGATACCGGCGCGCGGTTCAGCCGGACCATGCCGCGAAAGCTCTCGGGTCCGGCCGGTTCTTGCGCCATCGCCGCCACAGCCAGCAGTGCTAGGGTCCATCCAAATTTTAAGCTCGCGCTCCCGGTGGAAACCACTCCCTCACGGTCGTGGCTCCGATCGGAGCCGCGCGCGTTAGCAAGCGGTTTCACGATGGCGCCGAATTTCGC
>Ga0182024_10019731_pt1 | contig 12388 bp, 12 predicted proteins | sample P32metaG_FD_120480 | JGI IMG/M metagenome (GOLD analysis project Ga0182024, IMG submission 120480) | Permafrost microbial communities from Stordalen Mire, Sweden - P3-2 metaG (Illumina Assembly) | ecosystem: Environmental > Terrestrial > Soil > Wetlands > Permafrost | place: Sweden: Stordalen...
CGGAGCGAGCGCGCTGCAAGCCCTCAGGAACCCGTCGCGACCGGGCCAAGCTCGCGGGCGAGCAGTTCCTCCAGGTGATCGGCGATCTGCCCGACGTAGGGCTCGTCCATCGTGCGACGCGGAATCGGCTGCTCGCCGCGAATCTCCGTGCAGACGAGCTCACCGCGAACGTGCTGCGCCCAGCCGAGGTCGTCCTCGAAGTACAGCCCCTCAGCTCGCCACACCACGACGTCGCCGTCGTAGGACTGGGGCGTGTACTGGAGCTCCGCTGCGCGCGCGAGCCGATGGAAGGACAGCTCCTCACGCAGCGTGGCCGGAAGCGGGCGGTCGAAGCGCAACGCGTAGCGGAATCGGAGGTGACGTGTTTTGCGCCGCGCGCGAGCAGGCAGGTCGCGCGGTCGCGCGGTGAGCCGCCGGGGCGCGGGGGGCGACACCAGCCACTGCCCGTCAAGTCCGGTCACGGCTCGCTCGCGATCGAACAGCGGCGAGTGCCGGGCGATGTAGCCGACAGTGGGCGCATTGATCATCCCCACCAGCGTGACCTCCTCGCCGGCTGCGCGTAGGCGGCGTGCCATCTCGAAGGCTACGTGGCCGCCGAAGCAGTAGCCGAGCAGCGTGTACGGCCCCTGGGGCTGGATGTCACGGGCCTGGCGCAGATAGGCGTCGGCCATCTCCGGGACTGACTTATGCACGGGATCGTGGCCGAACAGCCCCTGCGCGTGCAGCGCATAGAACGGCCGCTCAGGCCCAAGTCGCCTGGCCAGCGCGGAGTAGAACAGCACCGTGCCGGCCCCGCCATGGACCCCGAACACCGCGGGCTTTCTCGCCATCGGGCTCACCGGCGTGATCGCGACCAGAGACGGCCAGCGCGGCGGCTCCACCCCGTTCTGAAGCAGCTGCGCCTGGGCGGCAATCGTAGGTGCCGCGAACAGCGCGCCGACGGGCACGGCGACGTTGAAGGCCCGCTCTATGCGCGCCACCAGGCGAGCGGTCGTCAGCGAGTCCACCCCGAGCGTGAACAGATCGTCCTCAATGCCCAGCGGCGCGAGCCCCAGCACCTCCTCCCACAGCGCGAGGAGCCGCTTCTGGGTCGTGTCCCGGGCGACGACCAACGGCGCCTCGCGATCCGCCGCGTGCCAGTCGGGAGCCGGCAGAGCCTGGCGATCGGTCTTCCCGTTCGGCGTCCGCGGCAGCGCCTCGAGCACGACCACCTGAGCCGGGACCATGTAGCTCGGAAGGTCGGAGCCGACGGCGCGACGCAGGTCAGTGCGCGTGGCCCGCGCGCCCGCGGGCTGCGTGACGTATGCGATCAGCTGGGCATCCCCAGCCGGGTCCTCGAGCACGATCGCCACCGCCTCAGTGACGTCGGCGTGACGGCTCAGAGCCGCTTCGATCTCGCCGAGCTCGACCCGGTAGCCGCGGACCTTGACCTGATCATCTGCCCGGCCGATGAACTCGATGCTGCCGTCGGGCCGCCACCGGACGAGGTCGCCGGTGCGGTACATGCGTTGACCCGCGAACGGGTCGGGGAGGAAGCGCTCGGCGGTCAGCGCCGGACGCTCGTGGTATCCGCGCGCGACCCCGGCGCCGCCGATGTAGAGCTCGCCTGCGACCCCGATCGGTGTCGGGCACCCGCGCGCGTCGAGCACATACGCGGTTGTGTTGGCGATGGGCCGTCCGATGGAGACCGGGGCGCCCGGCACGATTCGCTGTAACGTCGACCAGATCGTCGTCTCCGTCGGACCGTAGAGATTCCAGACCTCGGCGGCGCGGTCGCAGAGTTGCTCGGCGAGTGCCGGCGCCAGCGCCTCGCCGCCGCAGAACGCGCGCAGACCCGGGGTATCGCCGGGGGCCCAGCCGGCGTCCACGAGCATCCGCCAGGTAGCCGGCGTCGCCTGCATCACGCTGATGTCCTCCTCGACGATCAGCGCCAGCAGGCGCTGGGGGTCAACCGTAGCCGCCCGTGGCGCGACGACCACTCTGGCGCCGCGCAGCAGCGGCAGATAGAGCTCGAGTCCGGCGATGTCGAACGAGAGGGTCGTCACGGCGAGCAGCGCGTCCTGAGGGCCCAGACCGGGCTGGGCCGCCATCGCCTCCAGGAAGTTGACGACGCTGCGGTGCTCGAGCACCACTCCCTTCGGGCGCCCCGTCGATCCCGAGGTGTAGATCACATACATGCGATCGCGTGCATCGCCTGCGACGTTTGGTGCGTGCGCCGGGCGGCCCGCGATGGCCTGCGCCTGGGTGGGGTCGTCGACGCACAGCTCGGGGGTGTCTGCGCCCAGGGCCAGGCGCTCGCGCAGGCCATGCTCGGTCAGGAGCAGGCGCAGCTGGGCGTCCTTGGCCATGTACGTCAGCCGATCGGGCGGAAACGACGGGTCGAGGGGGACGTAGGCGGCACCGGCCTTGAGCACTGCCAGTACGGCGATCACCATCGTGACCCCGCGATCGAGGTGCACACCTACGAGGTCGTCATGACGCACGCCGAGGGCCCCAAGGTGATGCGCCAGGCGGTTGGCGCGCGCCTCGAGCTCGGCATAGGTCACGCGCACCCCTGAGCCCACGAGCGCAATCGCCTCCGGCGTGCTGGCCGCTTGCGCGCCGATCAGCTCGTGGACGCGGGCGCCTTCGGAGAACGGCCGGCGCGTGGCGTTCCATGTCTCGAGCACCAGCTCGCGCTCGTCGTCGCCGAGCAGCGGCAGCTCACCGACCGCCGTGACCCCGTCGCATCCCACGACCGCAGCGGCGAGCCGGCTGAGATGGCCGGCGAAGCGATCCAGCGACGAAGCGTCGAACAGCCCGGCAGCACCCTCGAGCCGGACGGTGCCGTCGCCCAGCACGACGGTGAGCTCAGTTCCGGCGTCCCCGGGACGCCCGGTCACCACAATCTGGGGGGGTCCGGTACTGGGTCTGGGCGCGGCGAGAGCAGCCCGAACGCGGTCGGAGACCGCCGACATCGTGTCGTCGGCGGTGACGGTGACACGGAGGTCGGTTCGCCCGCTGTCGGTGACATGGCAGAAGGCGATCTCGGACTGACCGCAGAGGCGATGCAGCCACGCGGCCACGACGGCGAGCGCGTCAGCCGTCACGCGGCACAGCTGCGCCGGGAACACCGAGCGCGCCGACACGGCCCCTGCCGCCGGCCGCCCCACACGCTGGCGGTCGAGCGGCAGGTCGAGCGAGACGGACAAATGCTCGAAATCCCCCATGAGCCGCTGTTGATGCTACCGGCCCGGTATTGGCCGAATCGATCAACGCTCATCGCTCCGGTCCAGACGACTGTTGATTCAGGCTGGGCACTACCGCAGACTCTGCGCGACCCAGTTCGCATCACGCATCGGTAGGTGTGGACACGGATCGGCGACCATGACCTCCGGAGTCCCACCCACCGCGCTCCCGCCCATCCCCGGCGATGATGCGGCGCGGGTCGTCCGCTGGACGGCCTACGCGGCGCCAGACCGGATTGCCCTGGAGTGGGGTGCGAAACGCATCAGCTACGGCGAGCTCGACGAACAGTCAGACCGCTTGGCGCAGAGCCTGCTCGACGAGCTGGCCGCGGCGGATGGGTGACGAGGCGATGAACGCGGCGCGAGCGAGCGAGCAGGCGCGCAATCTGGAACGCGAGACCCTGGAGGCCGGCGAGCGGATCCCGATGCGTGCCGGGATACTGTGGGCCGGCACGGCGGGCAATGTCGAGTCCCAACTGCAGAGCCTGCTGTTGACAGCGGGCACGATTGTCGCGTTCGACCTGCGCCGCGAACCCCTGGCGCGCTTGGGACGCTGGCTGGAGCGCGAGCGCGTGTCCAGTTGGTTCGCCCTGCTACCCAAGGCTCCGAGCAGCTGCTCGGCTCGCTCGCCCCCGGGGACGTGTTCGACGAGCTGCGGATGGTCTCTCTGAGCACCGACGCCCAGGGATGGGACGACGTCGCCCGGCTGCGGGCGCACTTGCCTGCCGAGACACTGATCTACAGCGTCTATGGACTCAGCGAGACCGGGGGTGATCGCCGGCATGCCGGTGCGGGCCGATACACCGATCCGGCACGGCTCGTTGCCTGCAGGCACAACCGTGCCAGGACGCCAAGTGACGATCGTGGATCAGGACGGAGAGGAGCTGGAGAGCGGACAGGCCGGAGAGGTCGTGGTCGCCGGGGCCGACATCGCGCTCGCCTACTGGCGGGATCCCGAGCTTACCGAGCGGACATTCGAAACTCTCCTGGACGGACGCCGGCGCATGCGCACCGGCGATCGCGGCCGGCTGCTCCCGAACGGAGTCCTGGAGCTGCTCGGACGCATCGACGACGGCGAGATAAGCCGCGGCGTACTGCCAGTCCCGTCGAGCGACGCTCTCGCGGGTGGTCACCGGGCTCCACCCACCACCCGAGCTGCCCGCCCTCCACAACACCTTGGCCCGAGATCCTTCTGGCGCCTCGCCGCCCGCGAGCTATACCGGTGGCGTAAGCCCTCCTGAGTGCTAGTGTGCAACGTGCTGGTTGCGGGATTGTGCCAGACTCGCAATCGCACGGTCGCCCTTTTAGTGCTCAGCTCAGCCCCAGGAGAGTCCCCGAGATGACCAACCGAATCGAACGTGAACTGCCTCTGCCGGGCTCCCTCGCCGAGGTATGGCAGGCGCTCACTGATCCAGACTGGCTCGCTCAGTGGCTTGCGGACGAGGTGGCGATGGAGTTGCGGCCCGGAGGCGAGGCGCGCTTTCGGATCGGCGCCGAAGTCCGAACCGGTTGGGTCGAGGAGGTCTCTCCCCCACCCCGCGACGGGCGTGAGGGTCGCGGTGGCCGGCTGGCATTCTGGTGGGCGCTCGACGACGAGCCCGCCTCGCGCGTCGAACTCGCGCTGACCCCCATCGAGCCCGGCTCGACGCTACTGCGAGTCGTCGAGTCAAGGCCGCTCGAGGTTCTCGACCTCGTCGGGATTCCCTTGCCTGGCCCAGGCGGCAGCACTCACGGCCCCGCGCTGGCAGCGGTGGCCTGACGATGCCCGGAGATCAGGCGGGTCCTGTGTTCAGCGCGCTCGCCGATCCAACCCGCCGGCAGCTGCTCACCGCGATCGCCGCGCAACCCGCGACCGCGACCGAGCTCGCCACCGGCTTGCCGATCTCTCGCCAGGCCGTCGTGAAGCACCTGGGCGCGTTGTTCGACGCCGGCCTGCTGGAGCGGGAGCGCAGCGGGCGCGATGTGCGCTACCGGGTGACGCCGGCACCGCTGTCTGACGCCGTGTCCTGGATGGCCCAGGTAGGCGGGCAGTGGGACGCGCGCCTGGCGGCCCTGGCCCGGACACTGAACCGTTGAGCTGGGCGCCGGCGGGGGCCTCGGGGACGTCAGGTTTGAGCTTGCCGCCGGCGCGCCAGTATGTCGCCCAGGAACTCCGTAGCGCGCGCTGTATCTGCTCGTCGAACAGGGGCAACGCTTTCGGCACGCGCACGCGCCGGGGCTGTAACTCTTCCGCGGTGAGCGCCGAAAGCGCGTCGATGTAGGTCTCACTCCATGGAGCGTCTCCGGGCAGCCGCCAGAGCCAGTCGTCGTCGAGGTCGTACGCGAACGGGAGCTGACCGGTCACGACCGGCAGTCCGGCCGCGAGGTACTCGCTGAGTTTCGTCGTGTACCGAAACGCTCCGATGCCGTCGACGCTCTGCGGCAGGCTGCCGATATCCATGGCGGCGAAGTAGCGTCGGAGCTGCTCGCGCGGTACCCGGCCGGTGAAGTGGACGCGGACGCCGAGCTCGGACCCGGCCTCAGCCTCCAGCCGCGGCCGCCCGTTGCTGTCACCGATGAAAACGGCATGCACGTCGGGGCGTGCGGTCCGAGTAATGGCGCGGACGAGCTCCAGGCCATAGGCATACTTCACGCGGTCGTTCCAGTTGATCAAGCCGGCGAGTCCGAACACGGTCGCGTCCGGCGGAATTCCCAACTCGCGCCGAGCGTCGCAGCGATCTCGCGGCCCGATGGTCTGTGGGGGCCCAGTTCGCGGCGGTCATCGCTCGCCGGGTTCCCACCGTCATGGCTCTGCCGGCGAGGTACGGCGTCCAGCCGATGAAGCCGGCGCAGAAGCGACATAGCGCCAGCTCATAGAGATAGCCCGCGGGTCCCAGCCTGGGGGCGATCAGCCTGATGAAGGGTCCTACCGAGTCGCCACTGGACACCACGTACGGCACGCCGAAGACCAAGCGCCCGATCAGGACCACGAGGCCGGCCGCGATTGACGTTCCCTCGATCACCACCAGGTCGGGCCGCTCGCGCAGCGCAGCTTCGCTGTGCCCGCCTCGCGAATCCGCCTACGACCCGCCGCCGAAAGTCGCATTGAAAACGTTCTTGACGCTCCCGAGTTGCCTGAACGTAAGCACGAGCGAGCACGTGCGGAGCGCGGCCTCCGGAGTCCGCCACCAAATGAACCCCGCACGACAAAGTGCAGTCCAGCATGAGCCGGACGCCTCGACGTTCCACGGACGTCTCAGACACCTCTGCAGGTACCTTCAGCCTTAGGGCAACGGCGGTACTGTCATCGATCGTGAGCATCCGAGGCGCATTGGTGGCCGGAAGCTGAATGACTACACGTGAGACGCCGCGAGAGATGATCCGGTCGCCCGCTTAGGACTGTGCGCCGAGGCTTGTTTTGTGCCACAGGACCGCGTGTCTGATCGCCCGTTCGCAGCGGTTGTTGGTCGCCTCGGCGCCGGCGTGATCGGTGAAGTTCCACAGGGTCGGCCAGATGTCGAGTACGGTTCCGCAGAGCCGGGAGAGCTCGAGGGTCTTGCAGCGCTCGCCGGCCTCGACGGCGTCCATCAGCCGGTCGTGGATCTTGTTGAGCTCCCCTTCGTCCCAGCAGATCCGCTGACCGGCGTGCCGGGCGTGCGTGTCGGCGCGGATCACCTCGTCGATCACGGTTCGGATCGTCTGGCCGTGTCGTGCGGCGGGCCCGTCGCGCTCGGCGAACGCCTGGAACGTTCTCGCGAGGTGCGAGAGGCAGGCCTGTCGGCGCGAGGGGTCGATGAAGTCATAGACGCTGTAGCGGTCGGAGATCAACAGTCCGTTGAAGTCGCCGAGCAGGGTCTTGGCCGCGGACCGCGCGCGGGTCTGATCGATCAAAAAGCAGCACGCGGTCGCCGACAGCGCCGCCCACAGTCAGATCCGCTGCCAGGCGCATCGCCACGAGGTCTCATCGGCATGCAGCACCTCCGCCGCCTGCGCTGCCCGCTGGATCGCCTGCCACGGGGACGCGGGCAGCTCCCCGGCCTGCTTGAGGATGTTGTCGGTCGAGCCGACGCCGATCCTGGCGCCGAACATGTCTGTGAGCAGCGCCACCGTCTTGCGGCGGCTCATCAGCCTCGCGGCGAGCGTCACGACGCTCGCGTGCAGCCTCGGCCCGAACGCGCCTGTCTCCGACCGGCCGGCGGCTCGGCACGGTTGTGCGTCCCACAACCGGGGCACACGACCCACAGCAAGGCGATGCTCGGTCATAACCCCACACGAGTCGGGCAGCTCGATCACCTGATGACGCGCCGGCCTGCCGGCCCTCCGCTCGCTGCCGTCCAACGCCCGCCCGCACTTCCGGCACGCGCTCGGACGATGCTCGCCCGTCTCATCCGGGTCGGGATCAAGCTCACGCCGAGAACCCTTATGCCCCTGCTCTGCTGGCCGCCACGCTTCTTCCCCGAGCGCTTCCGCGGCCTGGGCTCCTCCTCGCTATCGCCCTCCCGGCTGGGACGATCCGATGACGGCGGCAGGCTGCTGTTACGCGAGTTCTGCCCAGCCGGCGCTCGAGCTTCTCGATCCGCTCGTCCTGCTCGGCGATCCGATCAAACAGGCTCAACACCAAAAGCTCAGCCGCATCGCCACCCCGCAAGCGACCCGGCCGACCTCATCGCGACGAAGCTCCACGCTACATAACTACGCTCCGATCGTCGAATCACCTGCAAAACGGTGGGGAACTGAACGCGTGCCCGTACCCAGCCGAATGCCGCGAGCCGCAGCGCGAAATGGCCTGGCCCGAACCCCTCACCTTGCTCGAGACGACTGAAAGCTGGTGGCTTCGGTTTGGGCTCAGGAAGGCGACGTCGTGCATGCCAATCCGCATGCGCCTGGGCATTACCAGGCAGACTAATGTGTCAATCCTGGAATCTTCTTGATCCAGTGGCAGCACGATGGCATCTCAAACGGCGAGGAGAGCGCAACGTGCGCAGCGCGGAGAGTCGGGCCCCCGCCAGTGCCGGCGCTCGACGGCGTTGCGGGCCCGGCATGCCCGGGGAGGCGACAAGTAGCAGGCCTGGGGTCGCTCGTGTTCCTACCAGCACAAGGTAGGCGAGCAGAATCGGGCGATGCCACCACGCGGCATGGCGCAGCAGTGCGTAGGCCTCGTTGTGCGCATCGTCACGTTCGGCCTGGATAGGTCGCTGACCGCGAATGTCGCCTCCGTGGCGGGGCGCCGGATAGTGATCGACCACGATGCCGGGGTCATACACGACCCGCCACCCACGCCGGCGGACAGACCATGTCGCCTCTAGGTCGTTACAGACTTGCGCGCCCTTGCCTCGTAGTTTCGAGTCGAACGGCTGGAGCGCACACGCCCGGAACGCCATGTTGGCTCCCTTCAGGAAGTCGACGTCCTGGAGGTGGGACCGAAGGTGGTGGTTCCCCAGACGACGTCCCCACCACCGGACGCGCCCGACCGCGGCAGCATCGCCGTCATCGATCCGGCCGCCTTCGTGAACGACATCTCGGCCGCCAACCGCTCCAATGCGAGCATCCGTTGCGAAGCGGGCCGCGATGGCCCTCAACCAGTCCGGTCTCGGCACGGTATCGTCGTCGGTGATGGCCACGAACTCTCCGCGGGCGTGCTCGCATCCGCGGTTGAGCGCAGCAACCTGCCCCGGTCGTTCCACGAGCACGAATCGCACTGGAGGGCCAGCTCCGGCAACGACTGCGCGGCTCTCCTCATCGTCAACGCGCAGGACCACGATCACCTCCAGCGGCTGAAGTGACTGAGCTATGAGGGCGCTCAGACAGGCCTCGAGTGTCCGCGGACGTCGGTGGCTCGGTACCACCACGGACAGACCGGCGAGCGCGTCAGGTAGCCCGGAGCAGGTGGATGTCGTCTGGCCGGTGGTGGTCATGTGGCGTGGGTACGGAGGGTATGCAGGCCGACTTATGTGCGGGCCAGCTTATGGCTATCCTTTGGCGCTGAGCATTGTCACGGACTCGAGCGGGCGAAGATGGCATCGACAGCCGAAGGCGTGGAGCACACGATCCTAAAGTTCCCCTACGACCATGCTGACGGGGGGCGGATCCACGCCGGCGCGGCGGACTTGGCGATCCATGCCTCGGAGCGCGTCGGTTCGTGAGGATCGCCACAGCAGGGTCCGCTTCGACGTGGGGTTCATCCTCTCCCGCACGTTTGACCGCGTCGGCGATCCCCTTCTGCGCCGCGGGTGCAATTGCGGTCCTGATCGCCACACATGTCGAGGCACCGAGCGTCGGATTGGCAGTCGGCATCCCGGTCGGGCTTGGCGTGACGACGTGGATGTTCTTCAGCGAGCGCATGGAGCGGCCGCTCGTCGTATTCCTGCTCTATCTGGGCCTGCTTGACGGGTTTCTCAAGCTGCGAACGGACTCCACGGCGGTCACGTCCGTACGCGACGTACTCCTTTACGCGATCCTGCTTGGGTTTATCGCCCGTTCCGCGTTGCAACGCCGGACTCTTCGGCTGCCGCCGCTGAGCGGCTGGGTCTTCGCGTTCACACTGGTCGTCCTCGCCCAAGCCGCAAACCCGAGTAGCGTCGGCATCGTCCACACGCTCGGGGCGCTCCGCCCGCATCTCGAGTTCGTTCCGTTGTTCTTCGTCGGCTACCACATGCTCCAAACGCCTGCGCGGCTGCGCACGTTCTTCGTGATCATGCTCGTGATTGCGACGGCGAACGGCATCGTCTCCGCAGTCCAACTCAAGCTCACGCCGGCCCAGTTGTCGTCGTGGGGGCCGGGATACGCTTATCGGATCAACAACAACGGCACTGGCCTGAACAAGGTCGCTGGTCGAGTCTTCTTCACCTCCACCGGCGTGCAGCGAACGCGGCCATTCGGTCTCGGGGACGATGCCGGAGTGGGAGCGGCGTGGGGGATGCTGGCGCTCGGTGGCGCGCTCGCGCTCGTTTCGCTCGGCACCAGGGCGCGCGTTGGACGCATCTCCTTACTGCTGTGTATCGGACCCCCGCTGGCGATCATCACGGGGGAGGGAAGATCCTTGGTGATCGGCTCCGTGGTCGCGCTTGTCGCGTATGTGGCGTTTGCGACGACCGCGAGACGGCTAATCCCGACACTCGCCGCGCTTCTGCTCGGGCTCGCCGCTCTCACCGGTGTCATTGCGTTTGTCAGCAGCGTGTCCGGCGCTGGAGTGTTCGACCGCTATGCGACGATCACTCCCAGCAAAGTGGCATCTACGACGAGTGCGGATCGTGGCGGCTCATTTGCGGCCATACCTCAGCTGCTTACGCAGCACCCACTGGGGAATGGACTTGGCTCTACCGGTCCCGCCAGCGGTTTCGCCGGCGGCGGTAACGTCGGGAGCAACGGCGAGACCGAACCGGGGTTCGTGATCAGCGAGCTGGGGATACCGGGCCTGCTGGTCATTTACGGTTTCAACCTAAACCTCCTATTCCTCGGCGCGACTCGCATCAGGCGTCTGGAGCCGGAGACACGGAGCCTCGTCGCCGCACTGCTGGCCGGAATCGTCGCCGTACTTGTGATTGGCATCTCGACCGCAACGACGGCGAACGCGCCCGAATCGACCTATCTCTGGTTCGCGGGGGGGGCGTTGAGCTATTGGCTGACGAGTGGGGGGAAATCAGCGCCTCGTGGGCTCGCAGCGGTGGGCAGTTGAGGCGACGAATCGGTCGATATCTGCACCTCGATCCCGCGGGACAGCGCACATTCCCGCGATGCTCTGGATTCCTGTGCGTATCTGGTGACTGTGTGCGGAATATGCGAGTCAACGTCGGGCGATTCTGGCGGCGCGGTTCGCACGTGAATGCTGCGCAGGCTCACCGCGGTCCCGATGACGAAGGGACGTACGAGGATCCACGCGGCCGGATCTCCTTGGGCGCGCGGCGGCTGAGCATCATCGACGTGGCGGGCGGTCACCAGCCGCTCACAACGAGGATGGGACGGTTTGGGCGGTCCTGAACGGCGAGATTTATAACAACCCGGCCCTTCAGACTCGACTCCGCGCGCGCGGGCACCGGTTCGAGTCGCGAACCGACACCGAGACGCTCGTGCTGACGAGCCCGCGGCCGCTCGCGATTCCTGCCTGACGGTCAGATCAGAGGCCGTCGGCCTGCCGCTAGAGTCGGCGCGCTGCCTCTGCAGCGAGCGCGCTGGTAAACCACCCACGGCGCCTCCCAATGGAGCATCGCAGCCACATGCGCGCTATGTTTGTCCCGCTCGACCGATCGTTCGTCAAGCTCGTGACTCCCCTCTCTCGCCACCCATACGGGACGTTGCGCCATCGCTCCTCTCTAGCTGCCTTGTGCATCGTTGTTGTGTTGGGTTTCTCTCCTGCGTGCGGATCGGCGGCGTCGCGGTCATCGCGGTCATCGCGGTCATCGCGGTGGCATGTTCTGAACCACCCGATTAATCCGGGGCAGTTGACGGAGATGCCGTTCGGTGATCTGTCGTATTGGTTGCAGCCGTGGCGGTCGTCGTTGACGACGCGGCCTGCTACCTCGCTGCAGGATGCGATCGGCATCAACTTCGGTGTGTCGGCGGCGCGAGATGTTTCGGCGACCGCTCGGCTGCTGCATGACAGTGGCTTTCGGCGGGTGCGTTTTGAGATCAGCTGGAATCACATGAGCTACACCGACCCGTCGCAGCTCCAGACGCCGTCGTATTGGAGGCAGTACATCACCGCATTTCGTAAGAACGACCTGCGGCCCCTGATTCTCCTGAACGCGAATCCGGGGGGGCCGGTGCCGATGAAGTCGGTCGACTTGACGCTGATTGCGCCGGCTGCGCAGGGGGCTACCACGGTTTCGCTGAATGCGGCGAGCGCGGCGCAGGTCGTGCCGGGGTTGACCGGCATCAACACGCAAGGGATCGCGGCTGGGGTCCTGATCACCAACGTCGCTAAAAACGTAGCGGCGCCGCCAAAACCTTTACCTCCGGGTTTACCCACCGGCCTGAGAGCTGGCGCGGACGCGGGGACGACCCTCCGTTATGTAGCGAGGTTGTCACGACCTCTACCCACGAGCCTGAGAGCTGGCGCGGTGGCGGCAGCGACGTTGCGCTATGAGCCGTTTGCGCCGCCTTATCTTGCGAATGGCGAACCGAATCCACGGTTCGAGCAGACGCTGTCGGGGTGGCTAACGTACGTCAAGGGTGTGACGCAGTTC
>Ga0182024_10019732_pt1 | contig 12388 bp, 8 predicted proteins | sample P32metaG_FD_120480 | JGI IMG/M metagenome (GOLD analysis project Ga0182024, IMG submission 120480) | Permafrost microbial communities from Stordalen Mire, Sweden - P3-2 metaG (Illumina Assembly) | ecosystem: Environmental > Terrestrial > Soil > Wetlands > Permafrost | place: Sweden: Stordalen...
ACCTGGGCGGAAGTCTATGATCGGGCGCATCGGGCGGCGGCTTTCCTGCGCGATCTCGGCATTCAGAAGGGCGATCGGGCCGCGGTCTGGATGCTCAACTCGCACGAATATCTGGAGCTGTACTTCGCGACCATGATTGCGGGCATCGTGATTGTGCCGCTGAACACGCGCTGGCATGAGAGCGATGTCGCGTTTACGATTGAAGATTCCGGATCGGTTGCGCTGATCGTGGATGAGCGATTTGCGCCCATGGTCGCGAGCGTTTCGCGTCCGCCGCACCTGATTTATGCCGGGCGCGGCGAGTGTCCGGAGGGCATGATCGCCTACGGGCACAGCGCCACAAAGTACGACTTCGAAGAGCCCGGCGAAGACGATCTCTCAGGGCTTTTCTATACCAGCGGAACCACCGGCGGGCCGAAAGGCGTGATGCTGACGCATCGGAATGTCTGGTCGAACATGCTGCACAGTATGGTGGTCAACCTGGTGCAAGGAGTCTGGCTGCACGCGGCTCCCATGTTTCACATCGCCGACATCGGGGCGCTGTACACCGTGACCACTACGGGCGGGGCGCACGCGTATCTGCCGGTGTTCGATCCGGAAATATTCATGCAGACGGTAGAGCGGCTCCGGGTGACCGACACGGTGCTGGTGCCGACCATGTTGAACATGCTGATCCACCATCCGGCGTTCGGGAAGTACGATCTTTCAACGCTGCAGAATTTCGTTTATGGCGCCTCGCCCATGCCGCTGCCGCTGGTGAAGGAGGCCATGGAAAGACTTCCGGGCACCCGGTTCCGCCAGGGTTATGGGATGACGGAAACGAGTCCGCTGATCACGGTGCTCGAATATGAGGATCATTTCGGCGAAGCGGTCACCTCGGCGGGAAGGCCGGTACTGGGTGTCGAAGTGCGGGTGGTGGACGAGCTCGATCGCGATGTGCCGGTCGGCGAAAGCGGCGAGATCATCGCGCGCGGAGCCAATATCATGAAGGGCTACTGGAAGCGGCCCGACATTACGGCGGAAGTGCTGCGCGGCGGTTGGATGCACACCGGCGACATCGGGCGGTTCGACGCGAACGGGTTCCTGTACATTCTGGATCGCAAGAAAGACATGATCAAGCCGGGCGGCGAAAATGTGTACACGCCGGAAGTGGAATCGATGGTCGCGTCGCATCCGGGGGTGCTCGAAGTGGCGGTGATCGGAGTGCCCGATCCGAAGTGGGGCGAAACCATCCGCGCGATTATCGCCCGGCGCCCGGGAGTTGAGTTCACGGAGGCTGAACTGATTGAATGGTGCCGCGCGCGGATGACACATTTCAAGTGCCCCGCGTCAGTGGTGTTTGTCGATACGCTGCCGAAGGGCGGGACAGGGAAGGTGCAGAAGGGCGTGCTGCGGGAGCGGTTTGGAAAAGAGGCAGCCCGAGGGGTGGGAGAACAGTAGGATCGGCAGGTCGGGGACCTGCCCTACTTCACTACGATTTTTTCCACGGATTGATTTTCGTACTCATCCGAGACTCGCACGGCGATGGTGGTTTCTCCGGGGGAGCGATCTATGGAGACGCGATAGTCTTCTTCTTTTGAATCGGTCAGACGGGTCACCGGGTCTACCATCATCCAATCGCCGCCGTTGATCGAATATTCCGCTTTATCGAGCGTACTCAACGCATCTTTGGCGTGAAACCGGATTTCAATTTTGTTGCCGTACACCGCACCCTGCAAGCCGGTGATCTCGGGAGGCGTGTTATCGATCAGAAACGGATCGCCGTCGAGCGAGCCTGTGAGCGCCTGATCCGGTGGATTCGAGGGAGCATCGGAGGCGGTGACGCGCAAAAGATATTTTCCATCGGGAAACGTGGTCGAGTCCCAGCTGAAGTAGCGCTCGCGAATTTTATCCTTCAAAAGCTTCCAAGTGGTTTCATTCGCGCCGCGAACCTCTATCTTGAATTGCAAAGTGTCGCCGTTCTCGTCGTTGGCAAGCCAGCGCGCGCCGATTTGCCCCTTGGCCCAGGTGAGCGCGGGCGACGATCCCGAATCGGAGGACGGGGTGAAGCCCGATGAGGGGCGGTTATGGCCTAACGCCGGTAAGGTCAAAGTGGGCGCGACAGGCGCGGACGAGGCCGAGGGGGCGGGGAATTTGTAGTTCGCTGGCGTGATCTCCACCTGGTCCACCACCGGCGCGACGTTCTTCATCTGATAAGCGATGTCGACTTCGTCGAGCGCCGCGGGTCCGGAGAGGGTGGCGCGGTACTGCAAAAATCGCGCCGGAGGCGACGCCACGCGATCGACCGAGAGCTTGGCCCATTCGCTCCAATTTTTTTGCGCGCGGTTCACGTTGCCGCTGCGGGTTTCAAACACAATCGACCCGCCGCTGTGGGACTCCGTGCTGAGCCGGCCCCAATAGGTGAAGGCGCCGGCGTCGAACACGTCGCTTTCAATGGTGCCGGCGGAGTCGAGCTCGGGGCCGATCGAAAAAATCTTGCCGATGTTGCCCGTCACCGCATAGATACGGCCCCCGGGAGCAGCAGCGAATGCGGTCACCTGCGTCGGCGGAACATTGAGAAGACGGGTGTAGGAATGTTCGGAGTCGATTCGAAAAATCGCGCCGTGATTGCCGCTGCCGAGCCAGGCGCGGCCCTGGGAATCGAAGGCGACCGCGTACACCACATCCTGCGCGTGGGTCCAGACTTTTCGCGCGTAGCCATCGGCCTGGATTCGATACACGTCCGAACCTCCGATGATGGTAGCGGGCGAGGAGCCGACTGAAGGCGGCGCGGGGCGGGTGCCGACCGTAAGGGTGACGGCAGCGGGACCCGCGGGGCTCGGAATCGGGGTCGGCGCGGGCGCCGCGGGCGGAGACGGGGGCGTCTTCGTTCCGACGCCGGCCGCATAGATCGCGCCGTCGGGAGCGACGGCGACCGCGGTAATTTCCCGTTTCGGCGCTTGATATAACACGAAGCTCTGACCGGCGGGAGTAATGCGGAGGATCAGGCCGCTGGGGTCCGTGCCGACGATGACGTTGCCGCTTGCGTCGATGGCCAGCGAGCGCGCGTGCGTTTCTTCGGTCTTGAAGAAAACCGAGCCGGCGCCGGCGGGGGTGACGCGATGAATCTCTCCCTGGTCGCCGGTGGCGACATAAAGGTCCCCCGATTTGGCGAAGGCCAGCGCCCAGATATATTTGGCGTGCGGATCATAAAACGCCTCGGCGTGGCCCGCGGCGTCGACACGATACACTTTTCCATCGGGCGAGGTGGCCGCGTAGACGCGATCCTGCGCGTCGATGGCCAGGGCCTGAATCGCCATGCCGTCGAGTTCCGCCAGTGTCTTCTCTTTGCCGGAGGAATCGATTTCGAGCAGCTTGGTTTTCGACCCGCCCAAACCGCCGCCGCCGGCGTACAGGTTGCCTTTGGAATCGCGCGCCACGGCCCAGAGAAACGTGACGGAGGGATCGGAGATTTCCTTGAGCGCGGGAGCGAGAGTCAGACGGCCGTCGCTCGATAACGACAGGCGCGCCAGATTTCCTTTTTCAAAATCGGCCATGTCGGCCTGCTGCCAGGTTCTGGTCTCGACGGCCTGGACGATTGCCGCGGCGCACGCCAGTGCGGCAAGAACGGTCGGAATTTTCATGAGTGAGTTACTTTACCGTGATCTTAAGCGAATAGCTCCCATTGACCACCTGGTCGAAGGGGATGGAGAACTGCTCCTGCGCGCTCTCCGGCGATCCGACCAGCGCGCGGCTGGCGGTGCGCTCCGTCTGCAGCACGTTCAGAACGGAGGAGGGCAGCGAGGGCAGCGTCTTATCGTCGGAATAATAAGTGGGACGGCCTTCCACCAGCGAAACGTAGAGCTGGTTGTTTCCGCGCTCCTGGTTGAGCAGTGAAACGGTTTCGGGAATGTCCATGTAGCGATTGCCGGCGGCGGCGGCGTGCTGCATGCGATTCATGGTGTCGGCGTCGGAAAACACGATGCGATGATCGCCCTTGGGCATGCCGGCCGGGATCTTCACGGTGACGGAACGCTCGATCAGATCGCCGCGATAAGGACGCAGAAAAACTTTGACCGGAATTTCGGCGCCCGCTTCCACTTCGGTCGACGGCGTCCACGCGTTCTCGACGGTGGCGACGCGGCGTTCGGGCAGCAGGTCGACGGTAATATCGACGCGTTTCAGCTTGGGCGTGGTCACCGGATTCATGAACAGGCGATTGAATTTGTCGCCCCACCATCCGGCCAGCGCCATGGGCGGAGGCACCGGCATCTCGCTCGGTGCGAGCATGGTGGAAACATGAATGGCGGGGGTGCCATCCATAGTGACATTACCGCTCATCCGATAAGTCATCTCGTCGGCGTATTCGTTCATCTGCTGCAACGAATTGAACAAGGTCAGCATCATCAGGAAGGGCGTCCATTTCTGATGCACGAAGACGTTGAAGTTGAGGTCCTTCTCTTTAAAGACGGTATCGCCGTTGCCGTGCGACCGCAGTTTGACGTGCACCGGAATCGAGGGAGCCTCGGCGCCCAGTTCACCCATGATGCCGCTGTAGCGATCCTGCCGGAGCGCGCCGACCACTTCGGTGGCGTTGCCGAACTTGGTCGGCTGGAAGGAAGAACTGAGGACCATCAGAATTTCACTTTTCGCCATCGGCATGTCCAGCGGGCCCAGGTCGAAGAACTGGTGGCCGAAGGCGAGCACGTGCTTGCCGTCGTTATACGTCACGGTTCCCATTCCGGTCGCGGACATGTCGCCCGAAACGAGAATCCCGGAAACCGCTTCGCCCGGATTGAGCGAGTTCTGCCATCCGGCGGCGGGCTTGGCGGTGAGATCCGCCGCGCTCGCGCCACCCTGCACGGCGACGATTCCCATCTGCTGGAACAAGGGTTGAAACGCTTCGACCGAGGCTTGCGTGAATCCGGAGAGCACCAGTGGAGTGTCGATGGGAGTCATGGTCGGGACGCGCTGCGGAAACGATCCCGCGGCGCCGGCGGCCACCAGTTTTCCCAGCAGCTCGCCGGGAACTTCCATGGCGGCGGCGCGCTGCGCGGGAGCCCGTTCGGGAGTGCGCGCGTCGGAGGGACGGGATTGATCGAAGTCCTGAATTTCGAGCATCCGTTCAATCGGCGTGATGCCGCAGATCGCATCCGGTGAAAACACGCTGAAGCGCAGGGCCACGGCGCCCACTAGTTTTCCGTCGATGTACACCGGGCTGCCGCTCATGCCGGCGGCTACGTTGGTCTCTTTGGCCTTTCCGCCCATTTTCGCCAGGATCACATCTTGCCGCGGGCCGAGCTGGCCTTTCCAGACTCCGATCACTTCGATCGGAACCGGCTCCGCCTCCATGCCGGAGAAGACCGTCCAGGCGGTGCCCTGCATGCCCGGCTTGACGTCTTTCAAATGCATGATCTCCACTTTTCCGGCTTTAGGGGGCTGAAGATCGGCGGCGTGGACGCCTTGGATTGCAATCGCCAGGGTCGCCGCTGCGGCAAGAACGGACCGCTTGTTCATGAAACGAACTACCTCGAATCTTGTAAATCAGGCCCCCGCGCAAGCCCAAATCTTGCCGGACGGCTTCTTATAACTGTAGCAGGAGATGTTCGTTATTTTGGACGCGCCGGATTGCCGCCGAGTTCCGAAAGTACTAGTGGCTGGTCGCAAAGACCATGTTTAGCACGCGCTCCGAACCGTCGCGCCTAAAGGGTGCCGAGCATTCGTTTGCGTTATAACGACGTGGCTGCGACGCGTGCGGGACCAACCCGGTGCGGTTCGAGAAACCATATACTACTGTTTTTATTCGGAGCACCGCGTGCGCAAACTGCTTTTCAAGCTGCATCTCTGGGTCGCCCTGATCGCCGGCGTTTTCGTCCTGATCCTCGGTGCGACGGGTTGCATCATGGCCTTCGAGCCGGAAATCGATCACCTCCTGCATCCTCACCTCTCTTACGTCACGCCCCAGGGGCGCCCTCTCTCGCTCGCCGAAATGGGCGATCGCGTCGGCAAAGCCTTCCCCGGCGAGCGCATCGCTGCATACACTCTCTCAATGTCGCCGGACATCGCCGCCCAGGTCAATTTACGGCGAGGCGCGGTTTGTATCAATCCCTACACCGGCGAAATCCTCGGCGTGCGCCCCAACGGCATCGATTTCCTGGGCTACGTCCACCAGCTCCATCTCCGCCTGCTGCTGATCCGGATTCGTTCCGATCCCGGCAAGAAAATTATGAGCTGGGCCGGCGTCGTGATGCTGTTCCTGCTGCTCACCGGACTATATCTGTGGTGGCCCCTCAAACGCGTCACCGTGCAATCCGGAAAACGTTTCTGGTTCGACCTTCACAACGTCACCGGAATATTCTCATTCGCGTTCCTGCTGATTCTAACCGTCACCGGACTCCTGATCGGCTTCGAAGAAACTTCGGTGCCGATGTTTTACAAGATCACCGGATCGGAACCTTCGCGCCCGCCCGCGATCCCTCCGCCGCCATCCGGTGCGGCGCCTATCAGTCTGGATCAGGCCATGGAAATCGCCCGCGCCGCCATTCCCGGCGCCGCGCCCTTCGCGATCAATATTCCCGGACCGAAGGGCGCCTACCAGGTCCGCTCCCGATTTCCCGAAGATCTGACGCCCGGCGGACGCAGCCGTGTCATCGTCGATCAGTACACCGGAAAAGTGCTGCTCACCGAAAGCTCCCGCACCGCCCCGGCAGGAACGCGAATGGTCATCGCCAACCGCGCCATCCATACCGGCGACATCTTGGGGATTCCGAGCAAAGCGCTGATGTCGCTCGCCAGCCTGATGGCGGTGGTCCAGTTAATCACCGGCCTCACTATGTGGTGGAAGCGGCGGTAGAATGGATTCGTCGCGATGTCTCACCTCTTAAGCGACCGGGCCGGAAAAACGTCGCATGTCGTCGTCCTTCCCGCCTCGCTGGAGGACCCGTCCAAACCCGTTCCCGGCCTGTATCGGGTCGGCCTTCTGGCGGTTTGCGTTTCCATCTTTATCTTTTTCGCATCGCTGGTGCTGGCCTACTACTGGCGCTCCGCGCGGCCACCCTTCTGGGCGCCCATCCCGATGCCGAAAGCATTGTGGACCAGTACCGCACTGATTCTGGCATCGAGTGTCACTTTCGAAATCGCCCGGCGAATGTTCCGGCGGGGACTGTGGCGGATGGCGTCCCATTTTCTGCTCCTCACCGCGTGCCTCGGCGCGGGATTCCTGGCCTCGCAACTCACCGCCTGGCGCGAGTTGATCGATCGGGGCGCCTTTCTCGCGCAGAATCCGCACAGCTCATTTTTTTATCTGTTCACCGGGCTGCACGGCGCGCACCTGCTCGGTGGAATGGTGGCGCTTTTCGTGGTTCTGATCGCGAAATCCAAACGCCGCGAGCTAGTCGATGTGGTGACCTATTACTGGCACTTCCTGGGCGTCCTGTGGATCGCGTTGTTCATCGTCCTGCGAACGCGCTAACCTGGAATTTAACCCCTATGAGAGAAGCAGTCGTGGTTGCCAGCTCGCGGACTGGCCTCGCCAAATCCTTCCGCGGATCTTTTAATATGACGCGGCCGGACGAAATGGCCGCGCACTGCATTCGCGATGTATTGCGAAAAACTCCCAAACTCGATCCCGCGGAAATCGAAGATGTGATTCTTGGTTGCGCCGAACCGCAAGGCCCGCAAGGACATAACATCGCTCGTGTGGCCGCCGTTCTCTCTGGGCTTCCGGTGACCGTCGCCGCCACCACCATCAATCGTTTTTGCTCCTCTGGTCTCCAAGCCATTGCAATCGCGGCACATGAAATTATTAGTGAAGGCGCGGAGGCGGCCATTGGGGGCGGGGTCGAGAGTATTTCGATGATCGCCCGCCAGAAAGACCCAAACCCCTGGGTGCTGGAGCATAAGCCGGGGATTTACATGGTGATGGGCGATACCGCGGAAGTGGTCGCCAAGCGCTACAAGGTCAGCCGGCTGGTGCAGGACGAATACTCGCTCGAAAGCCAGAAGCGGACGGCGCGAGCGCAAAAGGAGGGATTTTTCGCGGGCGAAATTGCGCCAATGCGCACCGTTAAGGCCGTTTTAGACAAGAAAACGGGTGAAAAAGTGGGCACAGAAGAAGTCTGTTGCGATCGCGACGAATGCAATCGCCCCGATACCACTCTCGAAGGATTGCTGGGATTGAAGCCACACTTCGATCCGAACAGCGGCGAAGGCTCGGTTACGGCCGGCAATGCGTCGCAACTTTCCGACGGCGCGTCGGCCACGCTGCTGATGTCTCGCGAGCGCGCCGATCAGCTTGGTATTCCCTACAAACTCATTTTCCGCGGATTCGCGGTCTCCGGATGCGAGCCCGATGAGATGGGCATCGGTCCGGTGTTCGCGGTGCCGAAGCTGCTCAAGCGGCAGGGTCTCAAAGTAAATGACATCGATCTATGGGAGCTGAACGAAGCCTTCGCCGTGCAGGTGGTCTATTGCCGGGACCGGCTCGGCATCCCGCAGGATCTTCTGAACGTCAACGGCGGATCGATCGCCATCGGCCATCCCTTCGGCATGACCGGTTCGCGAATGGTGGGCACGATCGCGAATGAAATGGAACGCCGCAAGGCGCGCTATGGCGTGGTCACCATGTGCATCGGCGGCGGGCAGGGCGCGGCGGGGCTGTTCGAGCGCGCGAACTGATGCCGGTCGATCCCTCGGCGGTCATCGCGCCCACGGCGCGCATCGATCCGGCTGCGGAGATCGGCCCGCAGACTGTCATTGGCGAGTTCGTGGTGATCGAGTCCGACGTTTCGATCGGTCCCTGCACGCGTCTCGAACCTTACGTCTACATCAAGCGCTGGACAACGCTTGGCGAGCACAACGAAATCTCCGCCGGCACAGTGCTCGGAACCGATCCCCTCGATAAAGGTTTTACCGGCGAGCGCAGTTACCTGAAGATCGGAAACCGTAACAGGATCCGCGAGCATTACACCATCTCCCGCGGCACTGCCCCCGAATCCGAAACCGTTCTCGGCGACGAGAATTACATCATGACCTCCGGCCACATCGCGCACAACTGCCGGATCGGCAGCCGTACCGTGATCGCCAGCTGCGCCCTGGTCGCCGGATACGCCGAAGTGGAAGACCAGGCGTTTATCTCCGGCGGCGTGGTGATTCATCAATATTCGAAGATCGGACGCCTGGCAATGATCGGCGGCAACACGCGCGTCAACCTGGACGTGCCGCCGTATTTTCTTTACTCGGATTTCAACGTGGCTGCGAAAGGCCTGAACCTGGTCGGCCTGCGCCGCGCCGGTTTCAAGGCGTCCGATGTCGCGGCGTTGAAAACCGCATACAAGCTGCTGTACAAGTCCGGCTTGAAGCTCGAAGACGCGCTCGATCAGATCGAATCCCAGGTGCCGACCGAGCACACCCGGCACCTGGTCTCTTTCATCCGATCGAGCAAACGCGGGATCTGCCGCGAATAGCGCTATTTGATCGACACCTTGGCGGTATTACTGGTCACCGAGCCATCCGGCGTCGTCACGACCAACGGGATTCCGTCGCCGGTCGGCGCATTTTGCGGAACCACGATGTTGACCTGATACACCCCGGGATAGCCGCTGGGCCCGTAATAGTCAACCTCCGTGGACATTCCGCCGATAGTCACCACCGGCTTGAGATTCGCTTCATGCGTCGTGCCATCGATTCCACCGTCGCCGTCGCTGATCGACGGATTCAGAGCGCCTAGGCCCGTGGCATAGAAGAATCCACTCGCGCCTCGCGCCATCGGCGCGGTGGGATAACCCAGATTCGCGGAGGTCGATGCGGCGATCTTCGCCGTGCCATCGGTATCGACGAACACCAGAACCGCATTACTTTGCCCGTCCGGAGGAATCGTGAAAATTCCGGGAGAGCTGGCGACGATGGGAGTAGAAATGGCTGCGGAAGGTTGTCCGTTCACGGTGACGACAACCTGCGCTGTCGTCGATGTCTGCGAATTGCCGAGCACTTCAAAGGGCACCTGCGCGGTGACAAACGGGAACGCCCCGGTAGGCGCGGTCGCCTGCAACGCGGCTTGGGTGCCATTGAAGGTCACGCTGATGCCGCCGAGAGAGGTCGAATAGGGAATCGTATCGGCAGCGGCAACTGTCGCTCCCGGAAAACTTCCGAAAATCGCGACCAGCGAACCGGGCGCGACCGCTGTGCCATGTCCTTGCGAATCCTTCGTGAAACTGCCGGCGTTCAGCACGCCGCCGGTGGCGATGGACGGCTGCGCGAACAACGCCGTTCCCATGCACGCTCCCGCAATAAAGATGAGGCCTGTTTTCATAACCTGAGAATACGGAAAACGCCGCGGCATGAATAGAGCGGAGGACACCGCCAATAGCATTCGATTAACGCGACGACAAACGGTCGCGCGTGGCGGTCACTTCAGGATTTTTTCCGCCGTCGCGATTGAATGCGGCCTGCGCTTCGGCTGCAGCCTCCGTCATCCGTCCTTCTTTTTCGAGCACCTGTGCGAGCAGCCAGTGCGGCTTATACCAGTTGGGCGCGGCGGAGACGGCATCGCGAAGATTTTTCTCGACACCCGCGGCGTCGTCGACGGTGGCCCGGAAAGCGGCCAGATTGACCAGGGCATTTTGCGGATCGTCGGCGGTCTTAGCGGCGTTGACGGCGGCTTGCATGGCGGGGGCCGCGGCTTTCTCCTGCAGGAAGCGGCGAGAAAAATAAAAGTCCGCCGACGCGTGCCAATCGCCGGCGCGATCGACCAGCTGCGCGGCGCTCTCAACGTCGCCCCGGTCGAGCGCGCGGCGCGCCGAGCCGAGCAGCAGGTCCCCGGTCGTCAGAAAGATCGCGAAACAGGCGAAGGGAACGGCGAGAACGCGCCCCATCGCAATGGGAAGCTTCCGCAACGATGGCAGCGGCTTCGTATTGCTGACTAACATCGCGATACAAAGATAAAAATACAGCTCCGTCGGAATGATAAACGCGGTGAATTGCTGGCTGATCAGGATGGCGACGAATGCGCCGCCAACGGCCCCACGCGCCGTCGCGATGCCGAATATGGATACGCCGATCAGCGCCGCCAACCCCAGAAGGCCCTTCGAAACCAGCGCATCCAGAAAAACATTATGCGGCGATTCGTGATAAAAATCCGGATACTGACGCGCCAGCTCGATCGATTCATGGCGCGGAAATTCGAGCGAGAACGATTCCGGGCCGTAACCGGTAAGCCACCGGCTGGCGGACATGCGCAGCGTATCGCGCCACAGCAACAGGCGCGAGCCGCCCAGCATATCTTCACTCGACCAGAAGACGCGGGCACGAAGCCGCGCACCTGCGGGAGAAATGTAGAACGCTGCGACTACCATCACGATTCCGGCGGCCGCGACCAGCCATCTCCGGTCCAGATGCTCCCGGACGGCGATAAATAAAGCACCGGCGACCAAGCCGAGCAGCGCCGCGCGGGTTCCGCTGAGCACCATGGCGAAGAGAGCCAATCCCGCAGACCCGAGCGCCGCTGTCTTCCAGAGGCGCCCCACCTCCATCCGCGCCAGCGCTCCTCCGCCGAAGGCGGCATATAAAAGATACGTCGCCAGATAGCTGGCATGGCCGAGCGTTCCCGGCGGGCGCACGATCATGTACTTGCCTTCGCCGAAATGATAAGCCGAAGTCGCAAGTATGGGATCGATCCCGAAATATTGCATGATCGCGTAAATTGAAATCGGGACGGCGGCGAGCACGGTGATCCGCAGCCACAGGCGCAGGTTGGCGCGATCCCCAGCGAGCATAGCGGCCGTCGCCGCTGCCAGGACCAGCACCGCGAGCTCGGCCGGCGCGCCACTGCGCCGCCACGTACTGCCGTAAATCGAAAACCACGGGTGCGTCGAAAAAATGGTCGCGAGAAGAATCGCCAGTGCCTGAGCGGCGAGCATCGCGAAAAACCACGTCAACGACGTCGACCGCGCTTGCCTGGGCCACAGCCATAATGCCAGCGCCGCGCCTGCCAGCAGGATGACCACCTTGGGAACTACGTCGAAATAGAAAGACCATCCCGGAACGATCAACACCGCGACCAGCGCCGCCACGCCGGGCAGCAGGACGTTCATATTCGCTACGGTAGCATTGCCCCAAACCACGCCGGACGCGAGAAATTCCCACTGTTAACGGGTTCCCAGTCATCGTTCCGTTCACCCTATTTGCTGGGACGATCCTCTCCGTATAATCGCGGCAAGGAGCGGCACAGGTGTTGAGAACGGCCAGCGTGATCCCCGAGCCTCGCAGATCGTTCGACGCCTATGAATATCTCGCCTACCTGCGCCGCCGCTTCCGATTCATTCTGATGGTCTCGGCCGCGGCCGCGCTGGTCGCGCTGATCGCCAGCCTGCTGCTCCCGAAACAATACACCGCGACCGCGACGGTGGCCATC
>Ga0182024_10019733_pt1 | contig 12387 bp, 11 predicted proteins | sample P32metaG_FD_120480 | JGI IMG/M metagenome (GOLD analysis project Ga0182024, IMG submission 120480) | Permafrost microbial communities from Stordalen Mire, Sweden - P3-2 metaG (Illumina Assembly) | ecosystem: Environmental > Terrestrial > Soil > Wetlands > Permafrost | place: Sweden: Stordalen...
GACGATCCGCGCGTGAAAGCCGCATGGAAATGGGTTTCCAACAACTGGACGCTGGATGAGAACCCCGGGATGAGCGCCAATGACCCCAGGGCATCCGACAGCGGCCTCTTCTACTACTATCACACGTTGGCCCGCGCGCTCCGCGCCTACGGCGAGCCGGTCATCACCGACTCGAAAGGCAAGAAACACGATTGGCGGCTGGAATTGATCGACAAGCTGCATGCCATTCAAAATCCCGACGGCAGCTTCTCCGGCACGCAGAAATGGATGGAGAACAAGCCAATTCTCGCCACAGCCCTGGGCGTTCTCTCCCTGCAGGAAGCGCAAGCGGATTTGAAGGAACACCCTGCTGCAAAATCCGAATGACGAAACGGGGGAGGAGAGGGAGCAAGAGACAAAGTGACAAAGTGAAAAGACGGGGGGAGTTGGGGATTGCAAATTTGGGATTGCAAATTTCAAATTGGGGGAGAGGAGCGCTCCGCGCTTTCATTTTGCAATTTGCAATCCCCAATTTGCAATCCTCAACTCTTCCTCCCCTCCGTGCCAAACCACCTCGGCCGCGAAGCGTCCTCCCCTTTGTCGTCGTCTTTCCCCAGCGCAACAAAATACCCAGGGAATCTCTTCCCTGGGTCGCTTACATCGATTGACTGATGATCCGAACCGCTTTACCGCTTCGCCGCAGGGACCGGGTCGAGCTTCTTCTGGCCGTCGGGGACGCGGAAGTTCGTCTGGCAGTGCTGACACTTCACCAGTTTCCCTCGCACTTCTTCGGGAACCGAGAGAAACTTGCGGCAATTCAGATTCGGGCAGATCAATTGAACCGGCATAAACAGTCCTCTCTCCTGTTTATCGGCCACGGGACCCCAGCCCTTGAAAGAACCCTCAAGAGAAATCCTCCCCAGCACGTGGCCCGCCCTCTTCGCAACCTGTAGGGTGGGTGTACTCGCCCACCATTTTGCCGCAGAAAAACGCGGTGGGCGGGTACCACCCACCCTGCCAATCTTCAACACCTGCCGAGAAGAGCGGTCACACCGTCCTCACAGCCCAATAAATCGGTTCCTCCTCCAGCCTGCGCCTTACACCGGCACATGGGTTTGCATGAGAAAGCCGCCAAGGGAGCCTCCAGAAGCGCCCTACCGACCGATCGCTCCCCGCAGCACTTCCGGCAAATCCTCCACCGCCAGCGCCGGATTCGCGGCGTACGGCCGATAGAGCGGATCCCCGATGCAATCCTGCATCCAGCTCACCATTGGCGTTGTCCGCCAATACACCTCTGCCAATGTCAGTTTGCCGGTGAGCAGCAGCGGAAAGAAGTCATCGGCCCGCGGGAAGGTTTGCAGATACGGCTCCGCCACCGGCCCCAGCGTCGCCACCACTCCATCGTTCATCAGCCCCCTGACCCAACCGGATTCTCCAGGAGCGTGCAGACCCACCAGCTCAAAGCTGGCCACGTGAAACCCGATGGCTCCCGCGCTGAACCGGCCCGGCTGCATGTAGTGCCGCAGGCTGTACCAACCGCAGTAAAGCGCCACATCGTCCAGAGATCGCGCCGGGAACAGCGCTTCCCGATCGTCGAGGGTGACCTTCAACTTCGTGTGCTTCTGGAGCATGAAGGCGAGATTGCGCAAGCCTTGGTCATACACCCCATAGGGACTGGACGGGAGGATGCCGCGGGCGTCGATGGCAACCTGGCCCTGAAGCCCGGTCTTTTCCACTTCAATGCCCGTGGTGATCAAGGAATGTGCCAGCGGCAATGTGGGCGCATCAATGCGCATCACCATCAGAGTTGGCGCTGGCAGTGTCGGACCGGAGTACCGGCAGCAGAGCGGATTTTGCTCCCAGCGAAATCGCGGGTAGTTCCCCCACCAGATCAGCGCCAATTCGCTGTCGGTCGCCGACGCCGTCTCTTCCGACTGGAGAAGGCGATATTGCTCGTCCAGAATATGAATCTCATTGAGCAACCCAAGGTAGTCCCGGTTGAGCTGCCGCTGCGCAGCGCGGGCAACAGGAGACTGCAGGTCCAACGGCGCGAGCCTGTGGCGGACATCCTCCAGTTGCGCAGTGGCATTGGCCAGTTCGTCCGGCGCGACCGGCCTGGTGGTCAGCCGCGACATTGGGAGCACCGCCAGCCGCTGCACGCACTTCGGTTTGCCGCCTATCAGCGCCATGAGTTCGACCAGACGATCCACCAGCGCGGCCCGTTTCGCGTCTGCCGGCATTTCCGTCAGGCCGGCAATCGCGCTGGCGGATGCCAGTTCCGCGCGGCGGGAAAATATCCGGGCCGCCTCCAGGTTCTGAGGCTGTGTTGTCGGCACAAACGCCGGCCGGACCTTTACTGCAATTCCTTCCAGCTCCGCCACCCCCGCTTCGAGTTGCTTCAGAACGTCTGCCCGCCAGCCTTGAATCTCGCCCAGTTCCTTCTGCTCTTCCGGTGAATTGACCCTGGCCGCGATTCGCAGCGGCACGCCCCAGAAACTCACCAGGCACGTCACGCGATCCTTCAATCCATTTTTCGTCAAGAAATCGCGAACCGGCCCGGCGATGGCCGACTCGTAGTCTGCAAAGGGAATTTCTTCGCGCGGAAGACGAGCGTCATGCTGATCGATTGAAATCGTGATGATCCGCCCGTCGGGGATGTGCCGCTGGCGTGCGTAAAATTCCGCCAGTTCGCGACTCCCGGGGGACTTGTCATTGACGATCAGCGCAATCTGATCCGGCTGCAGTGCCCGCGCCGCCGGGCAGCAGATCAACAGCACAAATGCCGAGCATGCCCAGCGCTTCAACACCGCAACTCCTGGTGATGTTTCTCCCGTAAGATCGTATCTTCAGCTCTTGCGAATAGTCTCGCCAAGCTCATGGAAATGATGGCCGGTGAGTGTCCAGTCGTTACTGCTTTGCGTCCTTTGGCTGCGCCTGTTGCGCCTGCAATTCCGCAGGGTTGTCCGCCGGCAGAACCGCGCGGTCGACCAACTGGATCGTATCGTCATTGGGAGCCTGCCCCGCCCCGCGGCGGCTGGCAAAGCGAATGTCCGGCAGCCTCTGCACCGCCTGCCGCAGCACGCCTTCCCAGCGCACGCGAATCTTGGCCAGGTCCGGGTCGTCATTCTCGAAGCGGCGATGCCGCGTGATGTCGAGCTCATCGGGCAGATACGCCAGCAGGTCGATCGGCGGACCCACCGTCACGTTCGACTTCATCGTCGAATCCAGCGAGAGCAGTGCATACTTGGCCGCTTCCTCCAGCGTTGTCACATCGTAGCGAATGCCCCGATCGAGAATCGGCCGCCCGTATTTGGTTTCGCCAATCTGCAGATAGGGCGAATCCTGGCTGACCTGCAGCGGATTGCCCTGCGGATAAATCAATATCAAGTTTGGTTCTTGCCCCTTGATCTGCCCGCCGAGAATGAAATTCACATTGAACCGGTAGTCGTCGCGCTCCAGCGCCGCACGATCCATGTCGGAAACCTTGCGGACCTGCTCCCCGATCACGCGCGCCGCGTCATAGAGCGAGGCCGCCGACGCAAGTCCCTTGCCGGCGTCAAAGTCGCGGCGCAGCAATGTCAGGATCGATTGCGTCAGTGACAGGCTGCCGCTGCTGAGCACGATGAAAACGCGCTCGCCCGGCTGGACGAAAGTGTGCATTTTTTTGCAGACGTTGACCTGGTCGTACCCCGCGTTGGTGCGCGAGTCCGAAGCCATCACCAGCCCATGTTTTGTTACGATTCCAAGGCAATAAGTCATCTTTCCCCGAATCCTTTCGAGCGCGAACAGTCTATCCTACCAATCCAGCGGGGTCGCTGGTAGTGCGGAAACAACTTGGTAGTTTTCAGTTTTCAGTGTTCAGTTTTCAGTTGAGATGGGGGAGCGCCGACCGCATCCCTGTTTGGCTTAGCATTTGCTGAAAACTGAACACTGAAAACTTCACACTGCGGTATTCCGCTAAAAACTGAACACTGAAAACTTCCCACTACCGAAAAACTTCCTGCGTTGACGCCCAACTGACTTCAAGGCTACCCTTCGCGGCATAAACTGATCGCGCGCAGAGAAAGACAAACAATGCTGATCCACATCGGCTATGAGTTGATTTTTGACGTCCCCGCCCCGGTGTCGATGTTGCTGATGCTCTACACGCATCCCGAGCAGGCCCACGTACTGCAGAAGCCGCAGCGGCTGATCACCGAGCCGAAAGTAAAAGTTGACGACTTCAAGGACTGGTTCGGCAACCGGGCCGCGCGCCTCGTCGCACCCGCAGGCAAGTTCCGCATCTATTACGATAATGTCGCCGCCGACAGCGGGCTCAAGGAAGCCACGATTCATGGCGCGCGGCTGCATCCGGTGGATGAACTGCCCAAAGACATCCTCAAATATCTGCTGGCCAGCCGCTATTGCGAAGTCGACCGCATGCTTGACACCGCCTGGGGCCTCTTTGGGCACACCCCCGCGACCTGGCAGCGCGTGCAGGCGGTCATGGACTGGGTCCACACTAACGTCACGTTCGGCTACGAGTTCGCCCGGCCCACCAAAACCGCTTACGACGTGTTCGTGGAGCGCAAAGGCGTCTGCCGCGATTTCATGCACATGGCGATCACGCTGCTCCGCGCCCTCAATATCCCCGCGCGCTATGCCACCGGCTATCTCGGCGACATCGGCGTCCCCCCGGCTCCGTTCCCGATGGATTTTTCCGCGTGGTTCGAGGTCTATCTCGGCCATCGCTGGTACACACTGGATGCGCGACACAATGAGCCCCGCATCGGCCGGGTGTTGCAAGCTCGCGGGAGAGACGCCTGCGACGTCGCATTGACGACGTCTTTCGGCACCGCACGGTTGGAGAAATTCACTGTGTGGACGGAAGAGGTGAAACCGTGAAATCCGAAACGGGCGGTGTAGCGCCACGATGTCTTGAGCCGATGATTAAGTATTGTCAGGCAGGGACGCCCAGATTTGCCAAGGATGGTGTCAAATGTTTCGAAGTTGGCTTTTCTCTCTATCTTTCCTCGCGTTCATTCCGGCCTTCGCGGCAATCGGCGAGAGCGGCACCGCACCGGAATTCGTGAAGATTCATTTCGTTGACGGTGAAAATGGATGGGCGCAAACCCTGACGACAATCCTCCGAACAAGCGATGGAGGAAAAACGTGGAGAAAGTTGGCGCCTGCGGGCGGCGACAGTGCCTGCGGCATCGCGTTTCGAAGCAGCGGTGCGGTTTTTCAGGATTCGGAGACGGCCTGGACCGCATTCGTCCTGGATGAAACCGCCATGGTTTCTTTTCGTCGGACAACCGATGGCGGTACTCATTGGATTGGCGCCGATTTCGCGCCATCGCGCACCACCGCGATGTTTGTGCAATCGAATCTGGCATTCTCGGATAAGCAGCACGGTTGGCTGATGCTCGCGCCGGACCACGGGATGAACTCTTCGCCCGGAATCCTCTATCGGACCAAGAACGGCGGAAAGACTTGGGGCGAGGTGGCCAGCACAAACGATCGGCTTCCCCACGGTGGGGCGATTTTCTTCCGCGACGCGTCCATCGGTTGGCTGGTCGGCGCCGACACGACGACCACAGCCAATCTGCTGTCCGTTACCAGGGACGGAGGCGCAACGTGGAAATTCCAGAAGCTCCCGCTGCCGCCCGGACTTCCCGATGGCGATCTTGAACCGGCATCGCTTCCCATCTTTTTCGGCGTTGAAAAGAAAGACGGGATTCTCGCGGCGGATTGTTCGCACAATAGTGACATTGCCGCCGACGATTATGCCTACACCGTCATATACTGCACGCATGACGATGGCCAGACATGGCACCCCACCACGCCAGTCAAAATGGCCGGAGTAATCAACTTTATCAATGTCAGGGAAGGGTGGATTTGGGCATCCGACCCGGACGACTACCGAAGTGGGCATCCGGTGAAAGGGACACTCTGCAATACAAGAGATGGCGGTAAAACGTGGTCGCCGATCAAAAGTGATGCGGGCTTGCAGAAATGCCTCATCCAGGGCAATGACATCGTGCAACTCGATTTCATTGATCGCGAGCACGGCTGGGCCGTGGTGCAAGGTGAGAACTCCGACGCCAGGGGACTCCTGCAAACCAGCGACGGCGGCAAAACCTGGGCTGCTCTCGACGCGAGCATACAACCATGACGCCGCCGCTTTCCCCGCAGCCGCGTTCGTGCGGCGTGCTCACAGCCCTCCAACGAATCGATCCGCCCCGGTAACCAGCGCAAGTGTCACGGCGGCGATGAAGATTTCGGCCAACGCGCCGACGATGAACGGCTTGGGCCCCTGTTGAAACAGCTCCTGCACGTTGGTTCGCAAACCCACTCCGGCAAAAGTCAGCAAAAACGCCCAGCGGCTGAGATTTCCAAGACTGATGATTTGAGACGCACTAAAAACGCGCGGGCCCATGCTCGCCAGCGCCGAGAAAAACAAGAACCCCAGCACGAACTTCGGAAAATTCTTCCAGAGGAAGCCCGCTTTCGATCCTTCAAATTGATGGCCGCCTCGGGTGGCAAAGTAGAGGGCGACGGGAAGCACGACAAAGCCAATCGTGGCATTGCGCGTCGTTTTGACCAGCACCGCGGCCTTCTGGGCAGTCTCGGAATAGAGCGCGCCGGCGGCGGTTGCCTCGGCGGTGTTGTCCACCGAGAGTCCGGCCCACACGCCATAGGCACGATCGCTCAAATGGAGGCTGTGGCCGATCGCCGGATAGGAAAACAGGCTCAGCGCGCCAAGGGCAAGAATGGCCGCGATGGCGTAGGAAGAGTCCTTCTCGTCAGCATCGATTGCCCCTTGTGCGGCGATGATTGCCGAGACGCCGCAGATCGACGAGCCGACGGCAAGCAGCGCGGTGAGCTTCGGGCCGAGTTTGAAAAGCCGACCGAAAACAACCATCAACGCAAACGCAAAGACAATTTCGATGGCAACCAGCGCCAAACTGACGCCGCCGAGTTTGATCACATCCCGCAACAGGAAGCGCGTCCCCAGAAGCACGATCCCGAGCTTGAGCCAGAACTCATAGGTTGCGATCCCCGGAGCGAACATTTTGAACCAGCGCTGGCCGCTGAAACAATTGCCAATGACCAGGCCGATAAGGATGGCCCAGAGCACATATTCAATGTTTGGCAGTGCGTGGTGGTGAGTCGTCCCATAACGGCGGATTGCGGCTTCGATCCACTTGCCCCCATACCCGATCACAAAAAGCAGGATCAGTCCCGGAACAAGCCGTACTGGATCAAGCGATGCCGGGGAGATTGTATCTTCGCCCGCGACACCCGTGACGGCTATGCCGGGAGAAGAATTGGTTCCGATGCCCATCGTCGTTCCCTTGGAGTTCGGATCGGGATTACCAGGGAACCACTACGCCGCAGCGCACGAGAATCGCCAGGGCGATCGCCGCCACGACGGCCCACCCATCGAGCGACAATCCGAGGCGAACGGCGCGGACACGCTGCTTCGTGCTGGGATGCAACGGCCCGGCGTCTGAACCCCTGTTTTCCTCTCGCGACATGAATCGTCTCCTCAACAGATTCGGCGGAAATGGTCCGCCGCCTGGGACCGCTGAGCTCCAGCTCGGCTCTTCGCTTTGTGTTTCCCTCTGTCTCTTCTAACAGCAACGCTTGATTCGCAGAAGCAGAAAGAGCCGAGCTGGAGCTCGGCGGTCCCAGGGCCTCGATATTCGACATTCGGGTCCGCCACGGCAGATCTCCGATTTGATTCTGGTTTCGGGTTTCGTCATTCGGGTTTCCAACGGGCCTGCTGCTGCTGCTCCTGCTGATTCGCCAGCGCCAAGGCTCTGGGCCCGAATCTTCCTTCCGACATCGTCGGGATCGGCAGCGACTCCATGCGCTCAGCCGCCAATTCCGATGGGATGACTTTCAGTTCCTCGCTCTTGACCGTCACATCGATCGACTCCTTGGCGCTGCCGCGATAAAGACCCTTGTTGGGCGGGACGTCATTGAAGTTGCGCCCGATGGCGACTTTCACGAAGTTGCCGCCGACGATGCAGTTATTGGCCGGGTCGAAACCGATCCAGCCCGCGGTGGGGAAATAAAGCTCGCACCATGCGTGCGTCTGGGTGAAGCCGCGGTATCGCTGGGCATCGGGATGAATCAAGCCGCTGACGTAGCGCGCAGGAATCTGCATCGCCCGGGCCAGAGCGATCATCAGATGGCTGAAATCCTGGCAGACACCGGAGCCGACATCCAGGATATCCGTGATCGGGCTGGCGGCGGTCGTGACCCCTTTTTTGTACGTGTACTTCTCATTGATCAGATGCAGCATCCGCAGCGCCAGCTCCCCCAGCGATTCCCCGGGCTGCGGGGCAATGACGTCAATCAACTCGCGCAGCTTCGGCACGTCCACAATCGGCCCGCCGAACTGCAGGTAATCGTAAAAGCTGTAATCGTACGATCCCGCCGTCAGCGGCCAGGTGTCGGCGAACCGCTCCGGCTGCTTCCGCGGCCGATCCGTCTCCACAACGCTGGTCGCCACAATCTTGATCTGCCGATGCACCGGATTGACTGTAAACGCATGCACGGCGTTCCCCAGCCAGTCAAAATAGCTCAACGCCGATGTCGGCGGACCGACAGCCAGCGTAAAAGAAAGCCGATGCTGATCCTGCTCCTGCCGCGGCGAAACCCGCAGTTCCATGACGGATTCACTGATCAAGGCGGAATAAGTCAGATCGGTCTGGTGGGTGATTTTCAGAAGCATTTATGCGCAAAGCAGTTGGTATGTGGGTTGTCGCCGGGAAGCGGGGGATTTGCAAGGGTTGCAAGTGTGTCTTGGCTTCCGGCGTGCGCACGCAAACCCTTCTCTCGATCGGGGTAACCTGATTCCAAACAAGGTGTTGCGCATTGCCTATGGAACGCCGTAATGCGATGACGATACAATGGACCTCATGGTCAGGGTCACTTTTCCAGATTGAAGCCGATGCCAGGAAACGGCTGGACCTGACCTTCGATGATGTCGAAGTCGTCGCGGACGATGACATCGATTCGATCCAGCGGGCGACGAGCCGGAAGCGTTGGTCGACGGAGAACGGTTGGGTCGAAATCGCGCCGGTTGCCTCGGATGCCGAATCGATCATCAGGTTCGCCGAGACTTTGCGAGGAACGGAAGGCCTGATTCTCTGCCATTGCGGCGGGGGATGAGCCGGGCGCCGGCAGCCGCGCTGATTTGTCTCTCGGTCTGGCGCGGCGCCGGAACCGAGACGGAATGCGTTGCAGAGATCCTCAGGTGTCGTCGCGGTGCCGTGCCCCATGTCGGGTTGATCCGCTTCGCTGACAGCCTGCTGGGTCGAGAAGAGAATTTGGTGGAAGCTGTGATCGCTTCCAGGCGATGACGCATACCACCGACAGGTCGTTTCTGTTTTACGGTTACCGCAGTGATAAAATGCCCATTGACGCCACGTAGGACATTTCATGAGCGACAGGACTGGAGTCGTCTATGCGGGTTGCGCGTTTTGCGTCCATCTTCTGTCTCGCCGTACTCGTTCTTATCGCGGCATTAGGAGCCATCGCCCAGCATCCCCCCACCGACGCATTCACCAATCTCGTCACCAACGGCGATTTTGAGACGCGCGACGCCGATGGCAAGCCGACGGGATATCGGCTCGACGATTCTGTCGGATACCGCTTCCTCGGCGACAAACGTTATGACTTTTCCAGTTGGGGGGTCGCGCTGCAATCGGCCAATCACCCGGGGGGAAGTCAGCCGGCGGGCGAAGTTTCCACTGTCATCGACGGGATCGACTCATCGGCGGGCCGTTGGTTCCGATTTTCTTTTCGCGGCCTGCCGCAGGATCATTTTGCCGTCACGGCGGACGATCTGGCCATGAAAGTGGCGTTCTTCAGCGATGGGGGAAAAACCAGCTACGATGTCAAGGAAAAATCGATCTATCCGCAGGTCGAGAAGGCCCGCAAGGATATGACCGTCAACGGCGTGCGGCGTCGCAACGGCGCGGAGGTCTGGCAAACCTATCAACTCGACTTCTGGCTCCCCTTCCCACAGGTCACGCAACTGCGGCTGAGTGTGGGATTTGGACATGGAGCCGCGAACAGCACGACCGACTCCGAGTTTTTCCTGGATGATTTCCGTCTGGTGCGGATTCCCGAACCGGCCGATGCGCCCAAACCGGGCTCCGCGCAGGCGGTTGAGATGACGTCCCCGCCGGGCAAGCTGATTCCGATCGGCGGGCGGTGGTCTTACTGGGCGAAGGGCGATGAAACCGAGGCGCCAAAGAAGTTTGACGCCTCCAACGCGGAGCGGCTGCTCTATCACGATGCGGTCTATTCCGCGCCCTTCGCGGGGAACATGACCGCCGTCATGCATGCAGGAGAACTGGATTTGGCGGGGAATTCCATCGCGAGCGATCGTGTTCTGCAGGACAACGTCACGGTCAGCTTTGACGCCACCAGCATGATCATTCATTCCCACGGCATCCCCAATCATCCGACGGCCAGATTCCCTGCCGATCGCGAATCGGGGAACGGGAATCCCAACTCGATCCAGGAACAGGACGAAACGTTTTACGTTCCACTTGACCCCAGGGTAAACCTGAAGCACATCGTCACCACCAGGGACAATTCGAATCACGCCCTGCCGATGGGGCCGATCGGCATCGCCGTCAACGGCGTGGTTTTCTTCAATCCCTTCGACATGGGCAATCGCGACGCCAGCGACCTGATGGATCGCTGCTGCGGGCATCCGAACCAGGACAATCAATACCACTATCACAAGTATCCGATCTGCCTGAACTCGCCCTGGGCGGATGATGGGAAGGCGCACTCGCCGCTGATCGGCTGGGCGTTTGACGGGTTCCCGATCTATGGCCCGTACGAAAGCCGTGATCTGATGGCCAAGGATGCCGGCGGCGAGCACGCCATTAACGCGTTCAACATGCACTTCGACCCCGAGCGCGGCTGGCACTACCATGTCACGCCCGGCGTATTTCCCTACCTGATCGGCGGGTATTGGGGAACCGAAGATGCCCGCGACAAGCACGGCCCTCCCGGCCGCGGCGGGCCAGGCGGACGAGGCGGATCTGGCGGCAATGGTCCGGGCGGATTTGGTCCGCCACCGGGTGGTTTCGGGCCGCCGCCCGATCAACAATGAGAATGAGCGTCTCCGGAACTGTTCAAGAAGCCGTCGCCCTCGCATCAAGAGGATGAAAACCTGCGGCTGGAAGCCGCAGCCACTTCGTCTGCAATAGTGGCAGCGGCATCTTGCCGCTGTCCATGTGGCGCAGCCGCCCTCGGCTGTGGCTTTGGAATCACAGTCCCGGCGCGCCGGGACTGTGCCAGATGGATGAATCCCGCCCTACCACCTCGCCGCCTCTACGCCTTCGTCACGATGACGGCGACTTTGTCGCCGGCGTTCACATCCGGCGGGCGTACCGTCGAACTGGCCGCGGCAATCAGGTCATAGGAACCTGCTTGCAGCGACGGAGCCAGGAAGCGGAGATTCACGAGCAGGAAATGCCCGGGGACAATCGAGATGGTTTTCGCGAGACTGGCGATCAGCGGATCGGAAGGATCGAGCGTGCTGTCGGTCGAGCTGTAGAGATTCAAGGTCAGGATGCCCGAGGCGGCGAAATTGCCGTTGTTGGCGATCCGCAACTTGATCGTTCTGTGCGCGCCGGGGGAAACGACCGCCGAGGACTTCAAGGCCGTCTCGGACAGATCGACGATCGGGGCGTCGACGGTCGTCGAATCGGGAGCGACCGCATCCGATGCGGCGGTGTTCGTGCCCTTGGCGGTGACGGCGGCGGCGAACTGATAGGTGCCGTTGGGAACATCTGTGGGATAGCGGAAGTGAACCACCTGATCGCTCGACGCGTTGGGCGCAACGGAAACGCGCTTCAGGGTGACCGTTGCAAACGGCGTGGCCGACGTGCTGATCGAGCCGTCGGTCGTGGCATAGAGCGCAACGGAAAGCGGGCCGGCGAAGCTTGCCTGGGAACTGTTGAAAAGTCGAAGCGTCAACGACCCGCCGGTGGCTCCCACCGCCTTGGAGGGCAACGATGAAATAATCGTGGCTTCAATCGGCGATGGAGAGAGCGTGGGGCCGGTCGGCGGGGTGGGATTCACCGGCTCAGTACCCGGCGCGATTCCCGCCAGGGCGTCCACAACATTCGTCGCCTTGGGGGTGCCAAGGCCCGTCAACTGATCGTAGCCGGGAGTGGCCGCGTCAAAAAAATCACGCGGGTCGATGATGTCATTGAAATATTGAGTGTAGGTCGAGTACGCGCTGGTGTTCGGCGCGCCGTAAAGACTGTAGAGCGCGGGCAATGTCTGGCTGGCGCCATCGAGGGTGCCGTTGCCGGCCAGAACACGACCCTGATCTGCAATCGCCACCAGCGCCGACCACTGCGGGGCGCCGGCACTGGTGCCGCC
>Ga0182024_10019734_pt1 | contig 12387 bp, 10 predicted proteins | sample P32metaG_FD_120480 | JGI IMG/M metagenome (GOLD analysis project Ga0182024, IMG submission 120480) | Permafrost microbial communities from Stordalen Mire, Sweden - P3-2 metaG (Illumina Assembly) | ecosystem: Environmental > Terrestrial > Soil > Wetlands > Permafrost | place: Sweden: Stordalen...
GCGGTGCGGTGACGCTCATGCCGGAAGAACGCCGCCGAGGTAGTCGCGCAATTCCTTCAGTTCCGGTGCGTAGTGACGCGCCCGTCCCGACGAACGGTCATGCAGCGGCTCGCGCACCTGCCATGCGCTGGCGGTCTTGATAGCACCCGCGGCCGCTGCGACGCGCGGTACTTGGCCTCCCCATTCGAGTCCCAGAAAGCCATACAAGCGTTGCAGCGTCGCCGGTGGGTCCCTCACCAGGGCATCGTAATCGAAGTCGAAGATATCGGCTGCGAAGTTAGTCTTCCAGTACGCCATCAGTCGGCGATACTCCGCAAAATAGTGCCCAATGTCCATGAGGTCCAGCGCGTAACCCATTCGAAGATCGAGATGCAGAAAATAGATCGACAGGCAATTGTCGAGCGGGTTGCGGATGGTGTGCACGATCTTCGCATCCGGAAACAAGCTCTTGATGAGTCCGATGTGGAGAAAATTATCCGGGCGCTTGTCGGTGACGTAGCGCGCGTGCGGCGACACGCGCGCCAGTTCGGCGCAGTAGCGCGCGCGTAACGCGCCCAGGCGCTGCGCGGATAAGGTCGCGAGTGATTCGGGAAATGGCATAAGTTCCGCGCCGACGAGGTACGGCAGGAAATCGAATTCGCCGCCGGCGGCAACACTTTCGCTGCCCGCCAGAAGCTGTTCGGTCAAGGTCGATCCCGAACGAAACATACCGCAGATGAATATGGGGCGCGGCCCCGCCGCGTCGCCTGTCGGTGCCCGCTGCTTGGGCGCGCCGCCCATGATCAAGCGGTCGATGAATGCATGCTGCAGTGCTCGGTCGTAGCGTGCGCCTGGTGCTGCGGCGCTCGCCCGGCTTGCCTGGTTCGCTGCTCCGTAAGCCGCGAATGCGGCGCGGTATTCTCCCGCCTGATCGAGCAGCCGGCCGAGGGCAAAGCCGAGGTTCGCGCGCTCGGCAGCCGACGCCGTCGGGTCTGCGATTGCATCTTGGAGCTGCGCCACCAGCGTCGCATTCGCGGTCTCCCGCCTCTGCATGTTGGCGTAGCGCGCGAGCGCCTCGAAACAGCGCGGCTCGCGTGCGAGGATCCGCGCATAAAGCTCGAGCGCCTCCTCGCGCTGTCCGAGGTCTTCGCATAGGTTGCCGAGATTGAGGAGCGCGGGGGTGAATACCGGATTCAAGGCCAGCGCCAGCCGCAATTCGCGCTCCGCGTCCGCGTGCCGCCGCAGGTAGTCGGTGTAGATCACGCTGCGATTGAGGTGGGCTTCTTCCGGACGGGAAACTCCGGTATCGAGTGCCCGCTGATAGGCATCGAGCGCCTCCTCGAACCGGTGCGCCTGTCGCAGCAGCACCGCGAGATTGAACCAGGATTCGGCCAGCCCTGGAGCGCGCGCGAGCACGCGACGATAGGCATCGATGGCCTCGGGGACGCGGTTTTGGCGGCGTAGCTCCGCAGCTTCGCGTATCAACGCGTCGGGAATTCCCGTCAAGCTCACCTCTGGTGCCCGCAGCCGGCCGCGCTACTGGGTGCGCTTTACGTGGTAGGAATGATGCGACGACGTGACCAATAGAAACGAGCCGAGGGTGCCTCGCTTTATCGTGATCGGATCTTGCGGCCTCAAGTTCGCATCCTGCTCGTCATCGACGAACACCCAGGTCTGCCCGTTATCGAGGACCGCGGACGCAGGGCCCCAGCGGGGTTCGTTGATCTTTGCAATCCGGGCCTCGATGGCCTTCGGAGCAGATTGCGATGATGCCGGTGCACGCTGCGCCTCCGTGAAACCGAAATTTTTTGGATCGCTCGAGAATGGGGCGGTGGGGGCTGGTGCCGGTGGTGCCGTGGTGGCGGGTGCTGCGGGAGCCGGCAGGGTGCTTGACGCGGCGACCGCGCCAGGCGGGACCGCCGCCGACGCGGCGGGTCCCTTGCCAGCTGCCTTATGACCGCTGAGCGCGTCGTAGCAGGCAAGTCGGGCGGCTGGGTCTTCCAAGCCGGCGCAGCGGGCCAGATCGGCAGCAGAGGGCGCAGCAGGCGAAAACGCCGACGCGAAGATTCCGACCAGTGTCGTAAGCCGCGCCAATGGGCGCGCGCCTTGCAGTGTTCTCACCATGCCCCCTCCGGGCCCATCGCGTAATAGTCGCCGTAGATCTCGGTCGCAACCGTGATCATGTCGCGCTCCGCCTCGCTCAAGAGTGGATTCCACACGTCGAAAATGAGGATGGCGCGGGGAGTGTCCGACAGATTCCACGCCTCATGCTCGATCGTGTCGTCGAAGACCCACGCTTCACCGGGAACCCATTCGCGCGTCGTCGCGCCGACCCGAAAGCCGCAGTCCGGCGGTACGATCAGCGGCAGATGGACGGTGCAGCGCGTATTGGTAACGCCGGTGTGCGCAGGGATGCGGGTATTTGGGTCGAGGATCGAGAAAAAAGCGGTTGGTGCGCGGCGCTTTACCCGACACCGCGGCACTGTGTCCTCCAGCATGCGTGCGGTCACTGGACATCGCGCGATGTGATCACGGATCGCTTCGCTTTGATTCCACAAAAAATAGGCGCTCCAGCGCCGCGAGCGGTTGAGCTCGCGGAACTGATCGACCGGCAGCCCGTCGGGAAAGTCAATGTACGGTTGCAGCCCTTCGCGATCGGCAACCATGACTCGCAGCAGCTCCGCGCGGATCTCAGGGGTCGCGGCCTCGATGGCGCCGAGCCAGGAAAATTCCGATCGCTCGAAGAACTCGATCGCAGGAAGCTGCGGGAAGTACATCCAGGTCGGTTGCGAATGGTAGACCCGGCGCTTGCCCATCAACGTATCGAGGCATAGGTCGACGCGGCGTTGTCGGTTCCCTCCATGGCGCGCGCTGATTTCGGCGAGAGGTGCCTCGAGTGCGGCGCTGAGCGCCGCGAGGTCGGCATCAACCATCGCCTTCGCGTGGGCCAACGCTTCCTTAAGATGGGGCGGCACCTCCTGCCCGGGCGCGAGGCAGGCGAGTACGTTCTGATAGGTTCGCGCGGCATTGCGCGGATCGTCGCGCGCTTCCAGGTAGGCGCCTTTCTGGAGCAGGGCCGACAGATGCCGCGGCTCCAGCGCCAGCGCCTTCTCAATGGCGTCGATCTCCTCCGCGGGGCGGCCAAGCTGCTTGAGGCTCGATGCCAGGTTCGCCCACAACGTCGGGTGCTTCGGATCCGCCTGCGTTGCCCGTGCAAACAGCGCGTGCGCCTGCTCCGGCGCACCGCGGGCAAGCATGCGAACGCCTAGTTCGTTGAGCACTGCCGGGTGATTCGGTGCCTGTTGCGCAACCCGCGCCAGCAGCAGGTCGGATTCCTGCATCCTTCCCGAGGACGCTTCCGATTTCGAGGCCTGTAAAACCTTCGCGATCGTGGCGTCATCGAGCGGTGCGGGGATGGCAGTGTTCACGCGGCATTTATAGCACCCCGCGGCCGGCCGTTCACGCTGCGTTGACTTGCTTCCTCAAGTCCGCTTACATCGCCGCCAATAATGGTTTCTGGAGTCCCGATTTGACACCGAGCGCCTCCGTCGATCTGGATCTGATGCGCGCTTCGCTATTGCTCGACTCCGATCCGGCGGCGGCGGCGCGGCAGGCGAGCGGCATACTAGCGCGCTCGCCCGGCCACCCGGAGGCGAAGCTGCTGTTCGCGGCCGCATGCCGCAAGCTCGGCGACCCGGCGGCGGCGGCCGCAGCGCTTGCAACCTTGCCCGACGCCGACCGCGACACGCCGTTCATACAGCTCGAGATGGGCCGCGCATACGCTGCCGGCAACCGCAACTCAGAGGCGCTGGCCGCCTTCCAGCGCGCGGTAGCGCTGGACGAGGGCCTCGCCGAAGCCTGGCGGGAAATTGCGGCGCTGTCCTTCGCCGCCGGCGACGTGCGAGCAGGCGACGTAGCGTACGCGCATTACAGCCGACTCTCCAAGGACCCACCCGAACTCAAGGATGCGATCGCCGCCCTCGCCGACAGCCGCCTGGAATCGGCCGAGGCCATGCTCTTGCGCCGGCTCGATCAAGCCCCGCATGACGTGGCGGCGCTGCGGCTGCTCGCGGACATCGCGGCGCGGCGCGAGGATAATGACGAAGCTGAACGGCGGCTGAGCCGCTGTCTCGAACTCGCGCCAGGGTACGCCGCGGCCCGCTATGACTTGGCGAACCTGATGTTCACCCAGCATCGGCATGCCGATGCGCTGTTGCTGGTCGAGCGGCTGCTTGCCGCCGAGCCCCGCAACATCAACTATCTCAGCCTGAAGGCGCAAATCTTGCGGCTCGTGGGCCGCAATGATGAGGCTATCGCGCTCATGGATGCGACAGTTGCTGACCAACCGGACAAGGATGCGGCCTGGCTTCTAGGCGGACATTTGCTGCGCGAGGTTGGCCAGCCGTTGCGCGCGATCGAGATGTACCGACGGGCTCTCGCGATACGGCCCGGATCTGGTCGTGCGTACTCGAGCCTCGCCAATCTCAAAACTTTCCGTTTCGACCGCGCCGATCTCGAGGCGATGCAGCAGCGGTTGGCGCAGGACACCCTGCCCAGCATCGACCGCACGTCCATGGAGTTCGCTTTGGGCAAGGCGCTCGAGGATGAGGGCCAATTCGAGAGTTCATTCGAGCATTATGCGCGCGGCGCCGCGCGGCACCGTGCGACGATCGGCTACAACGCAAGCGCGGTAACCGCGACGATCGATCGCTGCGTCGCAATATTCACAGGGCGCTTCTTTGCCGACCGGTTTGGGTGGGGTAGCGGGCGCCTCGATCCGATCTTCATCATCGGGTTGCCGCGCTCCGGCTCAACACTGCTCGAGCAAATCCTCGCGAGCCACTCGCAAGTGGAAGGTACGCGCGAGTTGCCCGATATCCCGAGCATTGCGCGCGACCTGATCTTGCGCCCGAATCCGGTTGGCAGTCAGAGCTATCCGCAACCTATCGCCGCGCTCGACCGTGAGGAGATCGACGCGCTCGCATCGCGATACTTGGCCCAGACGCAGATGCATCGCCCGCTTGGCAAAGCACGCTTCGTCGACAAGATGCTGAGCAACTTTCTCCATGTCGGGCTCATCCAGCTGATGTTCCCGGCTGCCGCGATCATCGACGCCAGGCGTCACCCGATGGGCTGCTGCTTCTCCTGCTACAAGCAATTCTTCGCCCGCGGCCTCAACTTTACCTACGACCAAACGGAGTTGGGACGCTATTACCGCGACTACGCCCGGCTCATGGAGCATTTCGACACAGTGCTGCCCCAGCGTGTGCATCGCGTGAACTACGAACAACTCGTCGCAGATCCGCCAGGCGAAGTGCGAAAGCTTCTCGACCATTGCGAGCTGCCCTTCGAGCAGGAGTGCCTGCATTTCTACGAGAATCGCCGCGTGGTGCAGACGATCAGCTCGGAGCAGGTGCGCCGTCCGATCTATGCCGATGCGGTCGATCAGTGGCGCAACTACGAGCCCTGGCTCGGGCCTCTCAAAGATGCCCTGGGCGATTTGGTCTAGTGCCGCGGCGGTCTAGAGTGCCGCCGAGTCGAATCGATCGACCGCCTCGAGCGTGGCCGCCACCAGACTTTGCTCTCGTTCCGAGAGCTCCGGGCGCCAGACATCGAAGATCATCACGACTCGGAGTTCCTGGCTCATATTCCAAGCCTCATGCTCGATGCTGTCGTCAAACACGAGCAGTTCCCCTTCGCGCCAGGCACGAGTTTCATTGCCGACCCGCAATCCGCATTCCGCGGGGACGATCAGCGGCAGGTGGCAGATGAGCCTCGCGTTGGTGTATCCATGATGAGGTCTGATCCGGGTGCCGGGCCGCAATAGCGAGAATAGAACCGACGGTGTGCGGCCGGGAACGCGGCACAGGGGCACTTCCCGGAGCGCGCCCATCGTGTTGGGGCAGCGGCCGGCATTCGCGGCAACCTCAGTGCCATTCTTGATCAGGTAGAAAGCACTCCATTTCGGATCGTTCAACAGCGGATTGGCATAGGCGTTTGGCCGCCGCGTTTCACTTTCGATATACGGCACCCAGCCGGTTTCAGATTCGATCAGAGCGCTGATTTCCGTGAGAATACGCGGTGTTTGCAATTCCAATGCCGCGGCCCATGAAAACTCCTTGCGCTCGTAAAACTCGATCTGGGGCAGTTCGGGATAATAGAAATTGGTGGGTTGCTGCAGGTAAATCTGCCGTTTGCCGAGCAGCAGCTCGACTCCGCGGCTGAACCGGTCCGTTCCAGACTCGAAGCCGCGGAGGGACAGCGTTGCCCGCAGATGCTTCTCGAAGCTCTGCGCGATGCCCTGTGCGGCCGCCTCGATGCGTCGAACTTCCTCGCGCCATTCCGCCGGCAGCGCCGGCAGCGAACTTGCCAGTTTGCTCGCCGCGCTATAGTAGGCGCTGGCGGCGCGCTGGTCGCCGAAACGCGCGCAAAAATCTCCCTTGGCGATCAAGGCGGGAAGGAAGTTGACATCCAATTTGAGCGCTTGTTCGAGCGCCGCGCTTTCTTCCGCGGGTGCATTCAACGCCCGATGTGCCACCGATGCTCCATACCAGGCGGCGGCATCGCCCGGCGCCACCGACACGGCACGGGCAAACAGCTCGCGCGCGGCTTGTGGATCACCGCGTCGCAGCGCGGCCAAGCCAGCGCTGGTGAGCGATTGCGCATCCGGGGTATTCGCACTCATGCACCCAAAGAGTAACGCACCGCATCGGCGCGCGGGCGGCCTTAGAATGAGCCCGGCGCGATTTTCCGACGGCGAGGAAGGAGGTTCGATGTTTTGGACGAGAGCGATTCCAAATGCCCAACTCAACCCGGAGGAGCTCAAACGCAATTTCAACGTCGTCGAGCTTCCGGATGCCGCGGTGTTGTTGGCGTCGGCGATGGAGATCCTGGCGAGCGCGCTGGGCTTCAAGATCTCTGCCGAGCGCGGGGCCTCGATGCTCGGCGACGGGCGGGCGATTCCCCTGATGTCCTATAGCCTGGTCGAATATCTGCTGGGACTCGACCTGACCGGGTTCGAGTTGCTGGAGTTGGGGGGCGGAGAGTCGACGCCATTTTGGGCCGGCTGCACCAAATCCGTCCTATCGCTCGAAACGGATGCGGCGTGGGTGGAATCGCTGCGGGCGCGGCGCATCGCGAATGTCGTCGCAACGCTTTCCGCGAACGCCACCCTGGCGAGCGATATGCTCAAGTTGGGCCGCCATTTTGACGCGATCGTCATCGATTCTGCCGCCAACCGCCTACATCTGGCGCAGAGCGCGATTCAAATTCTCAAACCTGCGGGATTCATCATTCTCGACAATTCGGACTGGTATCCGAACGCGGCGCGCGTGCTGCGCGAGGCCGATCTCATACAAGTCGATTTCCACGACTTTCGACCGCAGCATCACTACCGCTGCACGACATCTTTGTTCATGCACGCGGCGTTCAGGCCCAAGCCTAAGTCCACCCGGCTTCCGCTCGCGCCCATCGGCGGAAAAGATGTCGCTGCCACGAATGCATGGGATCTCGAAGGCCATGTCTGATTACCGCCCAGGGGCGGTTTTGACGCTCGAAGCACTGCGCGCGCAGGCAATCGCGCTGTATCGCGCCGGCCAGTTCGCCGAGGCGGAACGCCTCTGCACCGATGTGCTACGCCGGAATCCGGCGGATTTCGATGCTCTCCACCTGCAAGGTGCCGCGCTGATGGCGCTCGGCCGCTACCGGGAGGCGCTGGCGAGGTTTGAGGCGGCCCTCGCGCTGCAACCGCAGCGGGTAACCGCTTTGATTTGGAGCGCCACTGCACTTCGCGCGCTCGACCGGTCCGAGGAGGCGCTGGCGCGCGCGAGCACCGCGCTCGCTCAGCAGCCTACCGCGGAAGCATACTTTCAGCAGGCTGCCGCGCTGCGGGACCTGGGGCGCTTCAGCGACGCGGTGGCGAGCTTCGATCAGGCGATCGTGCTCGAGCCAAATTACGTCGAAGCTCATACCAGCCGCGGCATAGCCCTGCGGCAGTTGGAGCGCAATGCCGAGGCGCTCGCAAGTTTCGAGCGGGCGCTCGCGCTACGGCCGGCCGCTGCGGAACTCCACAACAACCGCGGCAACATGCTGCGTCGCCTGCAACGCCTGCCGGAAGCGCTCGCAAGCTTCGAGCGCGCCATCGCGCTGCAGCCGGGTGTCGCCACGGCCTACAATAACCGCGGGCTCGTGCTGCAGGCGCTGCGTCGGTATGAGGAGGCGGCGGCCAGCTGCGAGCGTGCCATTGCGCTGCAACCGGATTACGCCGACGCGCACAACAACCTCGGCATACAGCAATACGAGCTCGGTCAGCCGGCCGCGGCGCTGGCGAGCTGGCGACGCGCGCTGCAGTTGCGGCCGCGCATGGACGGGGTTCACGGCAATCTCTCCAACGCGTTGCGCGATCTCGAGCGCCCCGAAGAGGCGCTGGCGGAGAGCGAGCTCGGGATAGGCGAGGATCCGGCGTCTGCGGTCAACCACTGCAATCGCGGTAATGCCCTGTTCGATCTCGGCTGCATCGCGGAGGCCCTGGCGAGCTATGACCGCGCGATCGCGCGCGATCCTCGATACGCGCTGGCGCATTTCAACAAAGGCCTTTGCCTGCTGCTCTCGGGCGAGTTTGCGCAGGGGTTGAGGCTGTACGAATGGCGCAAGCGGCTCGGCTCCTACGCAGTGCTCGCAAGCTCGGCACGTGCCTGGCTCGGAGAGGAGGACATCGCGGGCAAGACGCTTCTCATCCACGCCGATCAGGCACTCGGCGACACGATTCAGTTTTGCCGTTATGCCAAGCTGGCCGCGCAGCGCGGAGCACAGGTCGTGCTCGCCGTGCAGCCGCAGCTGCGCGAGCTGCTGACGGGTCTCGGCCCGGCGATTCGGATCGTCGCGTGCGGCGAGCTCACCGGTGCGTGCGATTTCCGCTGCGTCCTGATGAGCCTGCCGCTCGCTTTCGGGACGACGCTCGAAAGGATTCCCGCCGGCGTCCCCTATCTTTCTGCGGAACCGCTGCGGGCGGGACGCTGGCGTCAACGGCTCGGCGAGGCGGGCTTCAAGGTTGGCATCGTATGGCAGGGCAGCCGCAACCGCATCGATATCGGCAGGTCGGTGCCGCTCGAGAAGTTCGGACGGCTGGCGACTATTCCCGGCGTGCGCCTGATCTGCCTGCAGAAAGGTGCCGCACTGGATGAGTTGCGCGCCGCATCGGAAGATCTACGCGTCGAGGTTCTCGGGGAGGAGTTCGACGCAGGACCGCAGGCCTTCCTCGACAGCGCCGCCGTCATGACGCACCTCGATCTCATCATCACCTGCGATACCGCACTCGCGCACCTTGCCGGGGCGCTCGGCCGCCCGACCTGGATTGCCGTCAAGCACGTGCCGGAATGGCGCTGGCTCCTTGAGCGAAGCGACTGCCCGTGGTACCCGAGCGTGCGGCTCTTCCGTCAGTCGCGTCGCGGCGACTGGGAGGGCGTGTTCGATGCCATGCGGACCGAGCTGGCGAGTATCTGCAATCAATCTGCCAGCAATTACCGTGGCCACGTCTGATTCCGAGATCATTTATTGTGCGTAGAAGATCCGACAAGGGAATTCAACCGTTCGCGCTGTTCCTCGCTTCTATGCAGTACCAAGTCAAGCTGTTCTTCGTTGATGCAAGTTTCCTTTTTGAAGCGGCTGCCGATCTCAGCTTCCGTCTTGCAGAAATGGGTTGTGCCGTTTGCCACCTTGGTTTGATAGCCCGCGTCATGAGCCGCCTTCAAAGTTTCGGGCGGCACCACGGAGCCAAGAACGTGCACCGTAGGCAAGGAGACGCTGACGGGGATCGTGGTCTGCTCCGCCTTATCAGCAGCGGGTGCAGACGTATCGCTGCTTGTGGCCTTGGCCGAGGCCGACGCGTCCGAGGCCTTCGATTCAGTGGTCTTCGGTTCTGGGGCCTTGGGTTCAGGACTTAGCGTCTGAGCGCCGGCGAGATCGAACAGGGCACACGCGGCCAAGATGCAGAGAAAGACGCGCATCAAAGACCGGGCCATGTCTGTTCGCGGTTTCAATGGCTGCTCGAACCAGAGCCGATAGTCGACTTCAATCGATCGCGCTGCTCCTGGCTTGTCCGGAGCACTTGGGCAAGCTGATCCTCGTTGATGCAGGTTTCCTTGGGGATGCGTTCGCCGACCACCGACTCCGACTTGCAGAAACGGCTGACGCCTTTTGAAGTCTTGACTTGATAGCCCGCGGCACGAGCCGCCTTCAACGTTTCCGGCGATACGCCGGAGGTATTCGCAGGCGCTGGTGCTGCAACCTTGACGGTGACGACGGATGGGTCCGCCGCTTTGTCCGCGGGCGCAGGTGTGTCGCTCGCAGCTTTGGGCGAGGTTGCCGTTGAATCAGCGGCGTTCGAATCAGGAGTCGGCGTCTGCGCACCGGCGAGATCGAGGAGGGCACACACCGCGAAAATGCAGAGAAAGGCGCGCATCAAATTCTCCTTGGAATGGACTGCTCCGGTGACGGCCTTCGTTATACTACATCGGTTTTCCCGCGTACAATATGACGCTTAAGTAATTGAAAGGATTCGAGATTGTTCTTAAAAGTCGATAATTTCCTAAGCGCGGCCGAAGTGCGTTCGCTAGCCGAAATTGCCCGTCAGGCAAAATTCATCGATGGGCGCCGAACCAATCCCCACAGTGCCACCAAGCATAACGTCATCCAAGATCCAAGCGACCCGCTGGCCCTCAAAGCGTCCCAGATCGCGCTAGCAGCATTTCAACGCAATGAAGAAGTGAAGAGCTTTGTTTTTCCCCAGCGCGTGGCCGCGCCGGCATTTTCCCGCTACGACGTCGGCATGGAGTATGGAGCACACAGCGACGCGGCCTTCCTGCCGATCGGCCCGCAACCCCTGCGCTCCGACGTGTCCTGCACCATGTTCATCGCGAGTCCCAACGACTATGCCGGCGGCGAACTTCTGGTCTATCTAGGATCGGAAATCGTCAGCATCAAGGGTGACGCGGGGTCCGCGATCTTTTACCCCTCCACCAGTGTGCACCAGGTCGCCCCTGTGACGGCGGGCTCGCGCCTGGTGATGATCACGTTCATCGAAAGCCAAATCCCCGATCAACAGCAACGCGATCTTCTCTATACGCTCGGCGAGGTGCGTGCGCTGGAAGGGTTGAAAATGGATTGGCGCACCAGAACCCATCTCGAATATGTAATCGCCAACCTGCATCGCATGTGGTCGCGGTAGCCGGTACGGCTCTAGTCAATGGCGCGCGATCGAGATGCCGATTTGGGGACTTTGCGTGCCGTTCTGCAAGCTGCGCAGGGCGGAAGGCTGGCCGAGGCCGCCGGTCTTGCCTCAGCGGCGCTTGCCGATGGCTTGGAGCATCCGCTGCTGCTGAACGCTGCGGCGCTCAAGCTGGAACAAGAGGGGCGTCTCGCCGAGGCGGAAGGTCTGCTGAAGCGGGCGGTGCAAATCGCGCCCAGCGACGTTGCGGCGCGCAACGCACTGGGATTGTGTCTGATGCAGCTCGAGCAACCCGCCGCGGCCCTGCAGGAGTTCGGGACCATTCTGCAGTTGGATCCGTCGTTGCCGTATGCCCATACAAGTCACGGCAACGCGTTGCTCGCCTTGGGGCAGATTACCGAGGCGGAGTCGAGCTACCGACGTGCCCTGGCGATCGACCCGAACCAGGGGGTGGCCATGGCAGGACTCGCGCACATCGCGAGCCGGCGCGGCGCATTCCCGGCAGGGCGCATGTGGGCAAAAAAGGCTTTGGCGCTGGTTCCGGGCCTGCCCGATGCCGTAATGAGTCTCGCGGCCTCAGACTTGGGAGCGGGGGATAAGAAGGAAGCCGAGGCCGGAATCAGCGGCTTGTTGCGGGATAGCCGGCTCGGCCCGCTGGAGCGCGCCTATGCGAACGGCGTGCTCGGCGATGTGCTCGATGCCCAAGGCCGGCGCACCGAGGCGTTCGCGGCCTACAGCCGCTGCAACGAGGAATTGCAGCGCGTATACGCCGCGCGCTTTGCCGCCGGACCGAGTGCGCTCGAGTATGTGCGCGCGATGATCGGTTTTTTCGAGCGGGCAAAATCTTCCGTATTGAACCCGCCAATTGCGCCGCCGCGATCCGACGTCCGTGGGCATGTTTTCCTGTTGGGATTTCCCCGCTCGGGCACGACGCTGCTGGAAGTCATTCTCGAGGGTCATCCCCACGTCGTGAGTCTGGAGGAAAAGGAGTCTTTGATAGACGGGGTGCACGAGTTCATGCGCCAGCCCGACGATATGCAACGGCTGTTGCGCGCGCCCGCGGCGACGCTCGAATCCCTGCGCGGCGCTTACTGGCAGCGGGTGGAAGAGGCCGGTGTCACGGTGGCGGGCAAGGTGTTCGTCGACAAGAATCCGCTGAACACCCTCAAGCTGCCGTTGATCAA
>Ga0182024_10019735_pt1 | contig 12387 bp, 10 predicted proteins | sample P32metaG_FD_120480 | JGI IMG/M metagenome (GOLD analysis project Ga0182024, IMG submission 120480) | Permafrost microbial communities from Stordalen Mire, Sweden - P3-2 metaG (Illumina Assembly) | ecosystem: Environmental > Terrestrial > Soil > Wetlands > Permafrost | place: Sweden: Stordalen...
CGGTGCGTTCCCATTTTTTCGTAAGCGCTGCGCCGGATCAGTTGAAATGCTCCGACACCGATGTAAGAGCGCGATTTGGGGTCGCTCGCCCGCCACGGACGCAGGCCCAACATGAACGACATCGCAAAAAATGTCATCGCGATTTTCTCGCCCACCGTGAACATCTCCGCGTGGCACAGCAGCGTCAGGTGATCCCACTGTCTCTCTTCCGCGAGTGCAATGGTCGTGCGCAATAAATTCGGCTCGAAACGAACGTCCGCATCCGTCAGTACCAGCCACTCACCACTGGAATGTTCGAATGCTTGTTGCAGCCCATGAGGTTTTCCCAGCCAGCCCGCGGGAAGGGAAGTCACGTGCACCACTTTCAGCCGGGAATTCGCGCGCGCGGCCGCGTCCAGAATGCTGCCGGTCGCGTCTTCGGAGCGGTCGTCGACGGCGACCACTTCATAATCCGGATAATCCATCGCCAGAAAAGTCGCGAGCGCCGCCGGCAATTTTTCTGCTTCGTCCAGCGCCGAAAATAAAATCGAAACGCGCGGTGCGCCTTCGGGTTTGCCGCTGTAGCCACCTTCAGCCGGGCGCAGCTGCACTTGATTCAGCGCCGGAATCAAATACGCGCCTCGCGCCAATTCTATGGCCGTGAGCAGCCAGATGAACGCGATGAACCCCAGCAATCCCGTCCAGAACAAGTGCAATTTGAAATTTCTCCCAGCGCGTGTGCTGCGAACACGCTATGCTATCACTTTGCATGTCGCGCTCTGTTTCCATCGTCGGCGCAGGACGCTTGGGCCGCGCGCTCGGCCGTGCTCTTCGCCAGCTCGGTTGGCGCATCGGGCCAGTCGTCACGCGCTCCGGGGTTCATTCCCGCGCCGCCGTGCGCGCGATTGGCGCGGGAAAACCATTCGCCACACTCACAAGCGAAGTCATGGATGCCGATGTTATTCTGTTAGCTACGCCGGACGATGTTCTTCCGGAGGTCGCAGGCAAACTGGCGAAGCTTGCGGGCAATAAATGCCGCGGCAAAATCGTGCTGCATGGAAGCGGGGCGCTGGACAATTCGGTGCTACGAGCGCTCGCGCGCTGTGGCGCGGCCACCGGTTCGATTCATCCGATGCAAACATTTACAAACAATTCGCAGCCGAACCTGAAGGGCGTGATTTTCGCCATCGAAGGCGATCCTCGCGCCCGTCGCGCCGCTGGCGCAATGGCTCGCGCTCTCGGCGGCATTCCCGTGCCCGTCGCAAGCAGCAGCAAACCCGCGTACCACGCGGCTGGCACGCTCGTCGCTGGCCACGCCCTGGCCTTGACCGAAGCCGCCGCGCAAGTGCTCATCAAACTCGGATTCACGCGTCCTCACGCCGTACAGACGTTGCTGCCATTGATGCGCCAGATGCTCGACAACTTTGAAAAGCACGGACCGCGCGCGGCATGGACCGGCCCCGCCTCGCGCGGCGACTACGCCACAGTCGCAAAGCATCGCGAAGCGCTGCGCCGCTATCCGCGCGAGTTCGGCGATTCCTACGCGACGCTGGTGCGCCTGTCCGCGCGCGTCCTCGCCAAAAATCCGGCCGCAACTTTGAAGCAGCTCGATCGCGCTCTCAAAAATTCCAGGAGGAACTCGCAGTGAAGAATCTGCACATCCCAGTCGAACACACGACGCTCGCGAACGGCTTGCGTGTGGTCATTTCACCGGACCGCTCCGCGCCGGTCGTCACCATTGGCGTTTATTACCAGATCGGTTTTCGTCTTGAGCCGCGCGGCCGCAGCGGCTTCGCGCATCTTTTTGAGCACATGATGTTTCAGGGTTCGGAAAACGCCGGCAAGATGGAACACATTCGCCTGATCAATTCTTCTGGCGGCATGCTCAACGGCACTACGAATTACGACATCACAAATTACTTCGAGTCCGTGCCCTCGAACGCCCTCGAACGAGTGCTGTGGCTCGAAGCCGATCGCATGCGCGCGCTGAAAGTGGACGACGAAAATCTGCGCAACCAGCGCGACGTGGTGAAAGAAGAAGTTCGCGTCAACGTGATGAACCAGCCTTACGGCGGTTTCCCGTGGCTGGACCTGCCGCCTGTGGCTTTTCGAAATTGGCCCAACGCGCACAATTTCTACGGCGATTTTGCAGATCTTGATGCCGCGACGCTGGCGGATGTTCAGACTTTTTTTCACACCTACTATTCGCCGAACAATGCCGTCCTGCTGATGGTCGGCGATCTCGATCCCGCCGAAGGCTTTGCTCTCGCCAAGCGCCATTTCGAAAATATTCCCACGCATCCGCTTCCGCCGCGCGCGGACGTGACCGAGCCGCCGCAAACTGAGGAACGTCGCGGAGAGGTTCCGGAAAAATTCGGCCCGCTGCCCGCGATCGCCATCGGCTACACCGTGCCGGATCGCCACAGTCCCGATTGGTACGCCGCGTCCATTCTCGATCACGCGCTGCACGGCGGGCGCGTGGGACGCATCTATCGCCGCCTGGTCCTGGAAAAAGAAATTGCCGTGGAAACCGATGGTGGCGCGGACTTCGTCGAAACCAACGGGCCCACGCAAATGGTGACGCGCATTTTCCACAAGCCGGAATTCACCAGTGATGAAACCATCGCCGCGTTCGATGAAATCATTCGCGAAATTCAGGAGCAGGGAATCAGCGAAGACGAGCTGGCGCCCGTGAAGGTGAAACTGCGCGCCGATTACTACTCGAATCTCGAAGGCGGAATGGGAGCACACATGCCACGCTTCGGTTTGATGCACTACCTCGCGTGCTTCACCTTGTTCGATGGCGATCCTGGCCGAATCAATACTGTGCTCGATGGCTTTCAGGCAGTGACGCCCGCGCAGGTGCAGGCCGCCGCCCGGAAATATCTCGTCCCGGCGAATCGTGCGATTCTGGTGCGCCGCCCCATCGCAAAGGAAGTGGCCGCATGAGCGGAACAACTACGAAATCCATGACCACGACTTCGGGTGTATCCGCAACAACGCACACAGCCGCGAGTGCGGTTCCTGCTCTCGGCCCCGAACGCCCTGTCGCGTGGCCCAAGCGCGCGGTGCGCATTCTTCCCAATGGCATGCAAGTCGTGCTCGCCGAACTGCGCACGTTCCCGAAAATTTCCGCGCAGCTGTTCTTCCGCAGCGGCAACGCCAGCGTCGCTCACCGCGCGCCGGGCCTCGCCGAATTGACGGCTACCGTCGTGCGCACCGGCACTGCTTCGCGCACCAGCCGCCGGATTGAAGAAGACCTGCGCCGGATGGGTGCGGATCTGGGCTCGCACGCCGGCGCGGATTCCAGCGCGATCTCCGTTTCCGGGCTCGCCGAATTTTCCGAAGGCCTTTTCGATCTGCTGGGTGATCTCGCGCGCAATGCCTCTTTTCCAACCGAAGAATTCGAGCGCGAGCGCGGCCGCAAGATTGAAGGCTTGCGTATCGAGCGCACCACACCCGGCTTTCTCGCGAGCGAACGCTTCCGCCGCGTCATTTTCGGCGAGCATCCTTACGCCATTGTCTCGCCAACCGAGGAGCAGGTGGAGGCGATCGAGCACCCGCAGCTCGAAGAGTTCTATCACCACAATTATTCTCCGGCCAACGCGCTGCTCATCGTCGTCGGCGATTTTTCGGCGGATGCGATGTTTGCGCAAATCGAGAGAGTGTTCGGCAGCTGGGCGGCTCCGCAGCCCCGGCCGGTCATCTCTCCGGCGCCGCCGCGCAATGTTGGCCGCAGAGTTCACCTGGTGCATCTGCCCGGCAGCGTGCAGACGCAAGTTGTTCTCGGCAATCTGGCGATCACGCGCCGCGATCCGGATTGGTTTCGCCTGGTGCTCGCGAATTCGATTTATGGCGGCGCCTTCCACTCGCGCCTGGTCATTAATATTCGCGAACAAAAGGGCTACACCTACAGCCCGCGCAGCGGCCTGCAGTCGCTGCGCCAGCACGGTTATTTCAGCGTGCACGCCGCGGTGCGCAATGAAGTAGCTGCCGCCACTCTCACCGAAATGTTTTATGAAATGGACCGCATGCGCTCGCTTCCCGTCACTCCCGAGGAATTGGAAAGCGCGCGCAGCTACCTCACTGGCGTTTTTTCGCTCGGCGTCGCGACGCAGGATGGTTTGCTCGGCCAGCTTTCCACGATTTATCTGGATCACTTGCCTGAGGACCACTTGGAAACCTATCGCCAGAAGGTTCACGCGCTTACTGCCGACGACATTCTGGTCGCCGCGCGACGCCACTTCGATTCCGCCAACGCGCAAATCGTTCTGGTCGGCGACCGCGCGCAAATCGCCGAACAGGCTGCTCTGTTCGGCGAAGTCACCGAGTACGACGCGCAGGGAAATCGGCAAAGTTAGACACCGGTAGGCTTAGCGACGAATGTACGACAGGCAATCCTCCTCGCATGAAGTGAATGCGTACCTGCGGCAACAGCCTTGAAACACGCCGCGATTATCGCGATTGTTTTTTTCGTCTGTGCACTCGCGGTGGCTGCGCAGAAAAAGCAGCCGCCGGCGCATCCGCTGGATCTCAATATCGCGAATGTTAAGGAACTACAGCAAGTTCCCGGCATCGGCCCCAAAACTACTCAAGCCATCGTGGATTTCCGCCATAAGAGCGGCCCGTTCCGGCGCGTCGAAGATCTGCTGGCAATCAAAGGGATCAGCCAGCGCAAGCTCGATAAGATGCGCCCGTATCTGAAGGTCACGCCGCAGCCGCCGCCGCACAAATCTCCGTAACTGTAAAACGCGCCGGATTTTCTCTGCGCCCTCTGCGTCTCTGACGATGCGTTGAGCATCGTCATCCTGAGGCCGGCGCCTTTGCTCCAAGCCGGCCGAAGGATCTCTCCTGTCTTTCTCCGTGCTCTCCGCCTTTCCTGCGCGAACTCTGTGTTAAATCTTTTTTTCTTGCCTTCCGGCCCGCCTGCAAAAGAAAATAAAATCATGGAGAAAGCCATGTTACTGAAGAAAGCTTGTTTACCGGCCATCGCAGTGCCGGCACTGATCCTTGCAACGCTCGCCGCGAGCAGCGCGACGAAATCCGTGACGGGCAGCGCATCCGCATCTGCATCCGCTCCCGGGCCTTCCGGCTATCATCTGCTGAAGAAAATTCCGCTGGGCGGCGAAGGCGGTTGGGACTACGTCGCGTTCGATTCGCCGACGCGCCGCCTGTTCATTTCCCGAGGCACAAAAGTTGTAGTGCTCAATGTGGACACCGGCACCGTCGCCGGCGAAATCGCGAATACCGACGGCGTCCACGGCATCGCGTTCGCGCCGGAGCTCGACCGCGGCTTTACCTCCAACGGCCGCGCCGGCACCGTCACCATTTTCGATCTGCAGTCCCTGCAAGTGATCGGCAGCGCGAAAACAGGAATGAATCCGGACGCAATCGTTTACGATCCCGCGTCAAAACGCGTCTTCGCGATGAACGGGCACAGCAACGATGCGACCGCGATAGACGCGGCGACGGGCAACGTGCTGGGAACGATCCCCGTGACGGGCAAGCCGGAATTTGCCGTGGCGGATGGCGCGGGGCACGTGTACGTGAACATCGAGGACAAAAGCGAGGAGTTGCAGATTGACACGCAGAATCTGAAAGTGACGGCGCAGTGGCCACTCGCGCCGTGCCAGGAACCCTCGGGGCTAGCGATAGACGTCGCGCATCGCCGGCTTTTTGCCGGCTGCCACAATCAAATGATGGCGGTGGTGGACGCCGATTCCGGAAAAGTGATTGCGACGCCAGCAATCGGCGATGGTGTGGACGCCAACGCGTTTGATCCCGGCACGGGCTTCGCGTTCGCATCCAACGGGCTGAGCGCCACGCTCACCGTGGTGCACGAAGACGCGCCGGACAAATTTTCAGTGGTGGAAAATGTGGTGACGCAACGCGGCGCGCGCACCATGGCCCTCGATCCGAAAACGCACGAGGTGTATCTGGTGACCGCGGATTTCGCTCCGGCGCCGCCATCCGCGAACGAAAATCCACGGCCGCGAATGATCGCGGTGCCTGGCACGTTCGTCGTCCTCATCTACGGCAAGTGACAGCGGGCCGCTGACGAAAACCGTAACGCGCGCTACAAATTCTGGTGGCTCGATTTCGCCGCGTCAATCGCGAGCGGCACCTGGTCGGCAATCTCCAGGCCATAGCCTTCGAGCGCCACAACTTTCCGCGGATGATTGGTCAGCACGCGAATCCGCCGCAATCCCAAATCAATCAGTATTTGCGCGCCGATTCCGCTTTCGCGCTGCACCAGGCGCTGGCGTCCCAAATCCTGCTCCACTTCTTCGCGCGCGTGAAAACGAATCCGCGGCAACTCACCGTTTTCCGCTTCGCGCGGCGCGTCAATCTGAAATCCGCGCCCGGTGTGATGCAAATAGACGAACACGCCGCGGTCTTCTTTCGCGATCGCCGCGAGCGATCGCTCGATGATGGCGTGGCAATCGCAGGCCGTCGAGCCGAAGACGTCGCCGGTGAGGCAATGTGAATGCACGCGCACCAGCGGAGGACCGGATTTCGCGATGTCGGCCAACTCGCCACGCACCAAGGCCACGTGCAGCTCGTGGTCCGCGTCGTTCGAATACGCAATTATCCGGAAATTTCCGTGGCGCGTGGGCAGCACGGATTCGGCGATGCGCCGCACGTGGCGTTCGTGCTGCATGCGGTAACGAATCAGGTCCGCCACGGTCAACAATTTCATGGAATGCAGGCGGCAAAATTCCACCAGCTGCGGAATCCGCGCCATGGTGCCGTCGTCGTTCATGATTTCGCAGATCACGCCGGAATGGTCCAGGCCCGCGAGGCGCGCCAAGTCCACGGAAGCTTCCGTTTGTCCCGCGCGCACCAGCACGCCGCCATTTCGCGCGCGCAGGGTGTAAACGTGTCCCGGCCGCGCGAGATCTTCGGGACGAGTATCGGGGTTGGTGGCCGCGAGAATCGTCGTCGCGCGGTCCGCGGCGCTGGTGCCTGTGGTGGTGCCGCGGCGCGCATCAATCGGCTCGCAAAAAGGCGTGCCGAACATCGAAGTGTTACGCGGCGTGATGGGCGCTAGCGCCAGCGCGTCGCAACGTTGTTCGGTCATGGCCAGGCAAATCAGGCCGCGCCCGAATTTCGCCATGAAGTTGATGGCTTCCGGCGTCACTTTTTCGGCGGCCATGGCCAGATCGCCTTCGTTCTCGCGATCTTCATCGTCCACCAGGACGATCATGCGGCCGGCACGGATGTCTTCCAGCGCCTCTTCGACGCTGGCAAAGGGTGGTTTTCGGTCGGTCATTTTGAGTACCTCGAATGCTAAACCAAATATTAACATTTAATTCGCCACCGCTGCATTGCCCGTAACTAATCAGGGACATCGCCTGAACTCGTCGATGCGCGCCGCCATTCTTGTTCTACGATGTGCCGCAATGCCGATATTTCGCGCTCGTTTTATTCTGCCGTTCGTCATTGTTGCCGCGTGCCTCGGCGCGTGTTCGCACGCTCCCGATCCCGGGTATCTGGAATTGCAGCGCTTGTAGGAAGCCATGCGCGCGGCCACCAGCTGGCAGAACGATGTTGCGGCGAAATATTCCGGTGGCCAGCCGGTGATCGTCGAACTTTCCAAGGTGGACTGCCCCGGCCGCATGGAACGCGTTGGCGTTCTGCACGAACTGCACAACACGTCCGTGCGCGAAATCTGGCTCGACGGAACGTATTACAACAAGACCGAAGGTGTAGCCGGCTGGATCAGTCACCCGGCCACTGACAATCCTTTTCCGGAGTGCGGCCGAAGTCCCTACATGATTTGGGACGGCGTGCTGTACGGCGATCTGGAGCAAGTTCACGCTACGGGCGAGATTCGCCGCGGCAAGACCGACAATTACGACGGTGTCTCCTGCGTTTGGTGGGATGTCGCTCCAGCGAAAGGCGCCATGCCGCACTATTCGGCTTGCGTCGCGGAAAGCGATCATCTCCCGCGCGTCGTCAATTCGCTGGAGCACGATCTGCATTACACGTACACGCTCACTCGGTGGAACGCCACGGTGGTAAACCTGCCTCCTGAAGCCAGAGTCATACCGAACTGACCGGAGCACATAAAAAGTGATTGGTGACGCCGAATTGGTGATTCGGGAATCGTCGCGTGCGGCGCGCAGGACTCAGGTCGGGGTATAATCGCAGTCAATATATGCCCCTCCTTTCAGGCTCACATCTCGGGTCCTATGAAATCGGGACGCTGCTGGGCTCGGGCGGCATGGGCGAGGTCTACCGCGCGCGCGATCCGCGCCTCGATCGCGTCGTCGCGATCAAAATTCTGCCCGCCGAATTATCCGCGGACCCTGATCATTTGCACCGCTTCGAGCGCGAAGCGCGCTCAGCCTCCGCGCTCAATCACCCCAACATCGTTACCATCTACGAACTCGCACACGACGGTTCCACTCACTTTATTGCGATGGAGCTGATCGAGGGCGAGACGCTCCGCCAGTTGCTCATCGCCGGCTCGCTGCCCACACGAAAAACGATTGAAATCGCGGCGCAGGTCGCCGAGGGGCTGGCCAAGGCTCACGAAGCGGGCATCGCGCACCGCGACTTGAAACCTGAGAACCTGATGGTCTCGCGCGACGGATTCGTAAAAATTCTCGACTTTGGCCTCGCGAAGGTCGCGTCTCCTGCAGCAGACCAGCAGCAAACGCGCACTCTCTCGTCGTGGCGGACTCAGCCGGGCACCGTGGTCGGAACGGTGCAATACATGTCGCCGGAGCAGGCCGCCGGCGGCCCGCTTGATTTTCGCTCAGACCAGTTCTCATTCGGACTGGTGCTTTACGAGATGGTCACCGGGAAACGCGCCTTTCCCAGGAACACAGCGGCGGAGACGCTGGTGGCCATCATGCGCGAACAGGCCGAGCCGATCGCGGTGCAGAATCCCGACGTGCCAGCTCCTTTGTGTTGGGCGATCGAGCGTTGTCTGGGGAAAGATCCCGATAAGCGTTACGTCTCTACGCGCGATCTGGCGCGAGAACTCGCCGCCATACGCGACCGCTTTTCGGAAAAACCCGCCAGGCAGGCGGAGCCTCGCCCTGCCAATATTCCCGTACAGCGCACCGCGTTCGTAGGGCGCGAAAAGGAAATCGCCGCCGCCAAAGAACTACTGCTCTCGAAAGATGCGCGCCTCGTCACCATCACGGGACCGGGCGGAATCGGCAAGACGCGCCTGGGAGTGCAAGTAGCCACGGGCCTTATCGAAAATTTTCCTGGCGGAATTCATTTTGTTCCGCTCTCGCCGCTGCGCGATCCCGCTTTGATCGCTTCCGTCATCGTGCAGACGCTGGGCATTCGCGAGGCCGGAGGCCAATCACCGCTCGAATTGCTCAAGCGGCATTTCCAAGACTCATCGCGCGCACCGGTGCTGTTCCTGCTGGATAATTTCGAGCACCTAATACAAGCCGCGCCCATGGTGGCGGACCTGCTGGCCATCGCGGACAATCTTAAAATCCTGGTAACCAGTCGCGCGGCGCTGCACGTGTACGGTGAACATGAATTTCCAGTGCCGGCGCTGGCCGTGCCGGATTCGCAGTCGAAGCCCACGCTGGACGTGCTGTCACAATTTCCAGCGGTCGCGCTGTTCGTGCAACGCGCCGTCGCCGCCAGGCCCGATTTTGAATTGAACCAGCAAAACGCCTATGCGGTCATCGAGATTTGCGCCCGCTTGGATGGCCTGCCTCTTGCGATCGAACTTGCGGCCGCGCGCATCAAAGTTCTTTCGCCTTCAGAGATGCGCACGCGTCTGGCCAGCCGCTTGCAATTGCTAACCGGCGGCTCGCGCGACCTGCCGCAGCGACAGCAGACCCTGCGCGCGGCTTTCGATTGGAGCCACGATCTGCTCAGCGCCGCCGAGCAGAAACTTTTCCGCAGATTGTCGGTGTTCGTCGGCGGATGCACTTTGGAAGGCGTGGAAGCCGTCTGCGATACCAAGGGCGATCTCGAGTTGGATCTGCTCGACGGCATGGCATCCATGGTGGATAAAAGCCTGCTGCAACAGCTTGAGCAGACCAACGTTGAATCGCGCTTCACGATGCTGGAAACCATCCGCGAGTACGCCCGCGAAAAACTGGAAGCCAGCGGCGAGGACGCGGCGACGAAGCGCGCTCATGCCGCTTACTGCCTGGTGCTGGCGGAAGAAGCGGCTATGGCGCAGAGTGGCGCGGAAGGTGCCGGGGGTCGGGAGAGCATCGCGCTCGAGCACGATAATTTTCGCGCTGGTCTCGAGTGGCTCACGGTAACCGGAGATGCGGATTGGGGCTTGCGTCTCGGGACGGCCCTGTTTCGGTTCTGGGAGTCGCGCGAGTACCTCGCCGAAGGCCGCGACAGACTCGGCAAGGTTCTGCGGATGCCGGCCGCCGCTGCTCCCACTAAGGCGCGCGCGCGCGCGCTTTTTGCCGCGGGTGTGCTCGCCAGCGAGCAGGGAGATTTCGCCGCGGCCGATGCGCTGATGTTGGAAAGTCTGGAAATCGGGCGACAGTTGGGAGACACGCAAGGCGTCGCGGTCACGGTCAACGCGCGCGCCGTTCTTGCTCGCGACCAGGGAAATGTTTTGCTGGCGCACTCTCTGTTTCAGGAAAGCCTCACACTGTGGAGGGAGTTGGGCGACCTGAAAGCGATCGCTCGTGCGCTGAGCAATCTCGCGAGCGTGCTGAAGATGCAGGGCGAGTACGACCTGGCGCGCTCGCTTTGCGCGGAGTGTCGCGCAATCTTTGAGGGACTGGACGATCGCACCGGTGCTGCTTGGTCGCTGAACAATGAGGGAGATGTGGCGCGCGATCAGGGCGACTCGGCAGCTGCGCGCGCGTTGTTCGAACAGGCGCTCGCAATTTTCCGCGGGCTTGATGATCGCTGGGGCATTGCCGGCACGCTGGCTGATCTGGGCACGCTGGCGCGGGAACAGCAGAATTGTTCCGCGGCGCTCGCTTTGTACCGCGAAAGCCTGAAAACTTTTCAGCAGCTGGAACATAAACGCGGGATTGCACGGCTGCTGGAATGTTGCGCGTGCTCGGCTGCGGTGCAGCAGCAGGCCGAGCGTGCGCTGCGCCTGGCGGGCGCCGCGGCTGCGTTGCGCCAAAATATTGGCGCTCCGCTGACGCTGGCGGAGCAGGCCAAGCTGCACGCGATCCTGGAGCCGGCGCGGCAGGCGCTCGCCAACACCGCAAGCGCGACGGCGTGGCTGGAAGGGTGGGATATGCCGCTCGATCGCGCGATTGAAGAAGTGCTCGCGCCCGAGGCCGCATCGCAGTCGGGTTAGTGACTGGGAGCCTAAGTGCTTGGGCGCGCCGCGGTGTGCACGCGGCGAAAAAATTTGCGTGGCGCCGGGTGTGGCGAGCTGCGCCGGCCATTACTCCGCGGTTGAGGGGTCGATCAGCCGCCGCACGGCGGAGACGCGATTGCACGGAATTCCCGTGCGCTTGGCGTGCTCTTGGACGGTCGCTTCGTCCGGAGCGAGATACACGCAGTACACCTTGTTGCCGGTGACGTAGCTGTGCAGCCACTGGATCTGGGGACCCATTTCTTTCAAGGCCGCGACCGATTTTTGCGACATTTCGCGCAGTTGCGCGTCGGTCAGATTTCCAGCTCCTGGAACATCGCGCTCGATTACGAATTTGGGCATCAGCATTCCTTTGAAGCGTTCGCATGCTAGCATGCACCTGGAGCGGCTTCAAGAAGGCTGGGCCGGAGCTGCCGCCGAATTCCTACGAAGGCCACGCACGAGACTTGGCACGACACTTTGCACGTGAATGCGCACGTCACTGCGCACGAGAATGCGCGAGAAATGAGGTTGCCATGGATCTTCGAACGTTGCAAAAGCCGCTGAAAGAGCAATACCGCGCGGATCCTGCCGCTTCGCGCATCACCATTCGCGCGAAAGGCGCTCAGACCGGTGCGCCGATCGCCTGCTCGGTGGACATCGGACGCGCCATCCACCAGGCCGAAGCGCACAAGGGCGTCGGAGGAGCCGGTGCCGGCGCTTGTTCCGGCGACCTGCTGCTCGGGGCGCTCGCCGCTTGCGCGCAAATCACCTGCCAGATGGTAGCCGCCGCGATGAACATTCCCACCGAACGCATCGAGGTCACGGTGGAAGGAGACCTCGATCTTCGCGGCACGCTCGGCATTTCCAAAGACGTGCCCGTCGGCTTCGAAAACATTCGCCTGAATTTTGACATCGCCGCCCGCGACGCCACGGCGGAACAAATCGCCGCGCTCCGCGAAAAAACCGAGCAGTACTGCGTGGTGATGCAGACGTTGCTGCATCCCCCGAAGCCGCAGAGTAACTGGGTGCGGCACGATTAGGTGCGTGATTCGTGATTTGTGACTTGTGATTCGTGAATCGTCATCCGCGCACCGCGCATTCCTGGGAACGCCAATCTCCTGATTGGCGAATTCACG
>Ga0182024_10019736_pt1 | contig 12387 bp, 11 predicted proteins | sample P32metaG_FD_120480 | JGI IMG/M metagenome (GOLD analysis project Ga0182024, IMG submission 120480) | Permafrost microbial communities from Stordalen Mire, Sweden - P3-2 metaG (Illumina Assembly) | ecosystem: Environmental > Terrestrial > Soil > Wetlands > Permafrost | place: Sweden: Stordalen...
AACTGCCGACCGCGATCACAAAGCTGTTCATGGTGTAACGCACCCGGTTCGGCGCGCCATCGATCTTCTTCACAACGGTCGCGAGCAGGCCCTCGATTTCCTTCAGGTCCAGCTTCTCATCGGGCGTGGTGGCGAGCAACCCGGAATACGTGCACCAGCCGGACGCCGCCATGTGTTCCTTCTTCAAGCCGATCCATTCGAGCGCCAGCCCGCGCCCCTGCGGATGCTCGACCGCCAGCCAGGGAATGGTGTACTCACCGATCATCTGCAATCCCGCCGCGCTCTCCACCCACGCATTCAGCCGTTTGTGATCGAGCTTCGCGCCGTCGAGCACCATGCCGGCCAGGTACATCGCGTCCATGTTGCCGGTTTCATAGAGCTCCGTCGCCAGCGCCTGCTGCCCCTTGATGGTCTTCGCAATCAGCTTGAGGTCCGCGACGCTCACGCCGAAAACGCGCTCCGGCACCATGCCGTGGCGCGCATAAATCTTCCGCGTGCTCTCTTTTCCTTTGCTTTTCAGCTCGGCCATGACGCTGCTGACGGTCGGCATGCGTTCCTCCTTGCGATCTTACCGAGGGGCTGTGTCCGCTGGTTTAGAGGTACATTGCCAGCATTATGGATGCGACAGCCACCCGAACGCAATCGTGAATGCCGCGGATGCAAGGACAAGCGCCTGCCCCCACCCAAATGTTTTAGCATCCAGAGTGTGCCCGGCCTCGATACTCCCGTCATGTATGTGCGCGGCGTTGGTCCCAAGGTGGCGGAGCTGCTCGCCGCCAAAGACATCCGGACAGCCGAAGACCTGCTCTACCACCTGCCCTTTCGCTACGAAGACCGGCAGAATCCGCGCAGCCTGGATGAGCTGAAGCCCGGCGAAATGGCCTCTGTCATCGCCGAGGTGCGCGGGGCAATCCTGCTCAGAACCCGAAAAGCCCCCATCTTCGAGCTCACCGTGGGCCAGGGCCGGCACGGGCTGAAATGCATCTGGTTCAACGGGACCTACCTCAACGGCAAATTCCACGCCGGGCAAACAGTGGCAGTATACGGCAAAGTTGAGCCTTCCCGTTCCACCAGCAATATGAAGATGATTCAGCCGCAGTTTGAGCTGCTGCCGGATGAAAGCGACGACGCCGAGACGCGCTTGCTGGAGGTGGGCCGCATTACGCCGGTGTATGAATCGCTGGGCGGCAGCCGGCTGGCCTCACGCTGGCAGAGGAAAACCATCTTCAACCTGCTGGAGTCCATGCGCGGCGCGGTGCCGGAGTGCCTGCCGCGCGAGATGCTCGCCCGCCTCAACCTGCCGGACCGCGAATCCGCGTTGCGCGAGGTGCATTACCCGCCCGAAGGCACGCCCTTCGCCCAGTTGCAGGCCTCTGCAACCCCGGCCCATCGTCGCCTGATCTTCGAGGAGCTGTTCTTTCTGGAGCTCGGCCTGGAGCTGAAACGCCGGCGCATGAGGGAGCGCGCAGGCATTGCTTTCGCCACGAACGACAAGGTCCGCGAGGCCATCCGCGAGGTGCTTCCTTTCCACCCCACGGCCGCCCAGAAGCGCGCCCTGGGCGAGATTGTTGCCGACATGCGGACCCCAAGCCCCATGCGCCGTCTGCTGCAAGGCGACGTCGGCTCGGGAAAGACCATCGTCGCGCTGCAGGCCATGCTGGTGGCCATGCAAAACGGCTACCAGGCGGCACTGATGGCGCCCACCGAGATTCTCGCCACACAGCATTTTCTGGCCGCGCGCAAGCTGCTGGAACGCTCCAGCCGCAAGCCGCGCATCGTTCTTCTCACCGGCTCGCTCGATGAGGACCGCAAGCGCCAGACCCGCGGCCTCATCAGTCGCGGCGAGACACAACTGGTCATCGGCACGCACGCGCTGATTGAAGAGAAGGTGGAGTTCGCCCGCCTGGGCCTGGTAGTGGTGGACGAGCAGCACCGCTTCGGCGTGCTGCAACGCTTCAGGCTGATGAAGAAGCCGAATCAGGCCGAGCCGGATGTGCTGGTGATGACCGCAACGCCGATCCCGCGCACGCTGGCACTGAGTTTGTACGGCGACCTGGACGTGAGCGTGCTGGACGAATTGCCGCCGGGACGAACGCCGATCGTCACCCGGCGCGTCCCCGGGGAAGAGTCGGAAAAAGTGTGGGACTTTGTACGCAAGCAGGTTGGCAAGGGTCGGCAGGCCTTCATTGTCTACCCCGTGATCGAGGGAAGCAAAGACGACCAGCCGGAGCTGGACTTCTCTCACGACGACCCCGAGGTTGGGGTGGATTCTGATCCGGGCCTTGCATCCCAGGTCTCAGAATCGAGACCTGGGGCACCCAGGCCGGTTCGCAAGGGAAAGACAGCGGAGCTGTTTCCAAAGGCGGTCCAGGAAGCAAACCCGGCCGCGAAGTCCGGGCTCAAATCCGCCGTCGAGATGCACGACAAACTACGCACCGGCCCGCTTACCGGCTTGCGCCTGGGCCTGTTGCACGGACGCCTCGACGCCGACGAAAAAGAGATCGTCATGCGTCGCTTCCAGCGCGGCGAGATCGATGTCCTGGTGGCGACCACAGTCGTTGAAGTCGGCTTGGATGTTCCCAACGCCACCGTGATGGTGGTTGAACACGCGGAACGATTCGGCATGGCACAGTTGCACCAGTTGCGCGGGCGCGTGGGCCGCGGTGCGGCCAAAAGTTATTGCATACTTATGACCGGCGCGCGCGTCTCGCCGCTGGGCGAAGAGCGGCTAAATGCCATGGTGCGCACCCAGGACGGATTTGAGCTGGCGGAGCTGGATCTTTCCATGCGCGGCCCGGGCGAATTCTTCGGCACTCGCCAAGCCGGGCTGCCCGACTTCCGCGTGGCCAACCTGGTGCGCGACCGTCAATTACTGGAACTTGCCAAGATGGAAGCCGCCCGCTTTGCCAACCCTTCAGGCGCCGATCCAGCAAAGATGAATGAAGGCACCGACGCCGAGCGTGCGCGTGTATGGGCGCGTCTCAAAGAGGCGTGGCAGCGGCGCTATGGATTGGTCGAGGCGGGTTGAGCTTGTGTGCCCCCGTCACGCCGTTTTCTGGAGAGTGGAGCCGTGCACCATTTCCACAGGAAACGTCTGGATCTCCAGGTCGATGCTGGCGATCTCAGTACCACAATCTTTGTGTTGGCTGCGGGTGCACTGGCAAAGTTCGGTAAAGCGAAGATGCCCGCTCTGGCTCAGTTCCAGGCCGGCTGCAATCAATATGCTGTAGATGTCCACGCAGGCCTGCCGCTCGAATTCGAACAGCATGCTCACCATGCCGGTATCGCTTGCGCCGCGGCTCAGCACCCAGCCACCGCAGCCAAGAATGGCGCCAGTAAGAGTCTGCACCAGCCGGGACGGCTCCTCAATGGAGACCGCCTTCATCTCCATTGCCCACGGAATACTCATTGTTTGCCCAGCGCCACGGTCCGGCATAGTCAGCCTCACACCGCTCTTATCGGAACCTCCCCGGACACCTTAACGACTGTACCGGAGTTGCACGGCATTTGACCGTTGATGGAACAATCCGGCCTCACGACTGCCGTATCTCCTTTTCGCTGGTAATTGGATGAGCTCCTCTAGTCTTTTGAACGTTAGAGTTCATGAATGAGCGTCGTAGAGGTCGAGCCGCAACACTCGCAAACGCAAGGAAGGGAAGATGATTTAACTTGATAGACACGATGATTGTCGGATCCGGAATCGATTTGGCGGAGATCGGACGGCTGCAGCAGTCCATTGACCGCTACGGCCCCCGCTTTCTGGACCGCATCTTCACCGCCACGGAGCAGGCCTACTGCCTGCGCAAGCGCAATTCCGCCGAGAGCTTTGCCGCCCGTTTTGCGGCCAAGGAAGCGGGCGCCAAAGCTCTGGGCACCGGCATCAGCCAGGGCGTGGGCTGGCTGGAGATCGAGGTGGCGCGGGAGCGCAATGGAAGGCCCACTCTCCAGCTTCACGGCCGCGCCGCCCAGATTGCCTCCAGCCTGGGCGTGGTGCGCATCGCCCTGTCCATCACACACACCGCCCAGCTGGCCATGGCCAGCGTAGTGCTTGAGGACGCGTCCTGAATCGGTTCGCAACCTACCCCGTCTGCTATCCTCAATTCGACGGCCTTCTCATTTCAGCCAAGGGAGTACCGTGCCAAGCCGCAAAGAGATTCAATGGGCGCAATTGAGAGTGGGAGCATTGGTCCTGGTGGCCATGGCCATACTGGTCGGGCTCATCCTCCTCATGTCCGGCTCATCCGGTGGGCTATTCGCGCCCAAACTGTTGCTCCGCTCCTACTTTGAAAATGCCGCAGGGCTCAAGGATGGGGCGCCGGTCACGCTGGAAGGGGTAACCATCGGCAACGTGATTCATGTGCGCGTGGTTCCCGATCGCAATCCCACGCCGGTCGAGGTAACCATGCGCGTGGGACATGAGTTCCTGCGCGACCTGCACACGGATTCAACCGCTTCGATAGCGCAGGCCGGGGTCCTGGGCGACAGTTACGTGGACATCAGTTCCGCGCACGCCACCGGGCCCCCGCCGGGCAACGACGCCGAACTGAAGACCTCCGGCTCGCCCAGCATTCAGGACGTGATTCGCACCAGCGAGGATTCCATTACGCAGGTGCAGTCGCTAACCAAGAAGCTTGAAATCCTGACCGATTCGCTCAATTCCAGGCGCGGCACCATCGGCACGCTGATCAACGATCCGGAAATGGCCCACAAGGTCACCTCCATCGCCACCGACTTGCAGATCATCACAGCCGCCATCGCCAGCGGCAAAGGCTCGCTGGGCAAACTGGTCAACGACGATACGCTCTACACGCACCTCAATTCGTCTGTCGACAAGCTGGACCAGATCACCACGGCGTTGAATGAGGGCAAGGGCAGCGCGGGCAAGTTTCTCAAGGACGACTCGCTCTACAACAACCTGAACTCTACGGTTTCCAACGCCAATCAACTGGTGGCCGAAATCAATGCCGGCAAAGGTTCAATCGGCAAGCTGGCCAGGGACCCGGAGTTCGCCAAGAAGCTGGACGATACGGTCACTCGCCTGGACAGCATTCTCACCAGCGTGGACGAGGGTAAGGGCACGATCGGGCAGCTGCTGAAGAACCGCTCCGTCTACGATCACGCCGATGAGACGCTGGACCAGACGCAGAAACTCGTGAAGAGCATCCGCGACGATCCCAAGAAGTATCTGATCATTCGCTTGAAGGTCTTTTAGACCGGCGGCACACGGGGTTCGGATTCGTGCTCTGGGAACTTCCCGGCAAGCCGCTCCGTATCCCTTGTAACACCGGAGGTCATTTTGTCCCCCAAATTCCCCGCCACACTACCCACGCTCTGCTTGCTCACTGCCGCCATCGCCATCCCTTTAACTCTTCGCACTCCCAAGCCCGCAATGGCCGCAGCCACCACCATCCCCACCTACGACAAGAACGGCCAAATGCTTCCCCCCACGAATTATCGCGAGTGGATCTACCTCACCTCCGGCATCGACATGAGCTACGCCCCGAAGATGGCCGGAATGGAAGACCAGTCCACATTCGACAACCTATTCGTCAATCCCGAAGCCTACCGCAGCTTTCTCGAAACCGGAACATGGCCCGACAAAACTGTGATGGTGTTGGAAGCAAGAGTCGCGCACAGCAAAGGCTCCATCAATCAGAATGGCCATTTTCAAGCGGGTGGCGTCGTGGACCTGGAAGTCCATGTGAAAGACGAGGCACACTTTCCCCACAAGTGGGCCTTTTTCTCATTCGATCCCGCGGGCGGAAATGGGAAGCTCTTCCCCCAGACAGCGGCTTGCTACACCTGCCACACCGCACATGCGGCAGTGGACACAACGTTTGTGCAGTTCTATCCAACGCTGCTGCCGTTTGCTGAGAAGAAAGGCACACTCAGCGCGGAGTATCTGAAGGACGGGGCCGCCACAAATGCCGGAAAATAAAGCTCCGCTATTCTGCTAACTGGCTGACTCGCTTCAGCGTGTTTCTTAAACCTGCTTTGTGTCACGGCATGGCTTCAGCCGTGCCGAAAAGAGTCAATAAACCGTGGGCTTCAGCCCCTGAGGGACTACCTTCGATAGGTGCTGATTACCTCTGAAACACGCTGTAGTTAACTTGCTACCCCGCTGCTCCTGAACATCTTCCAGAACTCCACGAATCCCTTGAGCCGCACCACCTGAAAATAGTCGCTGGCCACAAAATAGAAGACAACTGCGACGGCCGATATTCCATGCAGCGCGTCGGCTCCCAGCTCGTCGCTGAACGGCAGCGGAGCGGCCGAGAGCACCATGGCCAGCACAATCAACGCCAGGTTCACAATGCCCATGACCAAGTTGATCTCGACCAGCTTGCCGGTGAATTCCATTCCCAGCCGCGGACTCTGACCGAGAGCGGAAAGCGCGGAGCGCTCTTCGAGCAGCATCAACAGCGGGGCTACGGAAAACGTCCAACTCGCCAGCGCCCATGCGGTAAAGAATGCAAGCGAGAGAAAGATCAGCCAGATCGCAAAACCGATCAGGTCGGGCTCGGCCCCATCGGTGATGTGCGAGGCGGCAATCCATTCCATCGCGCTGAACCATCCCCAGCAGGTTGCGCCCAGCAGCGCCAGCCAGCCGGCCTGCAACAACATCATCGGCAATGGCCGGAAGCGCAACCGCGCAGCCATCGCAGGGTCGATCCGTTTCAAAACAAGGCTGCGGCCCAGTCCGGATACCACCACCCATGCCAGCGCGGCGAAGGGCGCCAGCCAGCGGAGCACCGCGCCGACATGCGGCGCGTAGAGCGCCCAGGCATGGGCCAGTTGCACCGACGCCTGCCATGGATTTTGCGCGTTGATGGCATCCAGACCGGCCGACGCCGGCGGCACTTCGGCAAGAATCCGCTGCATCTCGATCCAGCAAACAGCCAGAAACGGAATGCCGAACAACCAGCGCCAGCCTACCTCGATAGCGATGAGCAAAGGCCTGTTGAAGACCCAACCCATCTGGCCCACCAGCGACTGCGTTCCGCGCAGCGGAGCCGTCATCGAACCACCAGGTTCACCAGCTTGCGCGGTACCACAATCACTTTCACCACTGTCTTGCCCGCGATGCGCCCTTGCACTTTTTCGTCGGCCAGCGCCGCGGCTTCCAGAGTCTTTGAATCGGCATCGGCGGCCACGCGCACCACCGTCACCAGTTTGCCGTTGATCTGCACCGGCACTTCCAGTTCGTCTTCTTTTGCCAATTCAGCATTGCTGGCGGGCCACGGTGCCCGCAGTACGGAGCCTTGCTCGCCGAGTTCTTCCCAAAGTTCGGCCACCAGGTGCGGCGCAAACGGAGCCAGCAGCAGCACCAGCGATCGAAACAATTCCAGCATCACCTGCGGGGGCACGTCTCCCGCGGCGAGCTGCGCATCGGCGGCCTGGATCTCGTTCACCAGTTCCATGATGGCCGCGACGCATGTGTTGAAATGCCAGCGGCCCTCGAAGTCGAGCGTGATTTTGGCGATGGTCTGGTGCAGCTTGCGCAGCAGCTGCAGCGAAATGCCTGTTGGCGCTTCGACTTGCTGTCCACGGCCCGCGCGCGCAACTGGAGCATACCTTGTCGTCAGCCGCCAAACGCGAGCAAGGAATCGGCTGACGCCGGCCACTCCATCTTCCTGCCAGTCCAGGTCGCGATCCGGCGGCGCGGCAAACAAGCTGTAGGCGCGCGCGGCATCTGCGCCGTAACGCGCCACCATGTCGTCGGGCGAAACCACATTGCCCTTCGACTTCGACATCTTGTGGCCGTCCTTGATCACCATGCCCTGCGTAAACAGCCGCCGCGCCGGCTCATCGTTCACAATCATGCCCAGGTCTCGCATCACCCTGGTCCAGAAGCGCGAATAAATCAGGTGCAGAATCGCATGCTCCACGCCGCCGATGTACTGGTCAATGGGGAACCAGTACTTCACCGTCTCGGAATCGAACGGTGCATTCGCATTCTTCGCATCCGTATAGCGATAGAAGTACCAGCTCGAATCGACAAACGTGTCCATGGTGTCGGTTTCGCGCTTGGCCGGGCCACCGCATTTGGGACAAACAAGGTTGACAAACTCCGGCACGCGCGCGAGCGGCGACCCACCCTCTTGCGTAATCGCAATCTGTTCCGGCAGCAACACCGGCAACTGCTCGTCCGGCACCGGGACAATGCCGTCGCGCTCGCAGTGAATCATGGGGATGGGCGTGCCCCAATAACGCTGCCGGCTCACGCCCCAATCTTTCAGCCGATAGGTGACCGTAGCTTCTCCGAATCCGTTGGCCGCGGCGATCTCCTGCAGTTTTTTCTGCGCATCCGCGCAGCCGAGCCCATTGAACTCGCCTGCGTTCACCAGCACGCCTTCTTCGGAGATAAACGGCAACTGCTGTGCAGCTTCGGCTTCCTGCGCCGGGCGAATCACTTCGACAATCGGCAGTCCGTACTTGGTAGCAAACTCGAAGTCCCGCTCATCGTGCGCAGGAACGCTCATGATGGCGCCGGTGCCGTAGTCGGCCATAATGTAATTCGCAACCCAGATGGGCACGCGCTGGCCATTGTAAGGATTGATGGCAAAGCGCCCGGTGGGTACGCCGTGCTTTTCGATCGCGCCCAGGTCGCCCGCCTCGCGCGCCTTCTTCTGCTGCTCGATCAGCTCATCCACCTGCGCCTTGAGCACAGGATCGGCCGCAGTGAATGCAGCAACAAGCGCATGCTGCGGCGCCAGTTGCACGCTGGTAGCGCCGAAGATCGTATCCACACGCGTGGTGAAAACGCGAATCCGCGTTTTCCCTATTCCCTGTTCCCTATTCCCTATTCCCTGTTCCCTATTCCCTATTCCCTGGTCGGCTTCTTCCGCAAGGAAGAAGTCGACCTCCGTCCCCTCGCTGCGCCCGATCCAGTTGCGCTGCATGGTGCGAACTTTCTCCGGCCAGCCGTCCAGCTTGTCCAGCCCCTCGAGAAGCTCCTGCGCATAGGCCGTGATGCGCAAAAACCACTGCACCAGGTCGCGCTGCTCCACGATCGTGTCTTCGTGCCGCCAGCATCGACCGTCGATCACCTGCTCGTTGGCCAGCACCGTGCAGCACTCCGGACACCAGTTCACCTTGCTCTTCTTGCGATAGGCCAGGCCTCGCTCATACATGCGCAGAAAGAACCATTGGTTCCAGCGGTAGTACTCGGGCAGGCAAGTGGTCACCTCGGTCGCCCAGTCGAACCCCATGCCCAGGCGCTGGAACTGGCGCTTCATTGCGGCAATGTTCGCCAGCGTCCACTCCCGCGGCGGAACATTGTTCTTGATCGCGGCATTTTCCGCCGGCAGCCCGAACGCATCCCAGCCCATGGGGTGCATCACGTTGTAGCCGCGCATCCACATGTGCCGCGCCAGCGCATCGCCGATGGAGTAGTTGCGCACGTGTCCCATGTGCAACTGACCGCTGGGATACGGCAGCATCTCCAGCACGTAATACTTGGGCTTGCCGCAGGTTGCGGGCTCGGCCGCATAGAGCGCGGGGTCCGCGGCCCATCGCTGCTGCCATTTGGGTTCAATCGCCGCCGGGTCGTAGCGCAGTTCCTTGTCTTCCGCCATAAGGTTTTAGTTTAAACGGAGAGACGCGCCGGCCTCACGGCAACAGCGCGCTCAGCCATTCCGGGACAGGCCCATGCAACTCGACGGTTTTCTCGTTTTCGCGCGTCGCAATCAGTCTGTAACCCGCTTCGAGGTCGCTATGGTCATAAACCCAGACGTTGGGGATCTCAACGAGCGCCCGTTTCAAGTTACTCATGATGCGCGGATACCGTTCCTTGAGCTTGTCTTCAGGGACATCGTGCCCACCCTGCGAAACGCGCATCGCGACTCGATCGCTGGATATTCCGGAATCGGCTATCCCGATAAAAATGAGGAGAACGACGTAGCCGGCCCTCTCAGCGCTCTTGAGAAACTCCAGCTTGTCGCCGATCGGGTCGGAAAGAACCGTCTCAAACACAAAGCTCTCGCGCCGTTGTACCAACTTGCGCCGGAGATCGTCTGCCAGACTCGCGGCAGCATAGGCGCCAATCCCCAGGGAACCTGCCAGAACGTCCGCATTCACAAAATTGAGGGCAGCCTGCGCCAGATGACTCTCGAAGTAGGAGGATTTGCCCGCTCCGTTCGGGCCCGCGATTGCCACAAGGATAGGGCGCTGGTCAAGCAACCGCTCAAGGTTCACACCAGCCGCTCGATCGAACGCTCCGCGCGGTCCGCATTCGGATCGTTCTGCGATCCAGCCGCGGGTGTGGACTCGATTACCGCTCCAGCGTTTGCCGAAGGGCCTCCGAATGCCAAACCTTCCTCAATCGCCACAAAAACGCGGTTCACAAACCGGCCCGCAGTCTCTTTCCCATCGGCATCCGTGCGAACGTATACACGGCCCTCACCAGGAAACTGCCTGTAATGTGGATACGGCCGGCTTTCCAGATAGGCATTTGTGCGGGCGCGCCCTTCAGGCGTTTCCACAGAGGCCAGCAACTCAGACAAGGGCCTTGCTTTTCCCGTCCGCCGCAGTTCAGAAGCCTGCCGGGTTGACAGCATCGGCTCCACCGCCTGGCCCAGCTTGGCCCAGAACTCCACCTGCCCGGCAATCGAGCGCTCCTGCACCTCGGCGGCAATCCGCGCGTCCAGCACCAGCGCATCCGACAGCTTGACAGGTTGACTCATAGAGTCACGGTAGCATAATGCTACCCAAGAACTCAACTGGACCAGTCGCCGGCGCCCTGCCTGATGTAGATTTCAGCCGTTTACGGGCACCGAACCTCAGCGTGTGTCTCCTGGGTCAAAGTCTCGTACCCTTCCGGCGGCTGAAACATGGCCGCATCCGGCTCACCCCGGGGTAAACTTCACCAGTTCCCTGGTCGTTTTGCCCGCCTGCGGATCGTCATTCACCTGGTGGACGTTGATGCCGGAAAGGCCGGGCGTGCTGGAGAACCAAACCTCAGAGGTGCGCACCAGCGGCTCGGAGTTGCCAATTGCCCCCGCTGGATATGACGTCGTGGTCCGGCGTCCGCGCGCCTCGATCCCCTGAAATGTCTGTTTGCCCAGGTCTTCCGTCGTAGACTTCACGCGCTGCTCTTCGGTCGCCTGAGGCGTGGGGGCAAGGTTGCTTCCTCCACAAGACACACTCACGGCGCCGGCACCGGGCTCAGTGGTCACCGTAACCCTTTGGCCGGGCGCAAACCAAAAAGTATGGGTCTTGGACACAGGGTCGTTGATGTTCACGCTGGTATGCGCCGTTTGGTCTTCGTTTTGGGAAACACTCGACGATAGATTGTAGGTGCGCCCTTGCGAGTCCCGCGCCAGCACTTCAGTCGTCTCATGGGTAATGGTGCTTCCATCGGCCAGCGTCTGCACCCGCGTAGACTTGAACTCCGCCGTGTACGGCAGCCGCGCCGGTTGCGACGCACTCCCCGCCGGCACAACTCGTTCCTGTCGAACCGCAGGCATCTGGCTCGCAGCCGGCAGCGACACCCCCCCAATGACCGCCAACGTCCATAATCCACAAATGGGTCCACGCATCGTTCCCCTCCCTTTGTGCCTCCCCTCGGCACACAGTCTGAAACCCCGCCTGGCACAAAGCAAGCGAGATTCTCTGACGATATCCCGCGTTACTTCTTGGGGCGCGACTCCGGCGGCACCAGTCCAGCCACGCGGTAGTAAACCACAAGCTGTCCGTAGTGCTCGCCGGAGTGCTCGATAATTTCCCACGCGCCGTCAGAGAAGCGGGTCTGCTGCTTGCCGAATGGATCGACGTAGAGGTCGCTCATTCCGCCGTCGCCCTTGCTCTTGATCAGCGCGGCGCCCTCCGCGAACGACTTCTTGACGTAGTCGACTACAGCTGCCTTGGTGGCGTAGTCAGCCCGTTTCGGATCACCGCTCGGCGGCTTCATCGCCTTCGCCGGGCCAATGAAGTAGTAGTTCCCACCGGCAGCGTGCAAGATCTGTTCGGCAAACGAGCGCTGGGCGGGGTTGGGCTTGAAGTCGTATTTGTCTTCGGGAAAGTCTTCCGCCATGGCAATCACTTTCCGGCCAATGTCGTTCCAGCTATCAAGCAGCACCTTGGATGGGCTGTCCGCGGGTTTGGGCGCGGCGTCCGGCTTGGGCGCGGGTTGGGCGTGCGCCATGGGGATAAACAAAGCGGCCGCCAGGATCAGAGAACAATTCTTGCTGAGCATTCTCATGCGTCGATCTCCTTCGCATCCGATTAGTGATTTTAGACGATAGCTGGTTTCATGGACGAGGCGCCAGCGAATTCGTTTGGCGCGGGGCTGATTATTTCCGGAAATTTCCGACGCGAATGCTCGACAAACTTAACTAGATTCCACCAGGCTCTTCAGCACCCGCACATTGCGCTCCTCATCGCCCG
>Ga0182024_10019737_pt1 | contig 12386 bp, 9 predicted proteins | sample P32metaG_FD_120480 | JGI IMG/M metagenome (GOLD analysis project Ga0182024, IMG submission 120480) | Permafrost microbial communities from Stordalen Mire, Sweden - P3-2 metaG (Illumina Assembly) | ecosystem: Environmental > Terrestrial > Soil > Wetlands > Permafrost | place: Sweden: Stordalen...
ATCAGGCCGACGAAAAAGTTCTCGCCGACCTGATTTACGAATTCGGAGAGGAAAGGAGATCGCGGAGATTTGCCAGAGCCATTGTCAGGGCGCGGCCGATCAAGACCACGGCACAACTAGCCAGAGTCCTATCGGCCGCCGCCCCGGCGATGAAATCTGAGCGAGGCCGCCATCCAATCCATCCCGCGACCAGGATTTTCCAGGCGCTCCGAATTTACGTAAATGCCGAGCTGAACGAGATACAGGCGCTGTTGCAAGCGGCGCCCAGGCTGCTGAAGCCGGGTGGAAGGCTGGTGGTGATCAGCTTTCACTCGCTCGAAGACCGGCTGGCAAAAGATGCTCTGCGCGATGGCGCGCGGCAGGGAATTTTCGAGGTGTTCACACGCAAGCCGGTGACGGCGAGCGAAGAAGAGACGGATCGCAATCCGCGGGCACGCAGCGCGAAATTGCGGGCCGCAGAGAGAACCAACAAACGGCAGGAATGAAGTAGGAAAGCTGAACCAAACAAAATCGGATAGGCATCACAGGGCGGACGGAAAATGGCAACGCAAACAATCCCGGCATACGAACTCAACTACGGATCGCGGCGGTACAACCAGCAGGTCGCGGACCGGAACCTTCATCTTTTTGCGGCCCAGCAGCGCGCAAGGCGTGGACCCACCCCTGAGGTCTTCTGCTGCAAGCGGCTGGATAATTCTCGCCTGGTGAAGGCGGCAGATCCGGTGCGCGTACGCGAAATGCGTATCTTCACCGCTGCGATGACGGTGTTGTTTGTGATCGTAATGTTTTATGGCCTGCAGCACTTCAGCGCGATTGAATATGGATACAAGGTCGAGGCTCAGAAGCAGCAGCGCATCTCGCTCGAGGAACAGAACCGCGAACTGCGGCTCGCCGAAGCGCAGCTCTGCGATCCTCACCGCATCGATCAAATGGCCCGTAAGCTGGGCTTGGACGCGCCGAAGCCGGGCCAGGTGGTGCGCGGCGAAAGTCAGTTTGATACCAACGTGCCCGTGATGGCAGAGGCATCGCCGATGCCGCTTGGACGGTAAGCAGGAACCATCAGGACGAACGGCACGGCTTCAGCCGTGCCGTTAGAAATTCGACTGATGAGGCCTTTAAGGCCCTGAGGTACGTTTTTTTTCTGAAGGGTACGGGCTTCAGCTTAGGTACATCAAGTGCCACTGTCCATTGCTCTGCGCTAGTGAGAGATTCAGACGAGCGTAGACGTGAAACTCCTTCATGGCAGGTGCAGTTGAAACAGCTCTTTTTCTATCGCCAACCGAAGCACACGCAACCACAGACCCAGAAGCCGGGTGATTCCTCTGCGCGCCCGGTTTCTACCGGTATGGTGCGTCGTCGCCTAGGCTTGCTTAATATTTCGCTTTTCTTTGTCGCCTGGGTCGCTTTGATCTGCGGCCGCCTGGTCTGGCTGCAGGTAATCCATCACAAAGACTTTGTGGACCGTGCCGCCAGGCAACAACAGCGCACCTTTGAGGTCGCACCACGCCGCGGCATCCTCTACGATCGCAATCTGCATGAGCTGGCCATGACCGTTCTGGCAGACTCGGTGTACGCCGTTCCTTCAGAAATTGAAGGCGATGCAAAGCGGCAAGTTGTTGCCGCTGCCCTGGCCAAGGTAGTACATACCGACCCCACAGACCGCTTCACTTCTGCGCACCAGATTGCCGCTCGGTTGAACGCCTCAAGAAACTTCGCCTGGATCGCGCGCAAACTTTCCCCCGCAGAAATCGCCCGGGTGAAAGCGCTGAATCTCAAGGGCGTGTATACCCAAAAGGAATTCAAGCGTTTCTATCCCAACAGCCAACTTGCCGCGCAGGTCCTGGGATACGTGGGCACCGACGACAATGGCCTGGGAGGCATGGAGCGCAAGTTCGACCGCGATCTGCATGGTGTTCCTGGCCGCATGCTGACTGCGCTCGATGCCCGCCGCCATGTGCTGGATAGTCAGGAGCGTGAGCCTGACCCGGGACAAAATCTGGTTCTCACCATTGATGAAAATATTCAATTCATGGCGGAGCGCGCTCTGGACTCCGCGCTCGAACGCACCCACGCTTTGAACGGCACGGTCGTTGTCCAGGATCCGTATAGCGGGCAGATTCTCGCCTTGGCGGTCCGTCCCACCTTCAACCCCAACGACTTTCGCCACGCGACCACCAGTCTGCTCAAGAACCACGCGGTAAGCGACGTGTATGAGCCGGGCTCTACGTTCAAACTAGTCACCTACTCCGCGGCGCTGGAACAAAAAGTGACCAACCCCGAGCAGATGATTGATTGCCAGGGAGGCAAGATGGAGCTGGCGGGGAGGATCATCCACGACAGCCATGCCAATGGCGTACTTACTGTCTCGCAGGCATTGGCGGAGTCCAGCGATGTCGCTGCGGTCAAGCTTGCTCTGCGCATGGGTCCGCAAACCTTCAACAAATACATTCACGATTACGGGTTCGGATCCCGCAGCGACATCGAACTGCCGGCCGAGACACGGGGTTTGTTAGCACCCACCAAACGCTGGTCAGGATCGAGCATTGGCTCCATTGCCATGGGACAGGAGGTCGGTGTGACGCCCATCCAGTTGGTCACCATGGTCTCTACCATTGCCAACGGCGGTGTCTACCTGCCGCCTCACATCCTGATGCAAAACGGCGACAGGGAACCGGGCAAATTGCGGCCCGCCGCCTTTCATCCCCAGGCGGAATTGCCGGATCCGATGCCTGCAGGCGCCCACCGCGTGATCTCCACCATGACTGCGGCCCAGATGCGCAAGATGATGGAAGGTGTAGTGCTGTTTGGCACGGCTAAGAATATTGCGCGGCTGAATGGCTATACCTCCGGAGGCAAGACCGGCACCGCACAGAAGATTGATGTGTTGACCCATCGCTATTCCAAGACCAAGTACATTGCTTCGTTTGTGGGCATTGCGCCACTAAACAATCCTGTAATCAGTGTGGCGGTGATTATTGACTCTCCACAAGGCAACCACTACGGCAATGTGAACGCCGCCCCGGTTTTCCGCGAGGTGGCGCAGGAGGTACTCGAATACCTGGGCGTGCCCCACGACACCAACCTCACTCCACAACCAGAGTTGGCCAAGGGCCAGCCTGAGCCGGAGCTGGACGAGGCACCGCCCGAGCCCACTGGCAATCTCGACGCGCTGTTTGCCGAGGTTAACAATCTGCCCGCGGATGATCCGCTTCGCGGCACTGCAAACGGCCAACAGCCGGTGCCTTCCGCGGCTAACGAGGTGATGTCTAGCGGCGATCAAATCGCCACTTCGCCTCCGCCCCCCGCTGGGCTGCCCGCGCCTGCTTCACCCACATTGCCTGCGATCCTGGTGCATGCGCCTGAAGCGAAAAACGAGACGCCCCCTCTCGAAGAGGCAGGAGTCGCCGCGCCCGAGCCTCATGTTACCGGCCATGGCATCGTGGTCAATGCCGCCAATCGAGTCGGGGTTCCTTCTTTCCTGGGCGAACCGCTGCGGGTCGCTGTCGAAACGGCTGGAACGGCTGGCCTGGCGCTGCAGATTGTGGGCAGCGGTATCGCCCGGGAGCAGGTTCCCGCGCCCGGGAGTATGGTGCCTCCCGGTACTGAGATCGTGGTCCGTTTCTCTCGCCAGTAGTTTGTCACCATGAAACCGCTCTTCCCATAGACTGTCACACATGGGACGCGAAGCCACATGCCACTGTAAGTGGGGCGCCGAGCAAGGTGACTGCAAAGCGCTGCTGGAAGGTTGTGAACTCATTTTGCGATCGGGTATACGACGCCGAGTTCCCCTCTCTGCGATGGCTGGCGTTGCGGCTCGTGGCAGCAAACTTGTTTTCACCGTTGGGCAGGATCATGTGGAACTGAACCTCGGTCCGGAAGCAGCCCATCGATGGGCCAAAGCCATTCGAACTCCTCCTCCCAGTCTCAGCAGCAAATTGGGGATCTCGCGCGCTACAAGACTTTCAGTCATAGGCGATATTGAGAGCGAAGAGTTAAAGGCAGCACTCGCTGAAGCGAGCCCTGCAAGCGCAAAAGAAGTGGACCTGGTGTTGCTCTGTGTCAATTCACAATCCGAAGTACATCAGTATCTTGCGGGCGAGACCTACACTGGCCCCTTATGGGTCATCTATCCCAAAGGGCCGAGCAGCGAGGTCAAAGAATCAGGCTTGCGGGACCTTCTTCGTAGTCACGGATTCATCGACACTAAGGTAGCGTCGGTGTCGGAAAAGCTTACAGCGCTTCGCTTCGTCAAGCGCAAGAGCAACCACGAAGCGTGAGCGGCCCTTTGCATCTCGATAGCGTTCTGCGCGGTGCTGATCTCCTACGACGCGCCGGTCCCAACCCGGAAGTCACGGGCGTGGAGTATGACTCCAGGCGAGTGCGTGGCGGCTCGCTCTTTGTGGCCTTTCGCGGGGGCACGACGGATGGCAACCGTTACTTGCCGCAGGCGGTCGCCCAGGGTGCACAGGCCATCGTCACCGATTCCGCCGCTGGCTTTGTCGCCGCAACTGCGTATCCGGCTGTCGCGGTGGTTGAAGTGGCACATGGGCGGCGTGCGCTCGCTGCCCTTGCTGCGAATTTTTTCGCTCATCCCGAAGCACAGCTCAAACTTAGCGGCGTCACCGGAACCAACGGCAAGACGACGACCGCATTTCTTCTGGAGGCGATGCTGCGTCGTTGCGGGCGCAAAACTGTCCTTGCCGGGACCATCGAGTACCATGCCGCAGGCAGAATCTTTCCCGCGCCTCACACCACGCCCGAGTCGCGCGACCTGCTGGAGTTGTTTCGCGAAGGTGTGGACGGCGGCGCGACCGAGGCCGTCATGGAGGTCTCCTCGCACGCTCTCGACCAGGAGAGAATTTCCGGGCTGCAGTTTGACGTGGCTATCTTCACCAACCTCACCCGCGATCATCTCGATTACCACGGCAGCATGGAGAACTACTTTTCCGCAAAATTGAAACTGTTCGATGGTTCCCTGGGATCTCCGCCGCGGGTCGCGGTCCTCAACCAGGATGACAGCTACGGGGTCACCCTGAAAGCCCACGCACGCAGCTCGCTGATCTATACCTATGGGCTGCATCAGGGAGACTTCCGCGCCGAGCAGCTGCAGATGGAACCTTCCGGCATGCGCTTCACCATGGTCACGCCCTTCGGGGAAGTGCCGGTTGCCACCCGCTTAACCGGAGGTGTGAATGTCTATAACCTGCTGGCTGCGGGTGCCGCAGCCTTTGCCCGCGGTCTGACCCTCGACCAGGTCGCCCAGGGCGCAGCCTCGCTGGAATTTGTGCCCGGCCGATTTCAATCTGTCGATTGCGGCCAGGATTTTGCCGTGGTCGTCGACTACGCTCACACCGACGACGCCCTGCGCAATATCATTGCTGTGGCCCGCGAGTTCGTCAGCCAGAGAGGCGGGCGAGTGATCACCATGTTCGGCTGCGGCGGAGATCGTGATCGCAGCAAACGTCCGCTGATGGGCCGTGCGGCCGGTGCAGGCAGCGACCTGGTGGTGCTCACCTCTGATAATCCGCGGGGAGAAGACCCTTTGGCCATCATCGACCAGGTACTTCCGGGTCTAAGCGACACTCCGGCGCCGGTGATCGTTGAGCCAGATCGTCATCATGCAATCGAATTGGCCATCGCCCAGGCACGGCCCGGTGATCTGGTCCTTCTGGCCGGCAAGGGACACGAAAAAACGCAAACAATCGGCGATCGGGTGATACCGTTCGATGATGTGGCCATCGCGCGGCAGGTATTGCGCGGCCGGGAACCAAGCCAATGAAGCTGCAACTCCAAGACATCGCAGGTTGGATCGGAGCCGAACTCAGGCCGAAGGATGGCGACCCCCAGCAGCAGCCCGCAACGGGATACTCCATTGACACCCGCACGCTCGCGCCAGGAGACCTGTTCTTCGCCATCCGCGGTGAGCGCTACGATGCTCATGACTTTGTCGCCGCTGCGTTCCAGCGCGGCTGTCGCGCGGCTGTCGTCTCGCGCAGCAAGGTAACAGAGTTGCTCGACCTGGCACATACCCACACCCTGCTGATCGTTGACGATCCGCTGATCGCCTTGCAGACCCTGGCCACGGCCGTGCGCAGGCATTGGAACAAGCACGTGATCGGGGTGACCGGCAGCGCCGGCAAAACCACCACCAAAGAAGCGGTGGCAGAGGTTTTGGGGGCGCGCTTCACCGTTCTTAAATCGCAAGGCAACCTCAACAATGAATTCGGCATGCCCCTCCAACTGCTCAAGCTGGAGCCGCGGCATGAGATTGCCGTGATTGAGATGGGCATGTCGCACGCCGGCGAAATCGCAGCCCTGGCTCGTATCGCTCACCCCGATTGGGGAGTCGTCACCAACGTCGGCAGCGCTCACGCCCAGAATTTTCCCGAAAGCGTGGCGGGCATCGCGCGCGCCAAATATGAGCTGGTGCAAAGCCTGCCTGTTTCCGGCGTTGCCATCCTCAATTGTGACGATCCCTATGTGGCCCAGTTCGGGCGCGACTTCCACGGGCGTTCCATCTATTTCGGTATGGGGCCATGCGCCGATCCACGCGCCTCCAACATCGAGGAACTTGGCGCGGAGGGGATGCGCTTTCAAGTCACCGCAGGCGAAAAGCAGGCAACGGTCACCTTGCCGCTGCTTGGCCGGCACAACATCTGGAATGCGATGGCCGCGATCGCGGCTGGGCTGGAAGCGGGCATTCCCCTCGAAGAATGCGCGACCGCGGCCGGCCGGTTGCGCCCTCCTGACAAGCGGGGCGAAGTGCTGCGCATCGGCGAAGCCACGGTGATCAACGACTGCTACAACTCCAATCCGGAAGCGCTCAAGTCCATGATCGCGACCCTTGCCGCCATGCCCGCCAAGCGTCGCATCCTGGTAGCTGGTGAAATGTTGGAGCTGGGCCCGGAGTCAATCCCATTGCACCGTGAGTGCGGTAGAGTGGCTGCCGAAGCCGGCATCGACCTGGTGGTGGGAGTGCGAGGAAACGCTCAACACCTTGTCGAAGCCGCACGCGAAGCCGGAGCACTGGCCATCTTCCTTCCCTCGTCGTTGGAAGCCGGCGAGTGGCTAAAAGGCGAGCTAAGACCGGGCGACGCCGCACTGCTTAAGGCCTCTCGCGGTGTCGGCCTGGAGCAAGCACTCCGTGTTCTCCAGGGGTAGATAGGTCCGCTGCCCTATCCCGACCACAAATCCAAATCTCTGTCCTGACCACAAATCCGAAAATCCAAATCCCTATCCCGACCACAAATCCAAATCTCTGTCCGAACAACAGATGATGGGTGGCCCATTCAAGCCCGTTGTTGGCTTGAGTGGGATACCACAACTGTTCGATCAACAGTCTCGTCGGTACCGACCGGATTCCAGGGCAACTCATGTTCGAAGCGCCACCCGTCCCCACACTAGTTGCCGCTGTGGTTCGCGCCGAAATGCAACACAGACATACCCGTTAACGCTTGTAAGATAACCACGGGTATCCTTGTGCGGATAGCGGAGGAAGTTTGCTTTACTGGCTCCTTTATCAAAAGCTTTTTCCCTACTTCAGACCCTTCCGCATCTTCCGGTACCTGACGTTCCGCACCGCTTTTGCCAGTCTCACTGCGATGCTCATCGCCCTGCTCATTGGCCCGTTCGTGATTGAGAAGCTGCGCGAATTTCAAATTGGTCAGTACATTCGCGAGGATGGTCCGAAGGACCACCAGAAGAAGGCCGGCACCCCGACCATGGGCGGCGTACTTATCTGTATCGCCATCCTTTTGCCCACCCTGTTATGGAGCGATCTTTCCAATCCCTTCGTCTGGTTGGTGATGTGTTCCACACTGGCTTTCGGCGCCATCGGTTTCGCCGATGATTACATCAAGGTCATCCAGCGGCGGAATCTCGGCCTTACTGCGAGGCAGAAGATGGGCCTGCAGATGATCTGCGGAGTGGCTATTGCGCTGGTTTTGCTGGCCATGCGCAGCGAGGGCCTTTACTCCACCCACCTCATGATGCCGTTCCTCAAGCGTTTTCGTCCCGATCTATCCATCCACCTGCTGGGTGCCATTCCCCATCTGAGTGTCTTCGCCTTCCTGCCCTTCGTCATCTTCGTCACCCTGGTCATCGTCTTCTCCAGCAACGCAGTGAACCTGACCGATGGGCTGGATGGACTGGCGATCGGTTGCACCATCATCGCCGCCGCGGCGCTCACCATGCTCACCTACGTCAGCGGAAATGCCGTCTTCTCGGACTATCTTGAGCTGGAGCGCATGCCCATGGTCAGCGAAGTCACTGTCTTCTGCGGAGCCATGGTGGGCGCCAGCATCGGCTTCCTGTGGTACAACGCTCACCCGGCCGAGGTGTTTATGGGCGATGTGGGTTCGCTGGCGCTGGGCGGCGCTATCGGCACCGTCGCGGTGGTCATCAAGCAGGAGTTGCTGCTGCCTTTTATCGGAGGCATCTTCGTTCTCGAGGCGATCAGCGTCATACTACAGGTAGGCAGCTACAAGCTGCGCAAGAAGCGTATCTTTAAAATGGCGCCGCTGCATCATCACTTCGAATTGATGGGCTGGTCGGAGTCCAAAATAATTGTGCGCTTTTGGATTGGCGCGCTGGTGTTTGCGCTCTTAGCTCTCACTACCCTGAAACTACGTTAGAAACAATGGACCGCTGGATGGAATTGAAAGGCAAGAAAGTACTGGTCGTTGGCCTGGGTAAATCGGGTCTGGCAGCGGCGCTCTTTCTGCGCCGGCGCGGGGCCCAGGTCACCGTCTCCGATTTGCGCAGTGCCCAGGCACTGAGCAAAGAGATTCCCGCATTGATGGAGGCGGGGATCGCGGTCGAAGCCGGCGGCCACGGACTGCTGACCTTTCGCCGCCAGGACCTGATCGTGGTCTCTCCGGGCGTGCCCTTGTCCACGCCGGAACTGGTTCAGGTGCGCAACCTGGGCCTGCCCATCATTGGCGAATTGGAACTGGCGGCCCGATTTCTTAAAGGAGATGTGCTGGCGATCACCGGTTCCAATGGGAAGACCACCACCACTACTCTGTGCGGCGAGATCTTCTCCGCCGGTGGGCTAAAGACCCTGGTCGCCGGCAATATCGGCCTACCCGTCATTGAGGTGGTCGATCAAAGTGCCGTCGGTGCATGGTCGGTGCTGGAGGTTTCCAGCTTTCAACTGGAAACCACGGAGAGCTTTCACCCCCGGGTAGCCGTGATTCTGAACATCACTCCCGACCACCTGGACCGGCATGGCACCTTCGAAAACTATGTAGCCATGAAGGAAAAGATATTCGCCAACCAGGGTGCGGAAGACTATCTCATCCTCAACGGCGATGATCCGGTTGTGCAGCAGGCTGCGAGCCGGACCAGGTCGCAGCTCTTATGGTTCAGCCGCAGCAAAATTGTCCGTCGTGGAACTTTTCTCATGGATGGCATGGTGATGTTCCGCCCGTCGGAGCAGGCTAAGCCGATACCGGTATTTCCTTTGGCCGAGATTCCGCTCAAGGGCGACCACAATATCGAGAATGTACTGGCTGCGGTCTGCGCCGCCTGCGTGGTGAATATACCGGCCGAGATCATTGCCCGGACGGTCGCCTCATTTCAGGCGGTCGAGCATCGGCTCGAATTCGTGGCTGCCATCCACGGTGTCGATTACTACAACGATTCCAAAGCCACCAACGTCGACGCTACGGCCAAGGCGATTGCCTCGTTCCCGGGCAATATTCACCTGATCCTTGGTGGCAAGGACAAGAACTCCGACTACACCCAGCTGAATGCGTTGCTGCGCGCGCGGGTTAAAGCGGTGTACACCATCGGCTCGGCAGCGGAAAAAATCGAAGGTCAAATCGCCGGAGTCACCAAGGTGATTCACGCAGGTACGCTCGAGGCGGCCGTCGACCAGGCGGCTGGCCAGGCAGTCGCCGGCGACGTGGTCCTGCTGGCGCCTGCCTGTTCCAGCTTCGACCAGTTTGAAAACTACGAAGAGCGGGGAAGGGTCTTCAAGCAGACGGTCATGGCTCGTCGTGGCGCAAACGAGGGAGCAGGCGTATGGCAAAGCGCGTAGGAGTCGACAAATGGCTCTTCGGCGTGACTGTCCTGCTGGTCTTCATCGGTTTGTTGATGGTCTTCAGCGCCTCCGCGGTGATGGCCCAGGATCGGTACGGCTCGCCTTACACATTTGTACGGTCGCAAGCCGTGTCGGCGGTCCTCGGCCTGGTGGCCATGATTGTGGTGATGCGTATCGACTACCGCAGGTTCAACCGCCCGATCGTAGTGTTTCCGGCGGTGGCCATTACCACCCTGTTGTTACTGGGTGTGTTTCTCCTGCGGGACTCGCACAATACGCATCGCTGGATCCGCTTCGCAGGCGCCTTCTCCTTTCAGCCATCGGAGATTGCCAAGCCGGTGCTGGTGCTGTTTCTAGCCTGGTTTCTGCAGGACAAGCTGCACTCCATCCGCGACTGGCGCAACACGCTGATGCCGGCTGCTTTGCCCAGCCTGGTATTTCTGGCGCTCATCCTCAAAGAGCCTGACCTCGGCACCGCACTGGTCTGCGCTGCGGTGACCGGGTTGATGTTCTACCTGGCAGGTGCGGAAACGAAATACTTCGGCTATGCCGTACTCGCCGCCGCACCTGTGCTTTACTTCCTGCTCTTCCGCGTGCCCTGGCGGAGGGCCCGCATGCTGGCCTTCATGAACCCGGAATCAGATCCGCAGGGCTCGGGTTTCCACACCATCCAGTCGTTGATCGCGGTGGGCACCGGCGGGATCCGTGGGCTCGGCTTTATGGAGGGCCGGCAAAAGCTGTTTTATCTACCCCAACCGCATACCGACTTCATCTTTGCCAACATCGCCGAAGAGCTTGGGCTGATTGGGGCGTTGGCCATCATCGCGCTCTTCGTTGCCCTTGGGTATCGCGGGCTCCGGGCGGCGAGCCTGTCGAAAGATGTGTTCGCGCGCTTTCTTGCTTTCGGCATTACGGCGACCATCCTCATCCAGGCCTTTTTCAATATCAGCGTGGTGCTCGCGTTGGTCCCGACCAAGGGCATTACGCTGCCCTTTATCTCTTCCGGCGGTACGTCTCTATTCATCACCCTGGCGAGCGTTGGGGTTCTGTTGAGTCTCACCCGGGAGATTGACTGACAGGCATGCGGGTCATGATTGCCGGAGGCGGCACCGGCGGCCACGTGATTCCCGCGCTTGCAATTGCCGGCGCACTCAAGTCTGCTTACGCAGCGGAAATCTGTTTCATCGGCACCGCCAGAGGAATGGAAACCCGCCTGGTGCCCCAGGCCGGGTACGCTCTTGAACTGATCGACGTCGGCCAGCTCAATCGTGTCAGCCTGGCTACCAAACTCAAGACACTGGTGGCGTTACCTCGTGGCATCCTGCACTGCCTGGGCCTTTTGCGCCGCTGGCGACCCGATGTGGTGGTTGGCGTGGGCGGTTATGCCTCCGGGCCGGCTATGCTGGCGGCGCTGATCCGCCGTGTGCCCACCTTGGCCTTCGAACCAAATGCTGTGCCCGGCATGGCCAATCGGCTGATCGGCAAGCGGATCAGCGCGGCCGCGGTCAACTTTGCTCCCACGCGAGCTTACTTCCGCAATGCCGAACTCACCGGGATTCCCGTGCGTGCCGAGTTCTTCGCACTCGCTGCCCGGCCGCCTCAAAGCACACCTCGGCTGCTCGTTATGGGTGGAAGCCAGGGCGCCCGTGCGCTGAACCAGAAAATGCCGCAGATCGCCAAGGCGCTGCTGGAGGCGGTTCCGGGTCTTACCATCCTGCATCAGGCCGGGGCCCGTCACGCCGAAACCACCGAAGCCGCCTACGCGGCCAGTGGAGCGCCCGCAGACCGCTGGTGCGTACAGGCGTTTCTCGAGGACATGCCAACGCAGTTTGCGGCATCGGATCTGATTCTCGCCCGCAGCGGAGCCAGCACGGTGGCTGAACTTGCCGCCAGCGGCAAGCCTTCGCTGCTGGTGCCGTTTCCTCGGGCGGCTGACGATCACCAGCGGAAGAATGCTGAAGTGTTGGTTGAGGGTGGAGCGGCTAGCATGCTGTTGGAGCAGGATATGACGGATGCTAGTTTGCTGGGCGCGCTCACCGGATTGCTCAGCGATACGCCTAGGCTACAGGAAATCGCAACCCGCGCCCGCACTTTTGCGTATCCCCAAGCGGCGGCGAGAATCGCCGAGATGGTCGCCGGTCTCGCGTCTTCGTCTACCCACTAGCCGCTATCCGGCTGTCTAAACCCAAAGGCCCCATTGGCCGGAAAACGAATCACAAAGGAAAAGGGCTGGCGATTTCGCCAGCCCTTTCTCCTGGACTACTCCAGATGCTTACCGGTGTCCGCCGCCACCACCACCATGTCCGCCGCCACCACCACCGTGGAAGCCACCACCACCACC
>Ga0182024_10019738_pt1 | contig 12386 bp, 10 predicted proteins | sample P32metaG_FD_120480 | JGI IMG/M metagenome (GOLD analysis project Ga0182024, IMG submission 120480) | Permafrost microbial communities from Stordalen Mire, Sweden - P3-2 metaG (Illumina Assembly) | ecosystem: Environmental > Terrestrial > Soil > Wetlands > Permafrost | place: Sweden: Stordalen...
CGGATCGCTATAGGTCACCTTCGCTCCGCGGCGGCCGAGCAGGTGGATGATATCGAGCGCGGGCGATTCACGCACGTCATCGATATCGCGCTTGTACGCCACGCCCAACACGTGCACGCGCGAGCCCTTGAGCGGTTTGGAATGCTCATTCAGCGCGTTCTGGATTTTGTCAACCACGAAGTGCGGCATCTGGCCGTTGATGTAGCCGGCCAGCTCAATGAAGCGCGCTTCGATGCCCGCCTGCTTGCTCTTCCACGACAGATAAAACGGATCGATGGGGATGCAGTGCCCGCCCAGGCCGGGGCCCGGATAAAAAGGCATGAAGCCGAACGGCTTGGTGGCCGCGGCGTCGATGACTTCCCACACGTTGATGCCCATGCGGTCGCACATCAACGCGATCTCGTTCACCAGTCCGATATTGATCATGCGGAAAGTATTTTCGAGCAGCTTCACCATTTCCGCGACGCGCGTGGATCCGACCGGCACCACTTTTTCGAGCGCTTGCCCGTAAAACAGTGCTCCTAATTCAGTGCAAGTGGGCGTGATGCCTCCGACCACCTTGGGAATGTTCCTGGTCTGGAAATTTGGATTACCGGGATCCACGCGCTCGGGCGAAAAGCACATGAAGAAGTGCTCGCCGATCCTCAGATCCGGGCGTTCGAACATGGGGAGCATGAGTTCGTCGGTGGTGCCGGGGTAGGTGGTCGATTCGAGGATCAGCAACATTCCAGCGTGTGAATATTTCGCGATCTCCTCGCAGGACCGGACGATGAAGCTCATGTCGGGGTCCTTGGTTTTGCGCAGCGGCGTGGGCACGGCGATGTTGATGGTGTCGAGCTCGGCGACGGAGGCGAAATCCGTGGTGGCTCGCAGCTTCCCCGCCTCCACCAGCGGCTTCAGCACGGACGTGGGCACGTCCTGAATGTAGGATTCGCCGCGATTCAGCAGATCCACTTTGGTCTTGTCGATGTCGATGCCGGTGACCGTAAATCCGGCTTGCGCGAACTCGACCGCCAGAGGCAACCCGACATAGCCCAATCCAACGACGCCGACCCGGGCCTGGTGCGATTCAATCCGGCGCCGCAATTCCTGCGCGTGACTCACTTAGGATTCCTCAACGTGTGATCCTCGCTCTCCGTGTATGAATCCAGTGTATTCGGTCCCGCGTGGTCCGTGCCCATTCAGCCCCTCGCACCAGTCCGTAAACGCGTGCTGAAGCCCGTGGTGGTCTTCGCGGCCTGCCTTCGCTGACCTTTTATCTTTAGGTATACGGCTACTTTTCGATCGCAGGGCGTGGATGCGCGTGGTATGCGTCGGGTTCGCGAACTTAACGTCCAGAGCGGTTCATCCAGCGCCAGGCCGATTCCACGATTTCATCCAGATTCGAGGTTTGGGGCTTCCACCCGAGCAACCGGTGTGCTTTGTCGGCCTTGGCGACCAGATGCGATGGATCGCCCGCGCGCCGTCCACACATTTCAATCGGAATGGGCCGTCCGGTCACGCGTTTCGCTGTTTCGATGACCTCCATCACGGAATATCCCTTGCCAGTGCCAAGATTCACTGCGTCCGAGGTCCCTCCTGCCCGCAAGTGTCGAAGAGCGAGCAAATGCGCGGAGCCTAAGTCGCTGATGTGAATGTAATCCCGCACGGCGGTTCCATCCGGAGTGGGGTAGTCATTGCCGAAAACACGCACGGCAGCCGTCTCACCCTTAGCCACCCGCAGAATGTTCGGGATCAAGTGGGGTTCCGGATCGTGCCGCTCACCGTGAGTGGCGGTCGCGCCGGCCGCGTTGAAGTAGCGCAGCGCGAGATACCGCATGCCATATGCGACCGAATAGCTGTGGAGAACGCGCTCGAAAAGGAGCTTGCTCCAGCCATACGGGTTGGTGGGCTGCTGGGGATGTTCCTCATCCATGGGCATATAGCACGGCGCTCCATAGGTCGCGCAGGTGGAAGAAAACACCACTTCCTTGACTCCGCCGGCGCGCAATGCCTTCAACAGCGACATCCCCTGCATCATGTTGTTGGTGACGTACAACTCCGGATCCTCTACCGATTCGCCGACGTACGCAAAGGCGGCGAAATGAATACAGGAGCGGATTCCGTGATCCCGGATCACGCGTGCGACCAAATCCTGGTCTCCCACGTTGCCTTCATAAAACGGTACGTCCGGCGGAAGGGAATCTCGATGACCCCGGGAGAGATTGTCGATCACGATCACGTTCTCCGCGGCTTTCGTCAACAGGTTCAAGGTCGCGCCACCGATATAGCCGGCGCCGCCCGTGAGTAGAATGCTCAAGTCAACTCCGATCCAGAGGCTTGCGCTGCGTCACCTGTACCACGGCTTTGGTCCACTCGCGGGCTTCCTGCGCTGCTCGAGAGCAGCAAGGCCCGCCGCTGTGAGCGTTACGATCGAGCGCCCCTCGACTAACTCGGTCCTGATGAATCCACGATCGTTGGCATCTTCCCAAACCGGGAGCCGGGGGCAGGAGGTGCGCCAGGCGGACATCACTTCGTCGTAAGTCCTCTCGCGGATGGCAACCCATTCGAGAAGATCGACGATCAGGGCTTCGACAGCGTCGACCATGAGATTTATCTCGTTCGCCTCAATATATCGCATTGGGCGCATTGTGTTTCGGAGCGAGGAGGAAGCGCTCCATTCTGTCGCGCCTCAATAAGCTACGACTCCCTGACGGTCGCGCCTCAGTGCCGGGACGCCGCTCGGCAGAGCACCCACTCATTTTTTGTTTCCGAAGCGGTAGCCGAGGATCATTTTCACCAGCAGGTGATCGGTCCCGTGCGTCGCGCCGACGCCCACGCCGAAGTTGAACTCCCAGTCGGGTGACAAGTTCAAGTCGAAATCGGGGAAGAATTGCTGTTGTTGCTGGCCGATCGGAAAGAATCCGCTGAAGGGACCCACTACGCCATAGTATTCGAAGCCGGCCTGGACCTTCTTGGTGAAGTCGTAGCCGACTTTGACGTTGGGCGAAAACACCATGCCGTCGCGCACGCCGGGCCCGTGAAAGGAACGGTCGAAAACCGGATTGAAGGCCGTGTACCAGCGCCCCATCTGCTTGTCGATGATCGGCCGGATCTCCAGAGTAAAGGTGTCGCCGTCGAAGATCGGGCGCTGATATCCAAACTCGAATGACACGCTGACGCCCACCGGCCACTTCCACTCTTCCGGCACACGCACGCGCGGGCGGATGTGATCGCCCACCCACTTATAGCCTTGGTTGGGAGCGGTGCTCGTGAAAATGTAAAATCCGAGCTCGAACCAATCGGTGAAGCCGTGCGTGATTTCGACGGTCTCGTGCAACTGATGCTCGGTGGGGAGAATGCCGTCGATGTCTGTCTTGCTGCCTTCGATGGTGAAATTGCTGTGCAGCTCCACCATGGTGCATCCGGGCTTGACCGTCTCCGACGGGTACACCTGAATTTCGTAGTTTCCTTGAGCGAAGAGAGATACCGGGATCGAGACGAGGACGCCGAGCAGAGCGATACGGGCGCGTGTCATGCGTGGGAATTGTTCAGGGTAACATGTCGCCGCACGAGATCGGAAGCCTTTTCGATGACCTCGATTGAATCGCCAAAGCCGTCAAGCCAGATAACGTCCGTATCGCGGCGGAACCAGGTCCACTGCCGTTTGGCGTATTGGCGGGTCTCGAGCTGCGTGGAGGCGATCGCGTCCCCGATCGATAAATTGCCGCGCACATGTTCGAGCGCCTGCCGGTATCCCAGCGATTCGAACGGCTTTTCAAGACCAGTGCAGCCGGAGGCGAGCAGACCCTGGACTTCCTGGATCATCCCGGGGTCGCTCGAGCATTCAAGATCGGCAGGGCGTGGCCCTGCCCCACTCGGGCGAAACATTTCGCGGGCGCGCGCATCCAAAGCTTGGTAGAGGGTTGCGCGATCGGGATTGAGACCAATCTTGAGAGTGGCATACCCGTCGAGCGCGGTTCCCGGCTGGTTCCCCGGTCCTCCGGCCGGCGCGGGCTTGCGCGTGAGGATGCGTACTTCGAGTGCGCGAATCAGTTTCTGAGTGTCGTTCGGATGGATGCGCGCGGCCGCGGCGGGATCGAGGCGGGTCAGCAGTCGATGGATGCGGGACGGATGTTTCGGAGGGTTCGCGGAAGGGGAGCGTCGGAGCTCGCGGGCGGCCAATCTCTCGCGCAGCGAATCATCTCTACCGGGAAGCCGCGGAAGACCGTCGAGCAGCGCCCGCAGATAGAACCCGGTGCCGCCGGCGACGATGGGAAGATGACCGCGCCGCGAAATTTCGGCGATGGACTGGCGGGCGCCGCGGGCGTAATCGCCGGCCGAACAAACCTCGCCCGGATCGAGCACGTCTATCATATGATGGCGGATACCGGCGCGCTGGGGCTCGGGAGTTTTGGCGGCGCCGATGGAGAATCCGCGATACAGCTGGAGCGAATCGCAGTTGACGATTTCGCCGTCGAATCGGGCGGCGAGGCGCACGGCCAGCGCGCTCTTCCCGGCCCCGGTGGGCCCTACAATCGCAATTAAATGAAGAGTTAGAGGTTGCTCGGGACTTGAATCAGGGAAGCCGATATATACTAAGTCTAGCGAAGGAACGCGCACAAAAGAGGACGCGAATGTACAAAGCAGCTTTAGCACTCATAGCGATCGGGGTTTTAGGATTATGCCCGGCCTGGGCACAGTCCCAAACCGGCGCGAGCGCTGCCAGGAATGCCGACAAAGCGTCGGCGTATTATCACTACGCACTGGCCCACATGTATGCCGATTTGGCTTCCAACGGCGCGTCCGGCGCCAGCCGGGAGAACATTCGGGAATACCTGAACAAGGCCATCGAAAACTATAAGGAAGCCATCAAGGCCGACCCTACGGTGCCCCTGCTGACGGAGGAATTGTCGGAGCTGTACGTGGGATCGGGGCGCCTTCGCGAAGCCCAGAGCGAAGCCGAGGAAGCCATCAAGCAGAATCCCAACGACGTGAACGCGCATCGCATGCTGGCGCGCGTTTTCACCAGTCAGATCGGCGATCAGCAGAATCATGTCGACGAAGCGATGCTGCGCAAAGCCCTGGAACAGTACCAAAAGATCACGGAGCTGGATACGAAAGATGTCGATTCGCTGGTGATGCTGGGGCGTTTACAGCGGATCGTACAGAAATCGGCTGACGCCGAGAAGAGTTACCGCAAGGCCCTGACGATCGATCCGGATAACGAAGAAGCCCTGGTGGGATTGGCGACGGCGCTGGACGACGCGGGCGATCACAATGGCGCGGCCGACATTTTGAAGAAGCTCACGGAAAAGAATCCGAGTCCGGAGGCTCTGCTCCGGCTGGCCAGTTCCTATGAGCAGATGAAGGAATACGGGCTCGCGGCCGAGACCCTGAATCGCGCGCTGGCCAGCAATCCTCCCAATGCGGGCGAACTGAAGGCTGCCATGGCGGAGTATCTGCATGAGGCCAAGAAGTACGACCAGGCGCTGAAGGTTTATCAGGATCTGGTCAAGGAAGAGCCGCGCGACGCTGGATCATACCTGGCGATGTCGCGGATATATTCCGAGATGCGAAATTTCGCGATGGCGCGGGAGATGTCGGATAAGGCGAAAGCCATCGAGCCGGACAACCTGGATATTCGACTCAACCAGGTGGCAATCCTGGAAGCGGAGGGTAAGAATCAGGACGCGGTCTCCGCGTTGAAGGACATCCTGTCGACCACGACGAAGCGCAACTACAATCCGGCCGAGCGCCTGATTCGCGTGAGATTGCTCAGGGAGCTGGCGAAATTGAATAGCCAGTTGGATCAGCCCGACGCCGCGGTGGAAGCCTATCATCAGATCGCGGATCTGGATCCCGACAAAGCCGCGGACACGGCGGCGCTGATCGTCAGTACGTATCAACAGGCCAAGGATTACGCCAAGGCGGAGCAGGAAGCCGAAGCGGCCTTGAAGAAGTGGCCGGACGATCGGTCGGTGCGCGCGACTCACGCCATGGTGATCGCCGACATGGGAAAAGTGGACCCGGCCGCGGCTGAAGTGAAGAAGCTGCTGGACGGTAAGAACGATCGCGACACGTATGTAATGCTCGCGCAGGTTTACGAAAAGGGCAGGAAATACGACGACGCCGCCAAGGCGCTGGATCAAGCCGAAAAGCTGGCGCAGACTCCGGAAGATAAACACGAGGTGTGGATCGCCCGCGCGAACCTGTTCGACAAGATGAAAAAACCGGACGCTGTTGAGGCCGAGTATCGCAAGGTGTTGGCGGCCGATCCGCAAGACGCCGGTGCATTGAACGACCTGGGCTACATGCTCGCGGACCGCAACACGCGGCTTCCGGAAGCGCTCCAGATGATCACCAAAGCGATCGAAGAGGAGCCCAACAACGGCGCGTATCTGGACAGTCTCGGCTGGGTGTATTTCCGCCTGGGCCGGTTGCCCGAAGCCGAGGACAGTCTGCGCAAGGCGCTGCAGTTCACGCCGCGCGACGCCACCGTCCGGGATCACATGGGCGAGGTGCTCATGAAGGAATCCAAGGTGAAGGAAGCCATCGCGCAGTGGGAAATCTCACTGAAAGAGTGGAACGCCAGCTCGCCTGCCGACCTGGAGCCGGCCGAAGTCGCGAAAGTGAAGAACAAGCTGGAGGGCGCCAAGGTGCGGTTGGCTCGCGAAGGCTCGCGGAACTAAGCAGCCTATCACCTGCGATCATCTGCGATCATCTGGACCGCAGCCTTCCTACAATCGTTGGAGTATGGTAAGTGCGGGGACGGCACAGGCATCTAGGACCGCACTAAGCAGCCGGATGAGTTCGTCATCACCCACATGGGCCCATGCTCGCATTTCTGCTGCTGGTGGCGCGTTCAAGCAGGTTCGAAAAGTCTCCGCTGATGCCTCAGGCACCGGAATCGACGCCCGAGCGCAGCCACGGGGTCTAGAACGGCTTGACGTCTCCGTTGGCGCCCTGGGCATCCCCGTTATTTAACAGGTTTGCGTGCGACTGCATACGCCTCTGCTTCTATTGGACGCGCGACGCTGGTGGCTTATTCCGCTCGAATCCGCTTGAACATTTGACGGCGGCGGTAGGGGCGGCAGAAACGGTACAACCGAGTGGCACGTGATACAGGATCTAACTCCTTCCGGATCGTCAGCGCGGAGCTGCGACACGGGGGCATTTGCTAAATTGGTTCCACTGTCTTATTAGGTGCCCGAAAATGAATTCGACCACGCCCATGGAATCCGCGATCACGGTTTTTCCCAGCGGGAAGCCCTTGGGGGCGGAGATTCGCGGAGCCGATCTGCGCGCCGTCATCGGCGCGGATTTTGCCGCGATTCAGAAGGCTTGGAACGATCACTCGGTGCTGTTGTTCCGTGGCCAGCAGCTTACCGCCGACGATCTGATCGCCTTCAGCCGGCGCTTTGGCGATCTGGACCGGGCGCCCATTCTGTGGCGACAGCTTCATAACAAATATGGATCAATCACGGTCCCCAGTCACCGCGGCGGAGCCGTCGCCGCTTTGAGTGCCGCTGCCCCGCACGCCCATGTACCTCCCGCAATGCTGTAGCTCATCGACGGGGTTGCCGCTGTGTCCGTCGAAAGTGATGATCGGACTCGCGCTTGGCTATAGATTCCAGAAGTCCCCGAAAGCGCCGCTTTAGGTCCGGACAAAATCAAGAAATGGCCTACTTCGCCAGCGCCGGAATCGTGGTGAAGGCCGACGTCGGGTTGAAGCTCAGGCCGAGCACGCTGATCTGGCCTCCGACGGGCGTGTCGAACTCCATGGTTCCGCGCCCCTGGGCTGCGTCGCCAAAGCGCTCCGATATAACGAACGCGGTGTGGCCCAGGGCCGCCAGAGAAAGATTGTCCGACTGTATCACTTCCCCGATATCGTCTCTAATCACGACCTCGACATGCGTCGGCGACGTCGCGATATTCGCGAGCGCCACCGAGGTGACGTAGCCGTTGGTGTTATCGAAAAAGAGCACGAAGGAGCCCGGATTGCGAGTCTCGATCGGAACCGTCGCCTCGAATTGGCTCCCGCTCTGAATTTGTTTGAAGACGGCGAAGCCGCTGATGTTGCCGCTGTTGAGCAGCCGGATCCAGCCCGTCTGCGTCGGCTGGCTGTCCGGTCCCGCGGTCTGAATAACCAATCCAGCCCCCGGATTCAAAGTGCTATCGACCGAGGTGGCCGGCGCCTGAAGGGCGGAGGACGTTTGCGGGAAGATCAGCGGAAGCGCGGCTGGATTACCGTTGTCGTCGAAGAAATCCAAATGCGCGGGCGCGGACGCGGTTCCATTGTTTACCAGCGTAATGGTGGTCACCCAGGAGCCCTCGGCCGCGAAATGCGCCATCGAACCGGCGCCGGTAAACCCGCCGGGCAAGACGATCGTGAGCGTCACGCTCAGGGGCTGCGTGGTATAGCCCGGAGAGACGGGAAAGATTTGGGCGGTATAGGTCCCGGCCGCCATACCGGTCCCATTGGCCGTTAACGTCAGCGTCGCAGGGGTAGTGGGGCCCGATTGGGTCACCGTCAACCAACCCTGGCCCTGGTTGTACATGACACTACCCACAGTGAACGGGAGCGGGTTTCCAAAAGTCGCGGCGGTGATAGGCGTGAGGCCCAGCATGGTGACATTTTGCGGGGGCGGCGGCGCGCCGGTCGTCGTTTGCGTAAACGACACCGAACTGGGGGAAGGAAGCACCGTGTTCGGCGGCAGGACAATCACCGTGACCGGCACGACAAGCGGGCTGTTGGATACTCCCGGGGTTATGGCCGTGAGGGTCAAGGTTGCCTGGAGGGTGCTCACGCTCAAGCTCGCGTCTACATCGACAACTACCTGGCTAGGCGTTGTGCCGCTGTTGGGAACAGGTCCCAAAAAGACGGCGAACCCTAGCCAGTCCCCGAACGTGCTGCCGGCAGTGCTTGATTTGACGCTGAAGGAGATCGGCGTTCCGTCCGAGCTGGTGACTTGCAGAGCCTGCTTGGCAGTGCCCACACCCGAGGCGACGGTGAAGGTTAAGGCGGTCTCACTCACTTGCATAAGCCTGACGCCTTTCACGATCTTGGGCGACGTGTTCGACTTGGCGGCGCCGGTGACCGTCTGCGAATCAGACGACGCGGCGAGCAGAAAAAAGAGGCATAGAGAAGCTCGAATATTGGATGAGGACATTGCAAACCTTCCAGCTCTTGCGAATGACTCAGGATTTCCATGTTGGCTTCCTGACTTGCTTTGATTATACATACGAGCCGGGGGGGCAGCGTCGTAGGCATGCTCGAGCCGGAACGCTCGCCGTTCGCTGGTAGACTAGAGGGTCGATGCGCAAATTCATCCTCGCTGTCTGCCTCGCGCTGTCGCTCCACGCTCAGACGCCGCGCTCTTCATTGCAGGCGCAGCCCGCGGCCCGCCCCAAGCCGAAGCTGGTGATCGCGATCGCCATCGATCAGTTCCGCTATGACTATCTGACGCGCTTTCGCGACGATTATACCGGCGGCCTGAAGCGTATGCTCGACCAGGGAGCGGTCTTCACCAACGCGCATTACATCCACGTCCCCACGGTCACCGCCGTGGGCCATTCGACTTTTCTGACCGGCGCAACGCCCGCCATGAGCGGCATCATCGCCAATGAATGGTGGGATCGCGAAACCCACAAGCGCGTCACCAGCGTTTCCGACGAGAGCACGCAGCTTCTGGGCGGAACGGGCGCGGGATCGTCCCCACGCCGGCTGCTGCAATCGACCGTCGGCGATGAGCTGAAGATGTCGGGCAAGGGCGGCAAAGTGATCGGCGTTTCCATCAAGGATCGCAGCGCCATTCTGCCGGCGGGACACATGGCCGATGGCGCTTACTGGTTCGACGGGAAGACCGGCAACTTCGTCAGCAGCACCTATTATTTCCCCGAAATGCCCAAGTGGGCGGCCGAGTTGAACGCTTCCCGGCCCGCCGACAAATTCGCAGGCAAAGACTGGATGGGGCACAAAATGCCGGACTCGGGCGCCGCTTTATATGACGCCGTGGATGGCAGCCCCTATGGAAACGAGCTGATCCAGCAGTGCGCGCTGCGGGCGCTTTCCGCCGAGCGGCTGGGCATGGGGGCCAAGATCGATTTGTTGGGGGTCAGTTATTCCTCAAACGATTACGTGGGTCACAAATATGGGCCGGATTCGCCGGAGGTTCGCGACCTGGCGATCCGCGTCGACAAGCTGATCGGTGAGCTGCTGCGTGCCGCGGAGGCACAGGTGGGCGCCGGCCGCCTGCTGGTAGTGTTGACGGCCGATCATGGAGTCGCTCCGGTTCCCGAAGAGAATCAGAAACGCAATATGCCGGGCGGGCGTCTCAATACCCAACCGGAACGCGACGCCGTCGAAAAGACGCTGTCGGCGCGATTCGGGCAGGGGCCCTGGGTCGTCGATATGTCGGAAGGAATTTTCCTGAACACGGATACGATCGCCGTGCGGAAGGCCGATGTGGCTGAAGTGGAACATGCCGCCGCCGATGCGCTCCGCGCGCTGCCGCACATTTTCCGCGTGTATACGCGGACGCAGTTGCTGAACGGCTGGATCGCGAATGACCCCGTGGATGTGCGCGTGCGCAATGGATTCAACGCCGCACGATCGGGGAACCTGATCGTGATCGCGGATCCGTATTGGATCGGCGGAACCAGCGGCACCACGCACGGCGCGCCTTTCGATTACGACACGCACGTCCCGATCCTGTTCCTGGGCGCGCAAATCAAGGCCGGCCGGTACCATCGTAACGTCGCGGTAAACGATATCGCTGCAACGCTCGCCACCCTGCTGGATGTCGAAACGCCCAGCGGAAGCGTCGGGCGGGTGCTTGACGAGATGCTCCAGTGACCGCCAGAATGAAATGAGAAGGAGTCTTTTTTGAACCCCATGCTTCGTTTGTCAAGTATTCCGGCGCTCGCCGTGTGCGCGGCCGCCCTCGTGTTTTCTTCGGTGGCATCCGCCCAGGCCAAAATCGCTGTCATCGATCTTCGCCGCGCAATTTTGGAGACCGCCGAGATCAAGAAAGCCTCGAACGATCTCCAGAATAAATACAAGGGCCGCCAGGAAGCGCTGGACAAAGCGAATCGCGAATTGGCTGATCTGGAAGCTCAGATGCAAGCCAGCCAGGGACGGCTGAGCCCGCAGGGCGAAGCCGACCTTACCGCGCGCGGCAAACGCAAGCAGACCGAAGTGCAACGCCTCAGCCAGGATCTTCAGGACGATGTCAATCATGAGCGCGACGCCATTATCCAGAGCGCCGGCCTGCGCATGACGGAGATTATCAAGAAAATTCTGGACGAGCGGCAATTGGACGCAGTGGTGGACACGACGCAACTGGTCGCATTCAAGCCGGCGCTCGAGATCACCACCGAGGTCATCGCGGCGTTCGACAAAGCCTTTCCTCTTAAACCCGGCAAGTGAAACCAGCGGCACATTCGTGGTGTCTATGGTGTCTAATGTGATGCTGGAACGATAATATGGCCGGTTATCTGGACTCCTATGGTGTCGCCGAAGAGCGGCAAGGGCGCAAAATCAGGCGCATCGTCATCTGGAGCCTGAGCGTGGTGCTGGTCGCCGGCGGGCTGTACCTGTGGTTCCGGAATTGGCGTCAGGAGCAGGCAGTCAAGCAGTTTTTCGCTCTGCTCCAGGAAAAGAATTATCAGGAGGCTTACGCGCGGTGGGGTTGCACGCAGGACCATCCGTGCAAGTATTGGGGTCCTGAAAAATTCGCGGAAGAATGGGGCCCATCCAGCCCCTACGCGGATGTCTCCACCGTCAAGATCGTGCACGAAGACTCCTGCGGCAACGGCGTCGTGTTCGACATCGAGAGTCCCAAGATGGAGCCCCAGGGCCTGTTCGTGGATAACGAGACCAATAGTCTGAGCTACGCGCCCAAAGCCCGCTGCGAGGGGCCTCATCTCCAGATCTGGGAGTTCCTGAAGTCGCGGTTCGGTTCGTAGCGAGCCGCGACCAAAGGGAGCGGTTAAGGTCTCCGCACCAAATACCCCGGCGTACGCCGTCCTATGCCGCAGCCGGTACCGGTACATTGTCAAGGTATCGATTGGTACGCAATATGAAATGTGGGGAATGGTATTGTCACGCCCCGCGTCTTAATATTGTCAGGATGAAAGGGCACGCGATGGAACTCAAAATTTCTCTACCGATTTGCGCCACACTGATTTTCTCGGGACTAGCGGCCACGCTCGCGGCGCAGGACACGGCCAGCATTCCCGCCGCGCGAGGTGTCTACTATCGGGCGGATTCGGGCTGGCTTGGCCTCACCGGGACCATCCTGATGCCGATGATCGCCGGCACTACGGCGGACTTTTTCAGCGTTGGTCCCAAACAGGCGATTGCGGAGGTCCCGGGGCTGCATGCAGCTCTTCAAACCACCAAC
>Ga0182024_10019739_pt1 | contig 12385 bp, 16 predicted proteins | sample P32metaG_FD_120480 | JGI IMG/M metagenome (GOLD analysis project Ga0182024, IMG submission 120480) | Permafrost microbial communities from Stordalen Mire, Sweden - P3-2 metaG (Illumina Assembly) | ecosystem: Environmental > Terrestrial > Soil > Wetlands > Permafrost | place: Sweden: Stordalen...
AAGGCCTCTTTTCTTCGGACATCGACTACGCCTGAACAACGCAGTTATGCCCGAGAAAGCGGCCTTTTTCCACCCCTATTCAAACTCTTTTTCTAATTCCTGGTGAGATTTCCGGGCTAGAACATGTCGGTCATCCAGGACGCCGTTTTGTAATTCAGTCTTCATTTATGGAGCGTTCGATGGCCCAGCGTGCAAGATCCCAGGCCTCATCGCGTACTATTCAGAAGTCCCGCAAGAAAAATAAGCCTCCGCGCCAGGCAAAATCGATGGTCCGGCGTACCACCCCTGCGGTGCAAGAGCATCCTGACAACAGGTCGGCGCATTCGCTGACACCAATTTCAAATATCACCGAACAGGCTGGCATGCGTGAAATGATGGAGAAAATGCACCCAAATTTCGTCGGAAACTTGGCTTACATCTCAATGTGTGAGGCCATGGGCATCAGCGGCGATTTCCTGGAAGCCGCGGTGCCTTCGTCCATCGGTTTCCTGGAGCAGATGCGGCCGGTCGATCCACTTGACGGATTGGCGCTCACGCAGGCGTATGTCGCTCACGCAAGGGCCGCATGGTTGGCAAAGCTGGCCACTACTCAGACAAACCCGCAGTCGCTCTGCCTGATCAGCGAAGCGTCCGGACGAGCGTCGAACACATTTGCCCGCTTGATGAGCGCGATCCAGCAATATCGCCGGCCGGCAGCTACGACTACGACCGTCTCGATCGGACAAGCAAATCTCGCAGGTCAGCAGGTCGTTCAAAACGTCTTAAAACAGGGGGACCAGGAAGATGGCGATCAAACTCGGATCGGACAGTCCGGACCAACAGCCAAGGCAGCGGCGCTACTGCCTAACGCCGAAAGGACTGCGCTCTCTGCGATCAGCCGTCAGGCGGACGCAGCCGTGGACGAAGAGCACCGGACCCCGGAGTCCCGAAGGAAAGGCGCGGGTCAGTCGAAACGCGTTTCGGCACGGCCTGCGTTCAGCCGCAAACATCGCGCTCCGAAAGCTGGCGAAGGAGACGATTAGAGAGCTCACCGATAGAGACGAAACTTGAATCTAACATTGTCCCCCACAACCATTGAGGCGGCACTCCGCAGGCTAATCCGCGGGCTCGCGCAGCAAGTGGGTTGAGATCGGCGAGTAGTGAAAAAACGCGGGTGTCTGAACTCAAGCACGCCCGATGATGCGAGTTATCGCTGACCGTCACAATCAGACAGCGTTACACCATGCTTGACTTTGGACAGGAGGGGTTTTATCTTCCTGCCGCTTCGTGCCAGACAATCAACGCCGAAGGAGCACGCATGATCGTAATTCTTGTTCACTGGATGGTTAAAAAAGGACGCGAGCAGGAGTTTAAAGGGAGAAAGGGTGCGTTCCACTTCATGGCTGATTCGCTCTATAAAGACTGTGTGATAAAGGACCTTTCCTATAACGAAAACTTTGTCTATTCGCAGGCGGAAGACCTGAAGGAGTTGGCGCAGTGTTATTCCGACGGCCAGTATGCAGTTAAAGGAAGTGTGGCTGAACTTGAGGAAATTCTTCGTGGGGTTCGGGAGGAAGAGCATAGTCATGACGTTAGCGTCACGGATACTTCGTCGGCGCAAGCACCAGCAGCGGGGATCCCTGCACCGGTACCAGGGACAGAGAAGAAAGAGATTGGATACAACACTTCGAAATACGCGGCACCCTGGTGGAGGAGTACGGAACTGGTCAAGACAGACTTGTTCCACTGCGACGAATACGGCGGAGGACGGATCGCAATCCCCGGCAACTTGTATTACCTGATAAATGTTCTGGCTGAAGAAGTCGGCGCACGTTCATTTGGCGAGAACACGCCCGAGGATCAGGAACTGATAGCGGCAATGAAGACTTTGATCGTCCGCTATGTCGAGAAAGTACCGAATGGCATGATGACGTTGTCCGTAAAGAAACGTCACACGATGTCCAAAAGGTCCTAGCGGTGGAACCGTGCTTAAGGAAGGAGGAGGCAACATGGCATTCGATGATGAAGTGAATGAAATTCTTGACGAAGAAATCAGAAAGAGAATTCGTACGCTGATAAAGATTGCCCACGCGAAGAATATACCTCTAGTTGTAAGCCTCGAACAGGGTCGGAGCATAAATACACTTGGATGGGTTGATCCTGAATCACTGGCGTTTTTTCATGCCGCTTGGAAACGTGATCGAGCCTTCGCACTCTTCAGGCGTTCTACCTGAGGGGTATACACCAACCAGCGGACTAAGGCGCCCTACTTTGACGACGAATTGGATATCCGGTGGGGGCGCTCGAAGGATACATCGTATGAGGGAAACAAGGCGCAAACAATATCGGGCGGTTTGCCCGCGTAATTACTGGAGGCAACATGACTTCAGATGAGCAAGTGAACCAGATTCCGGATGAAGAAACGCGAAACAGAATTCGCGCGCTGTTGGACCTTGCAGTCGAGAAGAACATAGCCATAGTTGTGTGCCTTGACGACGGTCAAACCGCGATTACGCTGGGCTTCGCAAACCTTGAATCGGTCAATTTTTTAGGCACAGCTTGGGACCGTGATCGATGCTTGGCACATTACAACGACGGTTCTTTCAAGTTGCGGAACGGACGCACCGAAGGCAACTAGGGCGCTCGTTCAAGACAAAGAGCTGGGTTTTAAAGGCTCGTGAAAGCTCGCGTTTTGAATTTCAATTCCAAAGCAAGTTGATGGACTTTGACTCAAACTCGGACGGGACGAATTAGAGGGCGGTGAAGACTACAAAGGAGAACAAACATGGATAGCAAATATGATGATGCGTTTGAGTTGCTCGGCGAGCGGTGGCAAACCATTTCCGATACGCAACGACATGTCTTGGTCGGCATAGCGGAGCAAAGCAAGGAGGTGTTTACCCCCGGTCCACAATTTACACAAGAAGTCATGCCCGTCTGTCATGGGCTTGATTCACTGCGGGTTATGAACTGTCTTAAACTGATTCAAATACTTTACAAGAAGGATTTGGAGGAAAACCGGAGTTTGATAATGGAATCGATTCAAAAATCCTCCCAAGAAATTCGCGCGATTCTCGAACAATTAGAACAAAGATTATGTGCGTAGCCCGTTCGCGTGATCTTCAGAGCCCATTCCGAGATCTACGACCCGCCGATTGAGAGCGACGCGCTCATTCCATCGCGCGGTTGGTGCTGGGATCCGACGACAGGTTCGTTGCGCCGTGAGGACAGTGAGAAACCAGCTACTGCGAAAGCTCGCGTCTTCTATCGCTTAAGGAAATCCAATCTCCTCGTTGATCTTCCACTGACCGTTGCTGCAATGCCCGATTATGAACTGAAGACCGGCGAACTCAAGCGCCATTGGACAAATCCAAATCCTGCTGGCCCTCCCTGGTTGATTGACGCAGAAATTGAGAAGACAGCCGATTTTACGAAGTCCCCGGTCCACCGTTCGCTATGTTATTGGCTTTCGCAGGGACATAGCGAATCTGATCCTAACCTGGAAAATCCGGAGCGCATGTTTACAAACGTCGTTCATGTGAGCGGACAATTTGTGGATCTGAACTCGACGGCTGCGGTGCGGCATGGCCACGCTCACGACCAAATGCTTCGAGTCGTTGAACCTGAAGATAAGGGGGAGATAATTGAAGCAAGTCAACATGAAATCGCCATAAACAAGGCATTACTTAAGAACGATATCGATGGTAGGGCCATCACGATCGAACGCTTGCGGAGAGAATACAACGATAATCTGTTCAAGGTCGTGGCATCGCAAATTTCTATGGACGCGCGAGAGGTTACGATCGTCCGTTCCGAAAACCATCGCCGGCTCAGCCTTCCTGGGCGTCGCGACGTTGAGCCCTACCGATCAAAAACATCTCCATCGCGCAAGTTCGCGGGCCTCGCTGGTGACTTGAAGTTGATCCCATTCCTACCAACACCAGAGAAGCTTCGCGACTTCTATATCGAAGCCATGATGAGGAAGATGGATCAGGACTGGGAGAAAGAGTGCATCGAGGCCAACGATCTATATCAAGATGTCATCAATGAAGCTTTGGAACAGGCACGCGACGACTCGAATTACAGAGAATGGATAGAACTGTTCGAATGGGTCAGACGACCGAAGAACCGTGGTGAAAATCATCCGCCCAGACCGTTGCCTCCATCGCCGGAAGCTCTGTGGCTGGCAACTGTCTGGGATTGGCGGCAAGATATCTTGAAGCCTGCCAAGCCTTGCCAACGAGCCGAAATAATCCAGGTGAGAAGAAGCCGAAAAGGCGAGCACCATGATCTCCCGGGTTGTTCTAGCGGTAATCTTGCCGGTGACAGTGACGCTCTGCTCGCGGTACCTCCCTCGGAAGTTGCATCGAGCACCGGCATTAAGTTGGACCGCTGCGCCGAGAACCATTCAGATGGAAGCTACGCCGATGCTTCCGGGGACCATGACGATGAAAACGTTGGGTCAGACTTACAGAGTGAACACGTTGAAGATTTTGGCCGGCGAAAAACCAAGAATCCAGTAGAACCCCAAGTCTTGAGAGATGAGCTCATCCGAAAGCGTCGCAGAGGTACGCTCACAAACACCGACATGATCGATTACATAATGAAGTTGCAAAATGTCTCCAAGAAACACGCGGCAGCGATCTTGGGGGAAGGAAGGGTGAATACTTTGAACAAACAAATTAGCAGGAACCGGCGGAAGACAATGAAGGCGGCTACCATTGTTTGTCCCGAGAATTTGTGCAACGGCGGCTGCAAGCACATCGAAACAATCCTGGACAAGATGGTCAAGACTGAACCCGAGATGCATGCGAGGATTATTAGGGATGGCGGGTGGTATTTGCTAATCAAGATGTACCGTCAGCCATACGACCTGAAACCTCTCGACATTGAGCAATTCAAGCAAGACCCGCGCGCAACTAACGATGAAGACCGGGCCGATCTTGCCATTGACGGTCTGCACGACCATATCATCAGGGAAGCCCTCAGGCAGACAATGCGGAAATTGGATGACGGGCGCCGGCTGCAAAAGATGACGGAACACCAGATTCAGGTGCTAATTGAAGAGTCCTGCAAGGAGGCAATCGACCGAATTGAAGATGCTTTTGACCTGGCCGAGACATTCCACTTCGACCAGAAATCCACTCAAGCTGCTTGAGCCCTACGTTAAGCACACATTCCTGTAATAAGAGCTGAATCCACTTATCGTCCCATGCGATCTCGTAGGAGCCATCCTGTTACGTCGGTCACATTTGTCTGAATAAGTAGAGGGCACGGTCCTCGAAGGAGCATCACCATGTCAAAGCCTCAAACATTATTGACAATCGAAATTGGCCCGGCCGGAGTGAACAGAATCGTTTCCCGGCCGCGTACCATTGGCCAAGCCGCGGAGTGTAGCAGATTACTATGTCTGAACGCGCTACCGGTTCGGCTTCTGCACGATTCGATTCGAGAACTCAGCGGAGATGTATCTATCGCCGAGGACATACCGAGGGTTGAAGTCCAAACGAATCGATTCGAACAAAATGACGCTTCATGAAGAAAAATCAAATAATCAAGGATCCCATGACGGATCTTCCCATCAGCGTGGGTTTTCGCATCGATACCCTAATTCCGGTCGAGCAGGGTTGGCGCTTCTTTGCCGGAACATTCTCGGAAGGCAAGGAAACTAATCAGATATCGTCATCGCGCTTACTGACTCGCGGCAATACCCACCAGATTGGTCAGTGATCCAGAACGGATACATAAGGCACTTATCGGTTTTCTGCCAGTTTCGTAACGAATCTATCCCGCCTTCCCTGTCGTAATGTGCCCCAAGGAGGTCCGTTGTGTCAGCACAAACTCAATCGATCCCTTCTGGAACACGGGTGTCGCACATCCAGCCCACCGCCATGGTCCCGGACGGGGGTGGAGTTGCCTCCGTCGAATCTCCTTATCCTGTCGCCGGTCTGAACCGACAATCTGCGTCTCTCAGTTCAGATTTGCAGAAAAACCAATCTGCGGTTTTGGACTCGACACACCAGGCGTTGAGTTTCTTGTCATCGCTCTACGAACCCAATGATTGGATCTGCCTAACATTCATTCATTGCACTAAGAAGACAAACGCGGGTGCATCCGTGGTTGAAAATTTCTTCCTGCCGCTAAGCGACGCCATCTCTAATGCAGCCATCGCCCGGATGCAAGCCCGCAGCAAGGCTGGCTGGAATTTATATGTGGCTATGAATCCTATGGCCCCCGGTGCCATACGTCGTAAGAAGGAATTTGCTGGCCCACCAAAAAACATATTTGCGGAGGTAGATGAAGATGGCGATACCGTCCTCGACACCGTGCGTGCATCAGCGGCCTCGGGAGAAATTCCACCGCCATCGGTTATCACGCAATCGAGTCCAGGCAAGTATCAATTTGTTTGGAGAATCAATACGGACGAGTTCACCTTAGAGAAGGTAGAAATATTCAATAAAGCATTGATCTCAAAGTTTGGTGCAGACCCAGCGTGCTCCGATCAACTCCGTGTCTTCCGTTTGCCGGGATTCGCAAATTCGAAGTATGACGCACACCCGATAGTACAAATCGTCGAGATGAACGAGGGCCGGTCAAGCGTCGCAGATTTCCAGATCCCAATGGGCGAGGAGAAGTCCCGTGTCGTTAAACCACCCGCATCCGATAACGAGCTTGTAGCCATCGTAGATTATTTCGAAAACGCCGCCAAGGAAGCGAATCTTCGCCTCTCTCAACTAAAGAAGTGGGGGGATAGCGGGTATTTGTGGGAAATCACGTGTCTCTGGGTCCATGAGCACACAGGCCAAAAGGACTCGGGAACAGTAGTTCTCCTTCACAAGTCCGGCGCCCTTGACTTTGTTTGCCAGCACGGGCATTGCAAAGAGCGGACCTGGCCGTTGGATTTTCGGCCAAAGCTCGAAGAACTCGTAGGCCATTCGTTGCGCTTTGGCGATCCGGCGGGTGGTGTGATTTTCAATAGCACACCTGCTGGAGTGCCTGCGCAACCGGCACCGCCATGCCAACCGGCCGAAGGTCCTCACGAGTCAAACAAATCACAAGCAAGAAAGACGGCAATAGGCAGGGAGATGGTCATGAGCCGAGCGGATAAATTTGACGCCGAAGTAATCCCGTGGTTGTGGCCGAACAGAATTGTTGCCAATAACGTTAATGTATTCAGCGGCGAGCCGGACCAGGGAAAGTCTCTCTGCTGGACGGATCTCGTCGCGCGTGTGACGACTGGCCGCGACTTCCCAGACTGTTCAAACGATTTGGGCGGTCCGGTCGATGTTGTCGTCATGGCGAGCGAAGATGATATTGGGAGCACAATCATCCCGAGGCTGATCGCGGCGGAGTCTGATCTCACTCGCGTTCATTTTGCTGTGGTCACGGAGAACGTGAGCGGGACGATTTCAGAAGGTGTTGCGGCGCTTGACCGGGACCTGCCGACTTTGAACACACTTCTGGAGCAGCTAAAACAAACCGGAGTTTCCGTCGCACTGATAGTTGTTGATCCAATCATCGCATTTATCGGCGATGCGGACCCAAACAAAGACAAGGAAGTCCGTCCGATCTTCACGCGAATGAAATCCTTCTCAAAGAAAAACGGATTGGCTTGGCTGACTGTAAACCACCTTAACAAAAACTCTAACGCAACATCCATCAATCGAACATCGGGCGCGAAGTCCTTTGTTTCCGCTCCGCGTGCAAGCTGGATGTTCGCCGCCGACCCGGACAACCCCGAACGACGGTTGATGATGAAGGGAAAGGGCAATTTGGTGAAGCAGGGTTTGAAAACCCTGGCTTATCGCATCGTAGAAACATTCATTCAGGTCAAAGGGAAGCCGTTTCTAGACAGCAAACTACGGCCCGTTGGTGTTCCTAGAATTCAATGGGATGGAGAATCAGAACACATTGCTGACGACGTACTCCAATCTGCCGCTGATCCCACTTCCAAGAGAAGTCTCAAAGCTGAAGAACTCATTCAGAAACTATTCAACCAAAGTCCGATGGGTGTTGTGCTGGCGTCCGATGTTTACAACGCCGGTGAGTGTGAATCTCCAAGCATACCCGCCGATAAATTGAGACGAGCGAAGACCAAGGTGAAAGTTGAAGTCTTCCGTTTCTTAGAGCGTTGGTATTGGGCAAAAAGTGCAACGGAGATGCAGGCTTTCAAAGCGTCGGGTGGCTTGCAGTTCTCCAAGACCTAACAAGACAACACAGAATACGAGTCAAAGGAGGACATTTGATGGATGGGATCGTGACCGAAGCTGAAACCAAACCCGGCACTAGAAAGGCTGGTTCTAATGCAAAGCAGGCTGAAATTGCCCGTCTTCGTACTACGGCTCTGAATGAAGTCGAGAGCCCGGTCGAGCGGATTAGGGCGGCTCGCACACTGCTGCAAAACTATGGGCCCTCGGTTCGAAGTCTTCCGATTATTCGAACAATTATAAGAATGTATGTCGCTGATTCGGATGCTGACGTTTCCGAGCGTGCGCTCAAATTGCGGGCAAAGCTCGCGAAAATCCTGGACTTAAAGGCGGTTGAACTTCCTGTCGAGGTATATGAGCAGCCAATCGACCTTTCCCCCGACTCAACAAACCTGCAATCGATTTTGGCAGAACCCGAATTCAAAAGAGATGAATGGGACAGCGAGCCGCCCCTCCCCATCCAAGAGCAACTTCGGCTGGTCGATGTTCAGCGCGCCTTTCAAAGTTTCGTCAATGGCCGGTTCATTCTTCGTTCCGGCGCCGACTCACGGGCTCTGATTCTGAGCGCCCTCGACGGCAGGCCACTTACCGTTCCAGTCCTTCTAAAGCTCCACCGACATATGGAACAAAGTTTTTCCTCAAACGGAATTGCACTAGCTAGTGGCCCATTATTTTCAGAACTCGGACGAGTCTTGAGGTCGCAAGGGGCTCTGCCTGCTGTTGACCCCAATGAAAGGACGTACGGCGAGAAATTGTTAGAGGAATTGCTGTTGAGAACTTGAAATAGAAATGCAGGAAAGCATGCAAGGAGAATCATTATGAATTACTCAGATGAGATAAATGCAATCGTGGCCGTACATTTTCATATAACGCCATCCTCGCGAAAATATAATTCGCCAGCTAACCAGAAACTGATTGCCGAGCGGATTTCAACTTACGGGTTGGTTCCATCAGACACAGGCGTCGTTCGGAGCATCCAGGAACTCGTGTGCGAAGAAAGGCTTCAACGAGCAGATGGAGGCAACTCCGAAACCGATGCTGCGGCGGTCCGCACTGCTGAGCAGACCCGCATCGATCACCTTGTTTCCGCACCATTGACGGCTGCAGATTTCACCGAGTTTTCTCAGATGGGTAGGTCCGAACTCGAACGCGCATTTTACTCTGACGCCGTTTTTGCGGGCAGATATCGGAAAGGAGCGGCATTGTGGGGCTTCAGATTGCCCGCCAAGCCAGCGTTAGCCCAATCCGAAATCCCTGTGGAGAACGATCCGAGCGAATGGCGAAATCTCGATGCCCGCACCTACCATTCGCTTCCAACGTCTAAAATCATTCACCTTTATCGTAATGACGCTGGGTTCAAACGCGCAATCGACCGCTTAATAAGCAACGGCAAAATCTGAGGTGCCACAATGAATTCGCTCCATTCCCATAGGTTGGTCCACCTGGTGTTTGTTCATCCCGCAACTGGTCAAAAAGCTTGGTTCGTTCGAATGGATCGTCGCCAGCATCCGACCACGATGGTTTGGTCAACCTTGCCCTTGATTGACGACGACGCGCGCCATAGTGTGCCGATGACTTATGAATTCGCTGTAACTGCCCGGCGCCGGTGGCGAGAGGAATTGAATTTCAACTTCCACATTGCTCTTGAGCAGCACTCAGAATTTATCGATGAAGAAGACGTGGCGCCAGTTCTGCCGTGGAATCATCGCGATCATTTTGTATGGGTCGATGCAGCCGCCGATCTAGGATACACAATCCGTGCGGTCCACACGCCCCAAGGCAAAATGTTCTGCCTGCGTTTTGAGAACCCGAATTTGCAGGCACAGTCTGTTTTCGTACCTCTTGAAGATGGGCCAGAAGCCTGCGTCGTGAAAGCGCGAGAAATGCATTTTCTGGAACTTGAGCCGCCGAAGCCGAGTCCGTTCCGAGCAGCGCGCGAAGCAGACGCCCAACGTCAAGCCCAGCGCGAAGTAGATAAACCTTGCGTCAATTTGCGTCCCGGAGACCGTAAACGTTAGTACCCGCCTTAGGCGGTAGGGAGTTTCAAATGTCATCAACTATTGCAGGTTTTGTCTTGAACGACGTTGGAGTACCAATCCTGGCAGGAGACCCAGCCAGCCGGAAAGCGTTCTTCCGGTTGTTCTTTGACACCGAAATCAGAAAGAAGTTTGTGCCGTATGTGACCCCGCAGGCCCAGGGTCGCCTTGAGCAAGTCCTCGCGAAACGATTCGGCGACGATCCCGAGATCACGATTGCTCAGTTGTCGAACGTCGTCGAGCAACTGCTCGCCATTCGCGACCCAAGCGTCGTTCCGCCCGAACTTGAGCCAGCCGAAACAGTCGTGGACGACCGCGCTCGTGACTCGCAAGGCCAGTTCCTGAGCGAGTTCGATGTGTGGGCAAACGATCCCCACCGCTCAATGAAGGAGATTCGTACTCGCGCCGATCGCGAACCAGATTTTGGGGCCTGGTTCCGTGCAATGGCTGTCTCACAAACCTTCCAGGATGGTGGCCTGCGAATCGCCGGGGCACCGACAAGAACAGCTACAGAGGCAGATTTCCAAGTCCTGGGCGAGTTTGTGAAACTTTATCAATCGGTCCCGTCCGATCAACTTAAGCCTCGCGGGGGACGCATCACTCTCGACGCTGGTCATTCATATACAGCACAACAATTCGAAGAATTAGTTTCACGAGCATCTGAAGTTGGGTTGCTCTAAGGAGAACACAATAAGAATCACGGAAACAGGACCTAAATTGAAAGACATAGTCTCTTCAGAAAGTGCCGAACTATTTGAAACCCGCTGGCCTAATTTGCTGGTTTGTTTCTCAGTAGGCGATATCTTTTCCACCCTCGGGGACTATTTTCGAGTCGAGGGCCTTCCCCAAGAAGTCCAGGGTGATTTTTCGTGCGCAACTCTTTGCAAAGCCACCGAGGATGCCTTCCTCACACTGCTCAACCGCGGCGCCCTCGATGCGTTCGTCCGCGTGACACCGTTGCCGCCGGCTGCTCAGGAAGAACTTGATCGCATGGCAGGCATCATGAACCCCATCACCGATACCGCCGCAGATGCCCGCGAAGTCCAGAGAGCAGCAGTTGCCGAATGTGCCAGAGACTATAGATCACTTGAGGGTTCGCAATTCAAGCAGAAATGGATGAACCTTATTGGGCCTCGATCCGTCTACGACGCCGCGATTTGCGCCGGAGTGATTTGATGAAGCGCCGTACCGCACGAAAACAACAACAGCGCTTGTTGCACCGCCGCGCAGCACACGATTTTGCGGGATCTATTCCAGTGCCAACGGTGGCTCCAATTCGCGAGCCAACATTGGCACCTGTTGCAATTACGCGGCAGCTTTCACCGACACAAACTGCAATCCTCAAACAGTTTCAACTTCTTGTGGCCGATATCAATAAACGTTTGGGTGCGGCTGAACAGAAGCTTCAAGCACGCGCGCTCCTTGACGGTCTCCGCGCCGGCGCCAATCCATCCGCCGAATAGATCTTTCCAATGCATTCGGCGCCGCGAACTGCGCCGGCTTCACCAAAATCCCAAATCTAGAAATGCTTTCGCAGCTGCGTCCGAGCAGCGAGGAAATCGCCGTGTCCGAAGAATCCAATCTGGGAATTGGAAGGGGACGTTGCACGCCTTCACCAATCGGCTGCGGTTCGCTAGGGTTGCAATCAATTCCTTTAGGATGTAGTGTGAACGCCGCTACGCCACTGCCCGTGCAGGCAGGAGTAGCTTTGAGAAGACGATTCCAGAAAGGAACTGTAATTATCCGAGGCAAGACACCAACACGCTGTGGCGTCTATCGACAAGATGTCCTGCAATCCGATGGGACATTCAAGCGAGTGCAACGGTGTGTGGTGTTAGGCCCGGTTAGCGGTCTGTCTGAACGTGCGGCATGGAAGCGATTCCAGCCGTATCTTGATGCCGTGAATGCGGCGTCCAAGTTACCTCCACGATCTGGCATCACTCTAAAAGAGTTTGTAGAAGAGTGGCGTACCAGCGTGGCGGTGAACCTGAAGAGTGGCACAACACGCGCAGCAGAGTCACATCTGCGTGCGCACATTCTACCTATTGAATCTCGCATAATATAGCTTACATAAGCCGAAGTTTGGTATAGTTTGGCTGGCATGGGCAACCCACGTGGTGTGAAACGGGATTTTGATGCGCTGGAGACGCGCCGTCTGCGGGC
>Ga0182024_10019740_pt1 | contig 12384 bp, 8 predicted proteins | sample P32metaG_FD_120480 | JGI IMG/M metagenome (GOLD analysis project Ga0182024, IMG submission 120480) | Permafrost microbial communities from Stordalen Mire, Sweden - P3-2 metaG (Illumina Assembly) | ecosystem: Environmental > Terrestrial > Soil > Wetlands > Permafrost | place: Sweden: Stordalen...
CAACATCACGCACGAACAATTAGTAACTTTCTGCGACCGGGCGCGGCGAAGTTTTTATCTCAGTCCTTCTTATCTTTTCTACAAGCTGAAGCAGTCGCTGAAAGATCGGCGCGAATTGCAGCGTAACGTGAAGGGATTTATCACGTTGTCGAAGTACTTGTTGCGCGGGAGCCAGCACGATAAAACCGAGACGCCGAAGCACACGCCAAGCAACGACGGCGTCGCGCCGCTCGCGAGCACTCCGGGCGGGAATTAGACAGGTCTCGGCGTCAGCAAATGGAGGGCGCCATCGAAGATAGATCAATCTCGATCATCATCCCGACATTTAATGGCGCTTCGCGGATTGGCAATTGCCTTGATGCGCTCCTGAAACAGACGCCCGGGCGGGACGTGGATATTCTGGTCGTGAACGACGGCTCGACCGACAACACCGCAGAGGTCGTTAGAGGCTATCCGGGGGTTCGCCTCATCAATCAAAGAAACGCCGGGCCAGCGGCGGCTCGCAATCGCGGGGCGTTGGAAGCGCGCGGCATGCTGCTGCTGTTCACGGACGACGATTGCGTGCCGATGGCGGGATGGCTGAACGCAATGATTGAGCCCTTCGATGATCCGGAAGTGGTTGGAGCGAAAGGGATCTATCGCACGCACCAGAAGCGTCTGGCGGCGCGTTTCGTCCAGATCGAGTACGAAGATCGTTACCGGCTGATGGCCCATCTTGATTGCATCGATTTTATCGACACCTACTCAGCGGCGTTTCGCCGCGACCGCTTCCTGGAGATGGCCGGATACGATACTTCTTTTCCTGTGGCCTGCGCTGAAGATGTCGAACTCTCTTACCGCATGTCGGCACAGGGCTGGAAGATGAAGTTCGCGCCCGCGGCAATTGTCTATCACACGCACCCTGCCACATTCACGCAATATCTCAAAAAGAAATACAAATTTGCTTACTGGCGCGTTCTTGCGGTGCGCAAAAACCCCAGCAAGGCAGTGAAAGACAGCCACACGCCGCAACTGATGAAGCTCCAGCTTTTGTTCGCGCCTGCTTTGCTTGCGGCGGTGGCTTTCGATCTGGCGGCGCGCCCGATGATTCCCTCGTCATTGCTGGTGCTGGTAGCTTTTCTGCTGAGCACACTGCCATTTGTAGTGCGTGCATTCGCGAAAGATCCAATCATCGGAATCTTATCCCCGGTGCTGCTTGCAGCGCGATCTTGTGCGCAGTTGCTGGGCGTAAGCGCCGGCTTGATTTACGCTCGCAGTAAGCCCGCCAAGATCCGAAGCAAGTCGCCAGCGTGAACGGAGCTGGATAAGCCGGCAGCTAGTGAACACTTTGGCTGAAGTCTCTACGACAACCTTCGAGGTGCGCGGCGAGCAGCCGGAAAAATCTGGCGGCTTCTTCGCGACTATTTCCAGAAATATCGTCGCCAGTCTGGCGCGGGTTGTCGCGGTCGCTCTGATCGCGCTCGTCCTGCCTGCCTATCTCACTCATCATTTGCCGGTTGCGACGTACGCTGCCTGGGTGCTAATTCTTCAGCTCGGCGCGTATGTGTCGTATCTCGACTTGGGGATTCAAACCGGAGTTTCAAAATTCGTCGCCGAATACAATGCGCGCGGCGACAGCATGGGAGCCGGGCGTCACGCCAGCGCCGGGTTAACTCTCATGATATTCGCTGGGACGCTGGGGTTGGCTTGCACGGCGATTCTCGCCTGGCAAGTCCCGCGGCTGTTTAGCGAGATGCCCGCGAGTCTTTACCACGATGTCCGCATCAGTGTGCTGCTGGTCGGATCTTCTCTGTCGTTCGGTCTGATCTGCGCCGTATATTCGGCCGTTTTTCTGGGGCTCCAGCGCTATTGGATTCCCATGACGATCTCAGTCGTCAATCGAGCTTCCTTCGCAGCGATCGTCCTGGCGGTTGTAGCTCTTCATGGCAGTCTTGAGGCCATGGGACTCACAGTCGCCTTCGTCAACATTGCGACGGGTTTATTGCAAGTGTTCGCCTGGCGGCGAAAAGCATCTCACATCCGCATATCCACGCGGCTCGTGGATTTCCGTGTTCTTGCCGTTGTAGCCCGCTACTGCTCCTTGCAATCCATATGGACGGTTGCGATGTTGTGCATCACTGGATTCGACGTGGCCATTGTAGGTCACTTCGACTATGTGCAAACCGCCTACTATTCCATCGCCACGCTGCCCACCAGCTTTGCTCTGGCGATTATCGGCTCGATGATGGGTCCTTTGATGCCTGCTTCTTCCGCGATGAGCACTCATCGCTCTCCGGCCGAGATGGGAGATTTGCTGGCGAGAATTACCCGCTATATCACGATCGCGCTGCTCCTGACTGGGTTGCCACTGATCGTTTGCGGCCTGCCGATTCTGCGTCTTTGGGTTGGCCCTGTCTATGCAGTGCATACCATTCGATATCTCCGTATCCTCGTTTTTGCGAATGTGGTTCGCAATTTATGCGCGCCTTATGCAACGATGATCGCCGCGACCGGCAGACAGGGCGCCGCTACCGCAAGCGCGGTATCTGAGGGGCTCGTGAATCTGGGAAGCAGTATTTACTTGGCCCACCGTTTCGGCGCCATTGGCGTGGCGCTGGGAACAGTGTTGGGTGCGTTTGTCGGAGTAGCGCTGCATTTTGCGATCAGCATGCACCTCACCCAAAAGACCCTTGCGATTTCTCGTTCGCGGCTATTTCTAAGAGGAATTCTGCGGCCCGCAGTCATCGCCATCCCGTCGCTGGCGCTTCTGCCGCTCTGGTGGTCACCTGTTCACACGACCCTCAGCCCCGGATTGGTCTCGGTCTGGGGTCTCAGCACTTTAGCCTTCGCATGGTTAGCCGGCTTTAGCGCGAACGAGCGGGAGGATCTGCTGTGTTTCGTCAAAACTCGACGTATGCTGCGGTCGAATCCTAATTGACGCCAAGGAATGCTTTAAAATACGAAAGGCTGGTAGGTTCGTGCTAAGAGCCCGAATTTCACCCTACTTTTTGAGGAACTGGTGAGTCGATGACGCTTTGGTCTGACTTCCTTACCAACGACAAAAGACTCATCGATAAATGGAAGCACTACTTTCCAATTTATGAACGCCACTTCAAGGATTTTGTAAACAAGCCCGTCACCTTTGTTGAAATTGGTTGTGGGCTGGGCGGGTCCCTGCAAATGTGGAAGCGGTATTTCGGCCCACACGCCCGGATCATCGGCATCGACATTAATCCAAAGTGCAAGACTTTCGAGGAAGATCAGATCGAGGTGTACATCGGCGAGCAGCAGGATCAGCAGTTTCTGCAGAATTTAATAGATGAGGTTGGAACACCCGATATCGTGCTCGATGACGGCAGTCACATGATGAGCCACGTCATCGCCACTTTCCAGTTCCTCTATCCGAGAGTAGCGAAGAACGGCATTTACATGGTGGAGGATCTCCATACTGCGTATTGGGACGAGTTTGAAGGCGGGCTCCGTAAACCCTCCACTTTCATCGAACTGTGCAAGAATCTAATCGACGAGTTGAACGCCGACCACAGCCGAGGCGCTTTGCCTCCAACGGAATTCACGAAATCGACGTTGTCGATGCACTTCTACGATAGCGTTGCGGTCTTTGAACTTGGCATGCACACAAAAAAAATAGCGTCGCAGACGGGCGGATCCCTTGAAAAAGTCGGAGCGCTTCTCCAAGGTAAGCTACGTTTGCCCAATTTATTTTGATCCATTCCACATTATGCGGTGGGCCATCACCGCCTTTGGCTCGGAGATTCGATCCGACCCACGAAGAACGGAGAAATGACAGCACAATCAGTCTGCACCGTGATTGTCACCTATCACCCGAGTGCCGGAATGCTGAAAAACATGCGGAATGTTCTGGCTCAGGTGCAAGGACTGGTCGTAGTGGACAACGGCTCAAACCCCGATGAACTTGAGCTTTTGCACCTGGCAAGCCGAGAATTCAATTTTCAACTGATCGAGAATGGCGAGAACCTGGGCGTCGCTGAGGCGTTGAATCAGGGCATGCGCTGGGCGAAAAACCACGGCTACTGCTGGGTAATTTTCTTCGATCAGGACAGCAAAATCACCGATGGCTTTATTGCCTGGATGTTCGCGGTATTGCGAACGCACCCGGAGGGCGAACGAGTAGCTTCGATTTATCCTACGTATGTGGACCCAGATACCGGCATCGATCTAGCCGTGCCACGTACGAAGGACGGCAGCCCGATGTTTCCGATGACCTCGGGCTCTTTAATGCCTATGTGGATATTCGATAAGATTGGATCGTTCGCCTCGGAATACTTTATCGATTTGGTGGATTGGGAATATTGCTTTCGCATCAGGGCGGCGGGTTTTCTTGTCGCCGACTCAAGGCAAGCCAAACTTTTGCATTCTCCGGGCAATCCTTCAACGATCACCATCCTGGGCCGCACCTTCCTGCACACTCAACACAACGCTTTGAGGCGCTATTACATTTCGCGAAATTCCATTGCTTTTTATCGGAAATATCTGTGTTCTTTTCCGCGATGGGTCTTGAAGGCCGTCTATTGGCAGTTGCACGAAACGGCAATTTGCCTAATCGTCGACGAGAACCGCGGCTGCCAGTTTCGCAGTCTGCTGCTTGGAACCTGGGATGGCCTGACCGGAAGAATGGGCAAACGAGAGGGCCTGTAACGAATCACGCTGGGGCACGATGTTTTATGCGCAGGCCGCCGCGCAGCTCACCTGCGAATTACCAGATCCTTCGCGATACTGTTCCACCCTGCCGAGTAACGCCAATAAGCACCATTGAGCGCTTCGCGGAGAATCATGGGGATTCGGGCAATTCTGGTGCGCGGCAATCGGGCGCGGTGTTCAAGATGCGGGATTTTTCGCTTAATCTCATTCAGTGTGTATTCTGCATGTGGGAAATTCGACCGGCATTCTTCCAGCCGGTCGCGGAATTCACAGAAGCGTTCGAGCTCGTAGAGGTAGGATTCCGCCGTCATGAGCCTTGCGCGCTGCATTCGGTCCTGCAGAGTCCGCGCCCCTGGTCCCACCTGCTGCCCCCGGTGTTGGCGATACTGCATCAATGGATCAGAAATTACTTCGAACTTTCCCCTCGCGGCTAGCAGGAACGATATCCACCTATCGTGGATTTGTTTCTCCGGGATCGGTGTCAGGAGATCGAAGCACTCCCTGCGGAATGCCATGGTCGCGCCGGTTACGACGGGGTGTTTCAGAAGAACATTCAGGGCGTGACCGTTCGCGAACTGGAACTGTTCGGCGCGATTAAAGTAAAAGGTATCCCAAAGGCGCGTACTCAGTAACCGTGAATCGTCGTCGATTACGTCAGCATCACTAAAAGTCGAAATTACTTCGTTTGAGCGCAAGAAAGCTTGCTCGATCCGTCTGAGTTTGTGCCGGTACCAAATGTCGTCTTGATCTGCGAGGGCGACAATTGCACCCTGACAGAGAGAGATCGCCCTTTCAAAGTTCTTGGTCGAGCCCAGCTTTTTGTCGTTAATTACCAACCGGGTTGAAAATGGTGAGCGTCGAGCAAAGTCCCTAACCAGTTCGACGCACCCGTCCGACGAACAGTCATCACAGACTATGAGTTCGTCTGGAGGCCTATCCTGGGTGGCGATGCTTGCCAGTTGCGCTCCGAGAAAACGCACTCCGTTAAAGGTGCACATCGCCACTGAAAAGCTAAGCTCCAATTTGTCTGCCTCCGAGACATCTGGGGGTGAACTAGAATGCCACACCCCCGCTTTCGCATTTTAGCCATCGACCCCTAGTTGTTCAATTTGCAGCGGAACCATTGCGCTATGCAGGGAAAACTAAATATCATCGTTCTTCTGGATTGCTCTTTGCGGATGGAGCTTTCCGAAGGTTGGCAGCCAGTTTATGCCGCGCAACCGCCTGCCGCTTTGTTGGTTCACCGAATGGTTCAAAATCCTCGGCAAATGCAAGAATGTATTGCGCGTCTTTACTCCGTGCACCGCGGCTCTCCGCGCCAAGAGTGGATAAATAGTTGGGATTAAGGCCAAAGATCTCGGTATGCATGGCGACCTATCAGGGCGAAAAGTATATCAATCTCCAATTGCGTTCAATTCTCGGCCAGTTGTCGGCTGACGACGAGGTCATCGTGGTCGATGATTGCTCGACCGACCGCACCTGCGACGAGATCTATGCCCTCAATGATGCTCGTCTCGTCTTACTGCGGAATAACGAAAACCAAGGCGTCCTCCGTGCTTTCGAGACGGCGCTTTCCCGTTGCTCCGGAGAGATTGTGTTTCTGAGCGACCAGGATGATCTGTGGCTACCCAAAAAAGTGGAGAAGGTGCTCGATGCGTTTGCGCATGATCCCGCCCTGGTGCTGGTGGCGAGCGACGCGACCCTCATTGATGAAAATGGAAACACGATTGGGGATTCTTTTTATGCCCTGCGCGGCAAGTTTCGGGCCGGACTATGGTCGAATCTCATGATCGGAAAGTTCCACGGTTGCACGATGGCATTTCGCTCCTCCCTGCTGCGAAGCGCTCTACCTTTTCCCGCCGGAAGACTGGTGCATCATGACATTTGGATCGGATGTATGAATGCGCTGATTGGTGGTAAGACAAGCTATATCGCTGAACCCCTGGTCGCATATCGGCGGCATTCGACAAATGTAACCGGGCGGGCAAAATTGAGTAATTATACGAGATTAAGAATGAGGTCTCAGATGCTCCTGGGCTTGCTAGCATTTTGGTGGGGAGCCATCGCAACAAGGCAACGTAAACGATTGCTTTTCTAGCGCATGTTAAGAAACCTCCAATACGTCTGCTTGATTGGGAGCATTGGTTTAATCGGCGCGGATCGCATCGATCTATTCGCAGGACGCGGCCCGTTCACGCTCACTCCGTTTCTAGTTCTTGCGCCGCTGGTTCTGTTAATTGGTGTTCTTCGCATCTCGCCCGGCGGGATGTTTCGCTTAACAATCACGCCACCTATCCGGCGGCAGGAGCCCTTCCTTGTTGCGTCCGGCCTGTTTCTGGCTCTTTCGTTTGCTTCCGTCCCAATCGGCCTTGACCCGGAACGCAGCCTGGTGGCTTTTTTCGATTTGTTCCTCGTGGCGGTCTTGGGATATTTCATCTCACTGCAGATATTGAAAGAGCCCGATCAGGAAAAACTAATTGTAGCGTCCATCGCATTCGGCTTGGTTGTTTACTCAATCTTTTGCGTCGCAGAGTTCATTGCGTGGAGTCATGGATTAGTCATGACTGCGCAGCGAGAGGGCTCATGGCTGGAATCGACATTTGGACCGGGTACGTTAGGACCTTGGGCGCCAACCCTGTCTGGAACGAACTACGACTCCAACCGTTCCGGCTTCGTGTTAACGATGTACTTGGCGCTACTCGACAGGTTCGCGCCGAAATCGCGCTATACACCCTTCCTTCGCGTTGCGATCCCATTACTTATCGGCCTGAGCCTGTCGAGGTCAGGCACGCTATGTTGGTTGGCGTACTACCTATCGTCGCGCTCCTTCTGGAGGCGGCTGGCATCGCGGCGGGTGTTATTACGAATAGCCGCGATCCTCATTGTTGGCTCCCTGGTGTTCGCGGTGTACCAAGAGCAAATTATCGAGCTGGCGCAAGCGTGGGAAATCGCGGATGCCGTTTCTGCCAAGATGTCAATGGACCCGGGCAGCTCGGGAGAAAGTCACATCCTTTTGATCGAGCGAGGTCTTAAAGCTTGGTTAACCTCAACGAAGACCGTCATCACAGGGATCGGATACGCGGCTGCGCCCAAAGTGTTGGGGGATTTCTTCGGAAACGATAAGCGTGGAAACTTTCACAATTTATACGTCACCACTCTCGCTGAAATGGGATTACCCGCCTTTTTCGTCTTAATGTTTCTCCTCATTTACCCGATCTTTGGAAGGAACGGCGTTGTACCGTGCCTTGCCGCCATCATTGTTTTCAATGTCAGTTATCAAACCGAAACGGAGCCTATGCTGTGGCTAATGCTTGCGCTTTTGTGGTCGTACGATCGGAGGAAATCCCAAAGGCCTCAAAGTTTTACGCCCGTCCCGCAGCTCGCCGACTAAAACCGCACTGGCTCTGCCCAAGTCAGCCCCCGCCATTGAAGCCCCTGACTACTGCAATATCGCCAGGGCCGCGGCGGTCAGAGCTAGCTGCGAAGAAATCTGCGTCCAGTCGCGCAGGCCGCGAACGAAGGATCCCGTGGGAAGCTTGTAGGGAACAACAATTTGATCGCCGGGGTACATTCGGAGGCGATCGAATTTCGTCCCCACGAAAACGCCGTTGACGTTGTTGGCGGCGACCACGATGCCGTTCGCGCGCAGGACAAAAGCGTGGTGCAGGTCGGACTGAGGTTTGCCCTTACCGGCTATCTCAAGATATGTCCCGGCGGTATTGCGAGGCTCGAAAATGAATGAACCGGGATTGTAGACATCTCCCACTACCGCCACGGTCGACGGAGTGTGCGGAATCATCAGCCGGTCGTTGTCTTCCATGATCATGTCAGGGAAATCGGTGAGCTTATCATCTTTCGGCCTGACGGGAAGCGCGACGCGGCCGCTGGCACGGGTGCTGCGAAGCTGCGCGATAATCGCTTCCTGCGCCTGCATCATTTGCGGCAAATCCCCCGGCTGGGCGGAAGCTGCTACTGCCACGGCCGACTGCCGGATTTGCACCTCCATGGTGCGTGCCAGTTCGTCCAGGCTTTTTTGCTGATCGATTCGTGCCGATTCGCGCGTAAGTTGCGACCCGTAGATATAAGCATCGGGAGTTAGCCCGCCCGCGCGCTGAAGGACTGAGCGGAGGGTTTCGTTGGTTTCGAGTTTATAAACCCCCGGCCGCACAACTTCTCCTTCGACGATCACGTATTGGGAGCGGTCGGCCTGCGGCACGCTAATGTCGCGCTGCGAGAAGATGGTTACGATGTCGCCCGGCTGCAATTCGAGGTTACTCGCTGGATCTTGCTCGATAATTGCTTTTCGTGGGCTCATCCAGATCAGCTTTGACGTAAGGTCGACGGGGTTGACCCGCTGAATAATGGCATAGTCCCAGTTGATCTCGGGAGCGTACCGGCGCACATCCTCGGCAATATCCCTGACTGCGTTCGAGCTGCCATTATTCCCGCCGGTCTGCGAAGACTGCTGGGTCTCGGACGTACGATCGCCAGTCTTCGACGATTCATTATCCGAGGTATTCAGTGCATTCTCGGCGTAAAGAGTATCCGCTGCGGCATTCGAAGAGTTCGTCACAGGCACATTGTCCCCGGTCTTGGCGTTCTCAGCGGATCGCGTGGCTGCCGTGCCATTTGCGTTCGAGCCATTCGCCTGCGATTGACTAACGCCGGAGGTGCTGCTCTTCGAAGGTGCCGTGGCAACCGGATACTCGGTGGCGCGACCGTTGATGATCGCCGTACGACTGCGCCAGTAACGGCGAGTGAGCAACGCTTGCGCATCAGGAATCAGGTCGCGCACGCGCATGCCCGGCTTCCAGGGATAACGGCCCGGGTTGGCAACGTTACCGCGCAACGTCACAGTGTCTTCAAAACGCGGAACAATGGAAAATACGCGAACGATGTCGCCATCTTTCACCAGTTGCGCGCGGGCCTGCTCGTCGTAGGGAAACTCGAGAGCCTTGCGCGCCTGATGATCGACGAGGCGATCGATCGTGATTTTGCTCGTGTCCGCAACCGTGCTCATGTCGCCGGCAGTCTCGATCAGTTCGTTCAGAGTGGAGGTATCCTTCATTTCGTAGATAGCCGGCGTGTTCACCGAGCCTGCGATCGCAACGAGAGGACCAACGTGCGGAATGTAAATAACATCGCCGGGCAAAAGCCGGACATCTTTTGACTTGTCGCCTTTGATCAGCAGGTCGTAGAAATCGAAATCAGTAATGGTCACGCCATCCCGACGCACCTGGATATGCCGCAACGATCCCTGCGGAGTGGGGCCTCCCGAAACGAAAATGGCATTGACGAGCGTGCTGAGAGAACTGATGGTATAGGTGCCGGGATAACGCGCATTGCCCACCACAACCACTTGAATAGAGCGCAGCCGGCCGATGCTAGCGGATACATTGAAGTTCTTGAATATTTTTGAAATCTCGCTCTTCAAATGTGATTCGAGATCTCCCCAGTGCAGGCCGGCCACGGATATTTCTCCAACCTGCGGAATGTAAATCTGGCCGGCGCGGTCGACGATCACGCGCAGATTGGCCTCAACCTGGCCCCAGACTTTAATCTGCAACTCGTCCCCGGGGCCGATGATGTAATCACTCGGAACCTGCGTCCAATCCACCGGAGAAAACGTGCTTGGACTTTGCCGGAATAACGACTGCCCAAACAACGGCAGGGCCCTGCCGACGGAGTCGGCGACCATTTGTTCGAACTCAGTTTCCGGCCGCACCGCGGTTTCGGTGCGCGGGAGCTGCGACGGATTGAGTGGAGGTTTGCTCGGAGTGTATTGATCCGAGCTTGAACCTGAAGGGTTAGTCAATACCGGAGTGCGCACGGGAAGAGAGGAATTATCGCGTCCCTGGGCACTGTTAGCTCTTTGCGCGCTGCATTGCGCCGAGGCTGCCATGGATGGATCAGAGCAATCCGCCGCCGAATTTTGAGATTGTGTCCCTTGGGACAAAGAGTCACTAAGGGATTGTGAAACACACATGCCGCTCGATAGAACGACGAACAACGTGAACCGCAGCAACTTTCGCATGAAGGATTCAAAAACCTGTAATTCGGGGAACTGTAGTCTGCTCACGTTTGCTATCTTACCTAACTGGGAAATGCAAACCGTGCTGACTCCAGCCCTTAAGTCTCGTCGCCAAACCTACACAGCAGAATACAGGGAAAACGGTACGGCGGTGCCCGAATTACCCTAGCGACGATCATCATCTTAATCGTACCAAAGACTCCTTTCGCGCCTGCTTTCTTCGCGGGACGCATCTGCAGTCTTCGCCGGGGCTAGAAACATTTATTGTGACATCAGAAACTGTACTTCCTGTTCGATTTCGGAGATCGCGATCGGAGCAAGATTTCCTTCCGACAATTTCCGATTAAGCGCAGGAAGTCTGTTTGTTTTGAAGTCGCTCCATTCTGCGATGGCGGCTCTGACGCGCTGCTTGGACTCGCTGTAAACGGCCAAAGCCTGCGAGGGCACGGCGCGATCTCCACTTTCTACGACGTGCAGCGCCGACACCATATTGACGAAGGCGTCCTGCAGGCCTGCGCTCTCTCCGGGACCGTCACCCTGCTTGGCTGTGATCTTGGAAATCTCGGTCTGGGCTTCCACGAGCGCGGGCTTAATGGCCGAATCTTTTTCGCCGACCTCTTGCTCGAAAGCAGCAAGTTTCTTGCGGACCGAATCGATTTCGGCGAGGGTTCGTCGCGCTTCCATGGTATCGGCAAATATTTGCCTGCCGAGTTGCAACTGCTGCTCCAGCGTTTCGGAAGTCGCAGAAGAGCGCGGATCCATGACAACGGTCAGAGGTTGAGTCTGGGGCTTTCCGTCCACGGTGAGTTTGACTGTATACGTCCCCGGCACAACCTTAGGACCACTCGGTGTGCGGTATTCGGATTCTTCATCTACACCGGATCCTCCAGAACTGCTCCAGGTAAGATTCCAGACGAAGCGATGCATGCCAGGATTGATTTGGAGGACTTCTGGCTTGGGGAACCAACGCTCGGCGATGGGAAGTGGTGGATGTTTTTCCGGACGCTTATCTTCTGAAGAAAATCGGTGCACGACTTTCTGGTGAGCATCGATAATCTCCAGCGAGACCGCGCTAGCGGGAGACTTGAGAAAATAATCAATGACGGCGCCCGTCGGAGGGTTCTCGGCGGTGGGTTCCTCCGGAGGAATTGGAGTGCCGGCGAAGGAGTCGTTGTCGATGCGAACGGCTCGCGCAGGATGGTAAAGCCAGAATGCATTCGCTTTCGCGGCATCAGCAGCCTGCCGCAGCGGAGTGATGTCGTCCAGAATCCGGAAAGAGCGGCCGTGCGTGGCAACGATCAGATCCTCGCCATGAATCGCGAGATCGCGAACCGATGTGACCGGCAGATTCAGCTGCAGGGATTGCCAGTGGTCGCCGTCATCGAAAGATACGTAAACCCCCAATTCGGTTCCAGCAAAGAGCAATCCCTTCTTCTCAGTATCTTCGCGAACGGCGCGCGCGAACGAGTCAGCAGCGATGCCATTGCTGATTAGTTGCCAGGTCGCACCAAAGTCGCGAGTTCGATAGAGGTAGGGTGCTTGATCGTCGAGCCGGCTGCGGTCCACCGCCGCATAAGCAACGGCGGGATCAAAATGTGAAGCTTCGATGAAAGAAATCTTGCTCCATGCGGTCAGGCCCGGAGGCGTCACATCTTTCCAGGTTTTTCCGCCATCTCGAGTGAGATGAATCAACC
>Ga0182024_10019741_pt1 | contig 12384 bp, 8 predicted proteins | sample P32metaG_FD_120480 | JGI IMG/M metagenome (GOLD analysis project Ga0182024, IMG submission 120480) | Permafrost microbial communities from Stordalen Mire, Sweden - P3-2 metaG (Illumina Assembly) | ecosystem: Environmental > Terrestrial > Soil > Wetlands > Permafrost | place: Sweden: Stordalen...
CGGGTCGCTTGCTGGATCTGCCGCAGCGACCATCCCAGTCGTCCCAGAGCTAAGACTTGTTGTTTCTTCTCTTCGTTCAAGACATTGGCCATGCCCATGGAGGCTACAAGCCTCCGCGGGTGTCAATGTCCCGGACGCCGCTCTCGTTGGCCGGTTTTCAGGTGATACTCATTGGCCGGTTTTGGGTGATCGCTGAGGCCCTCCCAACGCCTGCTCTGGCATCCCGGCTGTTTTCCGGTCCGCTGAAGCCAGAAAGTGGGTTTTGTTAGAGCCTTAAAGGGTAATCGGGGTCTTCTTGGAGGCTGAATCAGATGGCAAGGAAAGAACGCTCTATCTTTCTCTCGCTTACTTCAAGGGCGACCAACAGGATGTAACAGAAAAAGAAGTTCTCAACGCAGTCGCAGATCTGAGAGAAGCCATTACCCAAGGCGACCTTCCCGAAGACTTCACTGCCGATCCAGATTCAAATTGAGCCACTACCGACCCGTCAGAAATGCAGACCTGAGTAATCTCTGATCACGCTGTGCAGCGACCGCCACTTGACCTTGCGTAACATTCATCGTGATCGATGGCGCTGATCATTTGCGCAACAAGCCGATGTTTCGAAAACAGTGTTCCCACTTCAACACCGCGCGGCGCATCAAGTACGGTGTTCCTCGTGGCGCGTAGGATGTTTTCCACTACTCCCTCAACGTCACCATGGGACGAAACGTAGGCACTCGATTGTCCAATGATGTCTGTGACGTGACTCTCGGACGGCCCGATGTAGAGGAATTGTTTTTTCACGGCAAGCACGTTGTAGATTTTGCATGGGTGGACAATCCCTACATACTGGTCCCCCATCACGACCACGTGGAGATCGGCTGCCGACAGCGATCCCGATAGCTTTTCCATCGGCTGATAAGGAATGCACGCCACATTCGGCAAACCGCGGGTACGGGCACGCTCTTTCACCTTGACAAATTCGCTTCCGCCGCCCACAAAACAGAAAGCAACGTCCTCATTCTCAGCCAGTCGCTCAGCCGCTTGAAGAAGGGTCTCTAATGGGTGGCACGGGCTATGGTTCCCCGAATACATGACGACGAATTTATCCGAAAGCTTATATTTGGCACGGAACTCTTCCCTGCCCGCTCGATCGAACCTGACGCGATCATCGTGCGACCAAGGTGGTATGACCATAACTTTCTCCGCAGGGATGCCTTTCGCCTGAATGCGGTCTTTCATGAACCGATCGAGCGCAACGATACGATCTGCGCGTCGCAGGCTGTGCAACAACATGTGGGACAGCAAACGAGCAACCGGCGATTTGGCTCGTAGCCATCCCGCAGCAATTGCCTCGTCGGGGTTGAGATCCATTGACCAGAACACCAGACTGCGAGCCCTGCGCGGCACAGCCAAAGTCGCGAGAAAAGAAATAAGAGGCGGCGAGGTCATTGCAACGACGACGTCGAACTTAGGCAATGACCACAGACGAAACGCACAACTGGCCATGAATGTTCCGAAATCAGAGGCACGGCGCCATTTGGAACTCTTGCCGAATGCGGTCGATCGTGCGCGAATAATCTTGATCCTGTTCCAAGTTTCTTGGTTCGGAAATCGAACCTTCGGATCGTCGTAGCCTTGCGAATTGCAGATTACCGTGACCTCGTGTCCCGCCTGGATCAAGCCCATAGCCAAGTCACTCGCGTGCTGAGCGGTCGAGACAACGTCCGGGTAGAAAGCCTGGTTAAGAATCAAGATGTTCATTTTTGGTCGGACAACTGGTCCCTTCACTGTTTCTCAAGGCAGCACATGGACTGAGCTTTTTGAATAATCGTGGGCGCGGGTAACATCTTCCTCGTGTGCGAATACTAGACTCAGCTTCTCTGTAACTCCGCGAATGCTGCTCGATTCTCGCTCAGATGGGCGTTTTCTTCCTTGTACAATACGAACCCACCGATCGACAGCACGTCCATCCGCGTTCGCAGGAAGCAGTCGATCGCTTGCGCCGGCGTTTGGACGATCGGCTCGTTCTCATTGAAAGATGTATTCAGCAGAACTGGCACCCCGGTCACTTCCCCGAACCTGTGAATCAACTTCCAATACCGCGGATTGACTTCGCGCTCCACGGTCTGGAGCCTGCCGGTGCCATCGCCGTGCGTTACCGCAGGAATCCGCTCGCGTTGTTTTGGCTTGATCTTGTAAGCCATCACCATAAATGGCGACGGGTAGTCCGTCTCGAAATACTCGCCTACCCGTTCCGCCAAAATCGACGGACAGAATGGCCGGAATGGTTCTCGGTATTTGATTCGGCTGTTGAGAATCTCTTTCATATCCTTGCGGCGAGGGTCTGCAAGAATGCTTCTATTCCCTAACGCGCGCGGTCCAAACTCCATGCGGCCTTGGAACCAACCTACAATCTTTCCTTGGGCGATGGCCTCTACGGTGCTATCAATCAAATCTTCCTCCGCGAGCTTGCTGTATTTGCAGCCAGCGTCCTCTAGGCCACGAAGGATTTCAGTGTCCGTATGCTCGGGACCGTAATAAACATGGCGCATTTCAAAGCACCGCGGTAACTTCAGCTCTTGATGCTGCACATACAAGGCTGCGCCAATCGAGGTCCCAGCGTCGTGCGCCGCTGGCTGCACGTACACGTCCCGGAAGTTCGTACGCTCGAAGATCATGCCATTGGCCACGCAATTCAACGCTACGCCACCCGCCAGACAAATCGTAGTCATTCCTGTTTGTTTCTGGACAAAATTTAACAGTGCGAAATAATTCTCCTCCAGGACTAGTTGCACAGAAGCAGCAAGATCCATGTCCTTCTGCCGAATCTCCGAACGCGGAACTCGAGCATCCCCGAACTCCTCGGCCATCCTATCCGAGAATATCGAGCCCAAAACCGGCTCCCCGCCGTACCAGGTCATCTCGACACCCTTGCTATGGTGGGTGAAGTAGTCTAGATTCAGCCGGCACTGATCTCCCTCCGTCCGGACCACGCGCCGCACTTGCTCGGCAAACCGAGGCTCCCCGTAAGCGGAGAGACCCATCATTTTGTATTCGTCACCGAACTTTGGAAAGCCGAGGAATTGGGTGAAAGCGGTATAAAAAATGCCTAACGAGTGCGGGAAGGAAACAGAGCCACGTATCTCGATCTGATTCGCCCTCCCCACCCCCCACATCACGCTGCTGAAATCACCGAAACCGTCAATGGAAATGACGGCAGCCTCCTCAAAGGGCGAGGCGAAGAATGCGCTCGCCAAATGCGCGCGATGATGCTCGACAAAGTGAATCGGTCGCTCTGGCTTTGACTGAATCCCCTCGGCGGCAAGCAAGTCGCCGACCTGCGCGATCCGCACACTGTTTGCGGCACGGGAACTGAGGGTCAACCAGCGATGTGGGCGCAAAGCGGCCCGCATCAGTTTGTCCATCAAGTGCGCCTTCGGATCGCGTGAAATGGCGATGTAGTCTGGTTGTGCGCCCTCCAAACATGCTTTCGCAGCAGCGACGGGGAGTCCCGCCCAGTGCTTGATGCGATTCAGCCGTTCCTCTTCTAGTGCAGCCACAAGCTGTCCATTGCGCAGCAGCGCCGCTGAGGAATCTCCGTGAAACGCATTCAGGCCCAGAATTCTCATTTCTGCTTCAACTTCCTAGCGGTTTTCGCTTCGTTCCGCGCATTCCCAGTCATAAGATGTTACTTGCAAAAAAGAGAAACACCGGTGAACCCGGTAGTCGAAAGAACGCCAGGAACCCTCCTGTTTTATTCGGGGAACCAGATCAAGAAATGCGAATCGGACTCCGGGCCAGCAGCAAGGGTTGTGGGCACATTATAAGGCACGCGGGTAGGTCTGGCAGGGTGAGTGCCCGAAAAAGGATTGAGCGTGTATCGCGCCAGCTTATGCATGTGACAAAGTAATCTGCGGTGCGGAGTGCCGAGTCTGAAGCCCACCGGTTACCAGAGTCCAGAATCGTGAACGTATCGGACTCTTGCTTTTTAGGCTATTCATTTTGATCCGAGGCTGAAACAGCGACGGTCTCGCGCGAGCCTGAGGCGGCCAATTCTTCAATTTTTACATCTACGAGCAAGCGAAACCACAAAGACTGGCAAAAGTGGAAAATCAAACCCTCTTTTCCATCAAGGAAACCGAGGCGGAGAAAATAGCGGTAGAGAAAAAGTAAAAATGGCCGGACGTAAAGAGGCAAATAGCGATACCAAATTCCTCGCAAAAAGAGAGTGCGCTGATCGGGAGTTCCAAAGAACTTTGGCCTAAGACTCCATTCCACTTTGGTACTCCGACGGTGCAACTCTTCAGCGGCCTGGGAAACCGCATAGCGATTGTGTTTGTCTATCCAAAAGGTGATGTCGTTCTCATTTTGGTTATCCTCGATGATGTCGTGCTTCAGTAATCCAGTAGATCCCTGGACATAAAAATGCGAATCCAGGCGCTCATTTTCATCGCACCATGCATATTTATGTCGCACCATTTTCAATAGATATTTTGGGTAGTAGCCACCATGCTTGATCCACTTCCCGCGAAAGATCTGCCGCCTTTTAATGTACAAGCCATTTTGCGGGACCGTTCCATCGGCCAGTAGAGAACCGATTTCGTAGCGCAGTTCGGGAGTCACCCGCTGGTCTGCGTCTAGGCAAAGAACCCAGTCACAACAGAAAGAAAGGTGCGTTAATGCCCAATTCCATTGCTTCGTATGACTTTCGAAAGGATGAGCCACAACCGCTGCGCCGTATCGCTCTGCGATTGAAATGGTCGCATCATTGCTACCTGAGTCTACGATAAAACTTTCTCGACACCACCCGGCGACACTTTCCAAGCAGTCCCGTAGATTGCGTTCTTCATTCTTAGTCAGCACAACAACACTGAGGGGTACACAATTCATACAGCACACCGAACCGGCGGCGCGGAGCGCTGGGTCTGGAGCCAAAACCCGAGAGTTACAAGAGCCCAGAGTCGTGACCATACCGGACTGTTTGGCTCTCGATGGAATGTTTTCTTTATCTCATCAATTCCCGTCGGGTCGAGTAATCCGGATTCGTGCAGAGAGCGAAGGCTTTCTTCTGCAACTTCCTGCAGGGGACCCCGTAACCATACCGAAATCGGAATTACAAAGCCGCGTTTAGAAGTCGCGATCGGCAGTCCCCTGTAAACATCGGCGCATATTTTTCGCAAAAGATATTTCAATGGGGCTCGCTTGGGCAACAAAACGTCGCCTGGCAACCGATATGCCCACTCCACCAAATCAGAGTCGAGAAAGGGAACCCGAATTTCCAAGGAATTCGCCATTCCGAAGACGTCACTATCGCGTAGCAATATATTCTGAAGATAAAATGCCGCGTCTAGACGGGCGACAGAGGAAAATAAATCGGACGGAACATAGCAGCCACGATATTGCAACTCTGGCACTTGGAAATCGTCGGACAGGTTGAGATTCTTAGCGGTGAGACCTAAAGTCTCCAAACTGGCGTCAGCGATCAATCGGCGATGTCGAAAGTACAGGCCAATCAGTCCTGGATTCACTTTCGCGATCTCGTAGGCTTTCTGTTTGACAGTCTCATTGCGAAGCACTGTGGCAACCCGAGCTGCCGTGGTCCGCACCGATGCTGGAAATGGACTCAGCAAAGTCATCGCGTGATAGTGTCTCGGAACACGATGGAATAGATTGTAGCCTCCAAAAACCTCATCTCCCCCCAGCCCGGAAAGTGCAACGACGATCCCTTTTTCACGCACTGCCCGCGAAACGATATAGGAGTTGAAACCGTCCATGGAAGGCTGATCCATGGAGTCTAAGGCTTTACGAATCCAGTTCAAAGCAGTGTTATCGGAGACCTCACAATTGTGGTAGGACACGCCAAAGCGCTCCGCGGCGATGCCGGCTGTTCGGGACTCGTTGTACTCGGGATGATCGGGGAACGATACCGTAAATGCGTCAACGTTCTCTTTCTCGGGGAGCATGCCGAGCAGCGCGATCGAATCCAGCCCCGAACTTAAAAAAAGACCGACGCGAACATCGCTTAACAAGTGCCTACGAATCGATTCCTTTAGGATTCCGCGCCCCTCATCGACCACCTCTTCCAGTCGCCGGTCGCGCTGGGAGAGCTGTGGAGCAGAAAAGTCCCAATATTTTCCACTCGCCATAACGTTCCCGCGCTCATCTCTTTCCTGCCAGGTTCCGCGCGGCAGCGAAAATATGCCTTCGTAAACCGAGAGTGGTTCTTGGATTCCACCATATGCTAAGTAGCCGGCGAGCGCGCGACGATCGATGCGAGCGTCCAGGAGCTGGCTTTGAAGCAGCGCTCGTACTTCGGATGCACAAACGAACCACTGCCCTCTTTTCTCGGCGTAGTAGAGCGGTTTGATGCCCATGGGATCGCGCGCAATAATCAGACGAGCGCGGCGAAAATCCCACAGAGCGAAAGCAAACATGCCGCGGAGAAATTTTAGGCATTCAGTCCCCCAACGTTCATACGCCCGGAGAAGGATCTCTGTGTCGCTGTGGCCTCGAAATTCAAAACCGTCGGCTTTCAACCGGTTCCGCAGAGTGGGAGCGTTGTAGATCTCGCCGTTGTAAACCAGGATGTCGCCGGTGGCTTCGTTTACCATCGGCTGGTGACCCAACGGGGACAAGTCTTGGATGGCTAAACGACGGTTTCCAAGGCCAACGAATGCACCGGCGACCGAAATAACCGTCGAACCTCCGTCGTCGGGGCCGCGGTGCAACTGAGCGTCAGTCATGGCACGCACCGCTTCATTTACGTCAGAAGAGGAAAGCGCACCCACAATCCCGGCAATTCCGCACATACGATAAATCCTCGAATTTAAAAACGCGTCTCAACCCGCTTCATCGGCCTGGATCCCGCGACGCACATTCGTGGTATAGATTCAGCATCTTTTCAGAGACAGATCGCCACGAAAACTCTTTCTGCATCCATTCTCGTCCTAACAAACCCATTTCTTCGAGAGGCATAGTATTGATGCTGCGAATTGCGTCCGCAAGGATCGGAGGGTCATTATCAACCCAGAGGCCGCACTTCATTTCCTCCAACCGGTTCCAGGGAGTTCCCTTACTCGCAATCACCGGCACCCCATGAGCTAAGGCTTCGGCTACTACGATCGCGAAGTTCTCGGTATGAGAAGGGACCAGTGCAACGTCGGAATTCTCGAATAGTCTTTTCTTAGCGTTTTCCAGGACTTCTCCCATCAAATCAACCTTTTTCTTCATACCGAGTTCATCAATTCGTTCTTTGAGTTGAGAGACGTACGCCGGTGCCCCCCAACCGGCAATAGCCAGATGCCAGGGCAAATGGGAGTCGACTAGACTACAGGCCGCGAGCAAGGACTCAATTCCCTTCTTCGGATCCAACCGCCCTATGAAGAGCAGGCGAAGGTTCCCTCGTCTTTTGGTTCGATCAAGGTTAGCGGGAACGTCCACGCCATTCGGAATCATTGCCATTCTTACTTTAGGGAATCGCGCCGAAGTCTCGCGGGATTCGTGTTCCGAAGTAACGTGCATCGTCAAATTGCGACGATCGACCGTGTGATACCACAACCAATCCCAAGCCTTCTTCGCCCCAATCCGCGACGAACCCTTCCAGCGCTGAAGAGCGCCTCGGGGAGACCAGATCAAAGGCTTGCTGAGCGAGCGAGTCTGCCAAATGGTGGGGAATGTGGGAAAGTTGTAAACCCCGGTGAGGTGGACGACATCCGCCCATTTAATGTAGGACGGCAGTAACCGCATGAGTGTCGGGGAGACCGAATGCCGCGCCCGTCGAGGACAGTATCGGACCCAAAATCCTTCCGGCAATTCAACTTCCCTGCTCTTTTCAACATCCAGCTTCTGCCTTAGACCGTTCGCGTCGGTTGTCAAAACTCGTACCTCGCAGCCCAGTTCTACGAGGTTTCGACACAACTCGAACGTGGAGCGAATTGGGCCGCCATACACGTGAGCGGGGTGAAACGAAGGCACAACATGTAAAACTTTCATGTAGGACGATTAGAAACTCAGGGTCGTCCATATCTTACAAAAGTCCCTTCACTTTGTCCCCGTAAGATGATATTAATATTTTCGCAGTCGCAAGGGCCAAGTTGCGTCCCCGAATTGCTCTCGTCACCTCCGGAATCGGTACCAAACACGGCGGCATCGGTGTCGTTGCCCAGCTAATCGTTTCAGCTCTCAATGATTACGCCGATCTCGCAGTGTGGGAGCATCATGCTTTCTGGCCCCGATTCGCACGAATCCCAGCGGCTGTTGGCACAGCATTATTGGGCAGCATAAAAACTCCCGATTTGGTTGTGTATGACCATGTCGATCTTGCTGTTCTACAGGCCGTCATACCTCGTCTGAAAAGTGTTCCATATGCTGTGTTTTTGCATGGAATCGAAGTTTGGAAGCCGTTGGTAGGTCGGCGACGGGAAGCGCTACTGGGCGCAAACCTTTTGCTCGTCAATTCGGCAACAACCGAAGCCGAAGCACGAGTTTTTAATCCTTGGTTGCCGAAAGTGGCAGTTACTTGGCTAGGCGTCGAGCGTCAGAACGAAATCGCCGATGTCGGATCCAATCCTCCGATTGGTCTGATTGTGGGCCGCATGGCTGATTCTGAACGCCTCAAGGGGCACGACGCCGTGATGGATGCTTGGCCGTTAATCAGGTCCATGGTTCCCGACGCCAAACTGATGATCGTAGGCGAGGGAAACGATAAGAGACGATTGCAGAAAAGGGCTAAGACCGAACGGCTGGAGGGTATCGAATTTTTCGGAAGGATCAGCGATGTGGAGCGAAACCGGATGTATCGGTCTTCTCGTTTGCTCTTTTATCCTTCCAAGCAAGAAGGGTTTGGACTGGCCGGAGTCGAAGCAGCGAGCTTTGGTCTTCCGGTGTTGGGCCTGGCCGGCACCGTCACCGACGAACTGTTTCCCAGGGGAACGGGTGCCGTGATAGCGAAAGATCTTTCGAGAAAAAGTATCGCTGAAAGCGCTGTTCCTGTTTTGAGAGACGGTCAACATGCGGCTCTGTTAGGACGTGCTTCACTGGCTAGAGTGAACTCGGTCTTTTTAAAAGAGCACTTTGACGACCGCTTTCGGCGAGCTTTGGTGTCGCTGCCGTTATCTTGTGGGCCAGTAACAACCAATGCTGCAGACACATGTTAGAAAAAAGCGGACTTCCGCATCCTTTCAAGCGGCATCTTCTAAGGAGGGACATTCTTAGCCAAGGTCACCGAAAAGCCTTGCAGAAAAACACTCTGATCTGCCCAGTCCCTTAATTAGTGAACAGCGAGAATAGAATATACACCACGCGGGGGATAAACGCTGGAACCGCTGGGATTACAGAAATGCAGCAGCAATGTATCTCTCGCTGGAATATATGCGTTTATCGATATGTTTCCTAGGACGTCAGGCGGGGTCACGTTCGATACTCGGTCCGCAGTTGTTACACCATCCACGGAAAAGGTTTCGTCTACGCATGTCGTCGCTGGCACGGCCGTCGGCGTGACAACTCTCGTGAGATAGATTTTCATGTTGGTGAGGACGGAACCGCCTAAATTCAAGCCAGAAAAATTGGCAATTCCTTCGTTATTTACTTCCCAAGTCTTCGTAATTCCTTTGTCGCTGAATCCGTTCAGTGAAGTTCCGAATTGAAAATCAAGTTCTTTGCCTCGGAACAAGAATGCCAGTGTTTTGTTGTAGGAGCTCTCGATAGTTTTAATTGGGAACGACACCGGATATGAGGTTACCCGATACGTTCCCGATGATACGCAATTCACGCGAGTGGCGATTCGATTTACCTGGCGTGCGTCGTTCGTATTAACCGCGTACACATTGCAACTGGAAGCATTTGGAGAGCCCAGCCAATGCAAGGTTATATAGTGAGTGGCATCCGGAGTGGATGGCCCACGACAGCCAAAATATGGTGAACCGCCGCGGAGCAATGTTTCGTTCCCCGATCTGTCTTGCGCGGAGATATAAAATCCGTAGATTTTGCGACTATCGCCCCCGGCGACCGAACAGCTTATGCCTTCTGGCGTATCGGTTCCTGTCACTTCGAGGGCACCTTCCATGCCGCACCAGGAATTCACTCCGCAGGGCGTCACCGCCTGACCGCCACCCGAAGCCGTCGTTAGACCGTCGATTACGTCTCCCGGTCCGTAGAAGGATCCTCGCTCCAAAAACAAAGAGCCGGTACTTTTCATTAAGAACGACGGGATGCTCGAAACTCCGTCACCAAAAATGCCGTTGTGAACGTTCTCGGCCATCACGAGCTTTGAGAAATCCGCGGATGAGAGAGAATAAAGCGAACCGCTCAAAGATGCCGGATTTCCTGCACCGCTAGTATTACAAACCTTTACACCACCGGCGCCCATTCCGAACGCGGGATACCACTTGTTGCCCACGGGAATTTTCACCGCAGCGTTGCTGATATTCATAGCGCAGGTATCGTTTAGCGGGATATTGTTCCCCGAAATCTCGATCGGGTGTGCTGGCGCAGGTCCTGAAATATCCAGGAATCGCGCTCCCTTGGTAACTGATTCTGATAGATTGTGACTGATAACTTCGTTGGGGTCGCTCCAATCTTCGATTCTTATATCTAGGTCGTTTCCGCCAAGCTCACTGTACTCGAGATCCATAGCACCATTTCTTTGCCACACGCCGACGGCACATTGATGTATCTCGTTGTGGATGAATTGAAAATTCTTGGCGTTAAAGGACGCACCTATCAAGATGCCCGCAACTCCCGAGGAACTGAGAGGCCCACAATATATGGTCGAATCAAGTACGCGCATGTCTTCTACGTTTTCATTGGAAATATTTGAGAAAACGATTCCCTTCCAATCCACGTTTGCAGCACCCCCCGAAGCATTGCCATGGACAAACAGTCGGCGAAAGATCCCATCTGTGGTGTTGATCGCACCTCCCGGCCCAGTCTTGTCCACATTGATCCCAATGGCCGCGATGCCGTTACCGTCAATGGCTAGGCTCTCGACTACGAATCCGTCGACAAATTCCATATCTATCATGGTTCCCCCGGCTGCACCGACCCAAGTAATCGTGGGGACCTGAAAGCCAAAGTAGCCAGCAGCTCCTGCACCAGCGGTTCCGCGAATCGAGAATCCAGCCAGATTCTTGACTCTCCACGTTTTGGCCAGCTTGACATGGCATCCAGGAGGAAAGACTATCGCCCATCCATTGGTCGAAGTCCGGGAAGTTATAGCATTTAGCGCAACCGAACTATCGCTAGAGAAACCACAGTCTACTCCAGCTCCGCGCACGTCAAGACCATCCGAGGCTTGCGTTCCAAAGCGAGAGTTGACCGTGGCTTCCTTGACTTTTTCGGACCCGGCCGGCGTGCTGGAGACTTGCGAAAAACCCAGTTGAACAATCAAACAGGCAACAATCGAGAAGTAAAATGGCCACGATCTCTTAGGCATACGGCGGACCTCCATTCACCAGAAGCTTGGCCCTCAGATCGATTGTGAGGAAATTCTTAGCAGCTTGAATCCAAAACTTTTCACCGCATTCAACAGTCATGTCGATGTGCACACTCTGTCCATAAGCTAACTTTTACGTATGAGTTTACAGTGCTTGTCGCTCTATTTTAATAGCCCTCGTATCGATCATCCTCATGCAGCAGAATTAGGGCGTGCGTCATTGACTAGGGTCAACGCGGTCGTTTTAGAAGAGCATTTTATTGACCGCTTCCGACTAGCATTGGCGCCACCCGTGCTCTCACATCGAGCGCTTGTCACAGACATCGATCTTGGAAAAAAGAAGCTTCCTCTACGACTCAAGCATCCTCCTTGAACCAACGTACTTGGCTACGCTGACTGCTGAGAGAAAGCATCTCGCAGGTAGCAGTTCCTGCTGAGAAGCGCTCAACACGCAGCAGAGTTAGGACGCGCAGCAGCGGTCAATGCAGTCTTCTTAAGAGAACATTTGTCTGACCGCTTTCGGCGAGGGTTGGCACTCCAGCAATTCCGGTAGATCGAACATGCGCCAAAAGACACCGCACACATAGGTTCTGCATAAAAGAAATACGGCGGCATCCGCTCAAGAAGTCTCGTCCAAAAGACGATAATCCCCAACCAGTAGCGACCAAGGCGAGCTTCGACGGCTCCGGCCCTCAGTCCCAGGGCATCGGTCCGGAACCCGGACTTCGCTTCTTCCTAGCGGAGCGCTGACTCGATTGGCCAGAAATGGCCCGAAATTCATTTGGCGGCCACAGTCCAGTCGATCTCACAATACGCTAGCACGTGATCCACTCCGCCGCCGGTTGCCTCAGTGGTCACCCCAAAACCGGCCAATGGTGGTCAGGGCAAAACCGGCCAACGGGAAGAGGCCGGGGACTCAGTTGTTTTACCCTGCAACTTCCTGTGCAGGCAAGTTTATTTTCGTGCGC
>Ga0182024_10019742_pt1 | contig 12384 bp, 11 predicted proteins | sample P32metaG_FD_120480 | JGI IMG/M metagenome (GOLD analysis project Ga0182024, IMG submission 120480) | Permafrost microbial communities from Stordalen Mire, Sweden - P3-2 metaG (Illumina Assembly) | ecosystem: Environmental > Terrestrial > Soil > Wetlands > Permafrost | place: Sweden: Stordalen...
AGCTGCTGGGCGGGCTTCATGCCAGGAAGAAGGAATTGCCCGAAGCGGCCCAGGAGTATGCCGCGGCGCTGGCGCTGAAACCCGACCTGGCGCGCGCCCAATTGCGCCTGGGAACGGTGCTCGTGGCCGAGGGGGATAGAGAGGGAGCGGCGGCGCATTTCCGCGAGGCGGCGAAGGGCAATGATGCCGCAGTGGCCCGGCAGGCGGCGCAAGCGCTGCGGGATTTGGGAATCCGATAGGTATGCGTTGGCTTAAACGGATTCGGGGAAGGCAAGTTGTGGGGCAGCCAATCCTGGCTGCAGCCGCCTTTCAGGCGGCTTTTTCGGGCTGTGCGCGAGTCTTCGCATTCGGCGAGCGCCGGCTAAAAGCCGGCGGCAGCCAGGATTGGCCGCCCCACAACGGCTTTGCCGGCCCGGTGCGATTCTTCCTGCTTGCGGCGATGCTGGCAACTGCCGCGGACATCCCGGCAGTTCGCTTCATCGATATCGCCGCGCAATCCGGCCTCACCGTTCCCAACACTTTCGGCGGCAAGGATAAGAAGGATTCCATCCTCGAGAGCACGGGCACGGGCGTGGCGATCTTCGATTTCGATGGCGATGGCTCGAACGACGTTTTCATCGCCAACGGGCCGCCGTCGCATTCGGAGCTTTATAAAAACGACGGCAGCGGACACTTCACCGAGGTGGGCCGGCAAGCGGGTCTGACGCGCATCGGATGGGCGCAGGCGGCGTGCGTGGGCGATATCGATAACGACGGCCATCCCGATCTTTTCGTGACCTATTACGGCCACAACAGCCTTTACCGGAATTTGGGAGGTGGCAAGTTCCAGGACATCACCGAGCGCGCCGGGCTGCCGGTGACGGGCACGCGCTGGGGATCGGGCTGCGCTTTTATCGACTACGACCGCGACGGCCTGCTGGATATCTTCGTCGCCAACTATGTGGATTTCGACCTGGCGAACGTACCGAAGCCCGGCAGCAGCAAGACTTGTGAGTGGAAGGGACTGGCGGTGTGGTGCGGGCCGCACGGTCTTCCGCCCGCGCACAATGCGCTCTATCACAATAACGGAGACGGAACCTTCACCGACGTTTCCGCCAAGGCCGGCATCCTGAGGAACGAACCCGGGGCCGGCCAACTCGGGGCCGGCGGGGGATGTTACGGTCTGGGCGCGGTCACAGCGGATTTCGATAACGATGGCTGGCCCGATATCTATGTCGCCTGCGACCAGACGCCAAGCCTGCTCTATCGCAATAAGCACGACGGGACCTTTGAGGAGCGCGGCGATGCGGCGGGCGTCGCGTACAATGCCGACGGCCAGTTGCAGGCCGGCATGGGCATCGCGGTGGCGGATTACGATGGCAACGGCTTTCTGGATATCGCCAAGACCAATTTCTCGGGTGACCGGCCTTCGCTTTACAAGAACGAGGATGGCGGCTTCTTTGAGGATGTCTCCGAAATGGCCGGTCTGGGGCGCAATCAACTGCTCGGCTGGGGGATTGCGTTTCTCGATGTAGACGAAGACGGGTGGCCCGATCTGGTGATGGCGAATGGGCACGTCTATCCCGAGATCGACCGGTCGCCCATCGGCGAAACCTATCGCCAGAAGACGCTGCTTTACCGCAATCTGGGAAACGGGCGGTTCGCCGATATCACCGAATCGGCGGGACCGGGATTCGCGCCGCGCCGGCCGTCACGCGGGCTTGCGACCGGCGATCTGGATGGCGGCGGCAGGCCGGAGATCGCGATCGTGAACATGAACGATAAGCCCACTCTGCTGAAGAACGTGGGGCCGCGTCAGAATGCGATCGCGATTACTTTGACGGGGACGCGGTCTAACCGCAGCGCGATTGGCGCGCGTTGCACCGTAGAAGCGGGCGGCCGCAAGCGGATTGCGGAGGTGGTGAGCGGCGGCAGCTACTTTTCGCAGAATTCGCTGACGCTCTATTTCGGGCTTGGGAAATCGGAGAAAGTGGATCGGATTGAGGTGCGCTGGCCGGCGGGCGAGACGCAGGCGTGGCCGGGCGTGGCTGCGAATCGGACTGTTGGATTGACCGAAGGCAGCGAGACGGTTGCGAGCCATCTGTGGGTGAAGCGTTAGGCGTTAATACCTACACAGCGACACTGGCGCCAAGATATGCTGTATTTATAGCTGACTCCAGTCCTTCTCCCACTCTCTTTCCATTTCTGCCTGTAACTCGGTTTCGGAGGATTCAAGATTGTAATCGGGATTGATGAGTTTGAGCGGAGTAATGTTACTGAGCTTGTCAGTGGGCTCATCGGGGATCACCTTAATCGTTACTCCTTTGTGGATGAATTCTACGACAATTCCGTAGCAGAGCCTTCGGTGAGGGAGAAGATCTTTGAGAACCTCGCGATCGACACAGCTAAGTACATATCATAGTGCACTGGCCGTACGCGTCGATACGATTTTTCCCGGTGGATGGACGCTGCCGAAGAACGTCGGGCCGCTGCAGAATGCGATCGTTATCACGTTGACGGGCTGCCTCTGCCGGAACCGCATTCCCGTGGGATAAACTGAAAGGTAGGTCCGACCATGGATAGAGATTTCGTTGAAAGCCGGGACGGTAGCTTCTACCTAAAAGGGAGTCGTGTGCCGCTAGCCCACCTCGTGCGAGAATTCCAGCAGGGCGAACCTCCGGAAGCCATTCGATCGCATTACCCGACGCTCAGCCTGGAGCAGGTCTATGGCGCGATCACCTTCTACTTGGGTCACAAAGGCGAAGTGGAAAATGACATCGCGGAGCGCGAGCGCGAAGAGGAAGCATTCACTGCGGCCCATCCGACACCGCCCGACATCAAAGAGAAGTTCGAGCGGATGCGGCAGCAAATGCTAGCGCGGAGAAGCTGACGGATGATTCGCTTCCTGGCGGATGCCAGCCTCCGCGAGGCGATCGTTAGCGGTTGCTTACGCCGCGAACCCGCAATCGATTTTCTCTCAGCCAACGACGCAAACCTGGCGGGCGTTCCCGACCCTGAGGTATTGGCCCTAGCCGCCGCAGAAGGCCGAATTCTGGTCAGTTCCGATTTGAAGACTATGCCGCGACATTTCGGCGAGTTCCTTGAGGCCGGGCGCCCCAGTGCAGGTGTGTTTCTGGTGAAGCAGCATACACCGGTGGCCGACGCAATTGAAGCTCTGCTGCTGGTTTGGGCGGCTTCGGACGCGGAGGAGTGGAAGAACCGAATACTGGAGATTCCAGAATCGCAAATGCGCCGCCCTTGAGTGCCGGACGGCCAGCGTTGCACTCGGCCCTTCGGACCGCAACAGGGCGTTAAATTAGGGTCGGGCGCGAAAGACGGAGAAACGCCACGCTCGCGCACAAACGCGTAAGTCCTTGCGGGAATTGGCGAAGCGCGGACAGGCAAAAGTTGGCCGGAGAGAGCCTTCGCGCAAACAGTGGGGGAGTCACGGCTCGGGAGGTCTGGAATTTGGCTCCCCACGCTGGACACGTTTCGAACTCTTGCGGCCTAAAATAAGTCTGCTCGAACCACGGCAACCTCTTCCCAACTGAGAGTTACGGCGAAAACGGCCAAGCCCATCCAAGATGGGCGCCCAGTTTGGACGCATCGTGCGAATCGGACAACAAAGCGGCGGATCGACGGCTCGGGCGCTGCCGTCAACCTGAGAATAACTTCCGGATGCGCCTAATCCAAGCGAAATGCAAAGCGACGGTCCGCAAGCGGGTATTTTACAACTGTCCTCGCACAACCGAGCCGTGCCGGCGCATTGCCGGCCGGCCCGCCAACGTGCGTTTCAAAGGTGGGATGGCCGCCCCGTTCAGCGCTTCGGGGTAATCTTCGCAGCGAAGGACTGCGCTTCAATTCTCCCGTTCCGCAAAACAAATGTGTCGGTCGCGGCGTCGTAGCAACTGTCTGCTGTTTCTGCGTTCCATAAAATATAGGCGTAATCACCCTCGACATACTGCTGGTGCATAGCGAATGAAGCGCCGGGCTTTGCAAACTCTGAAAACATGGCCTGGAATACAGGCTTGATCGCGTCTGTACCCTTCAGCGGCCCGGTAGGCAGGAAAAGCACGGCATCGGATGAGTAATCGGCCAGAATGCCATCGAGGTTGCCTTCACCGAAGCACTTCAGGTGGTGATCGAGAACTTCCTTTGTACACTTGGGCGCTTGGCAAGAGTAGACCAGTAGGGCGCGGAGGAAGTGACCCACTCTGAGAACGGGACTGGGAAAGGGAGCGAGATCAGAGGTCCATCATCCACGCCGAAGGCGTGTTCTTGAGGGAGTGAAACCAGCAAGCAGTATTATCCACGCCGAAAGCGTGCGGAGTTGGTGTTCCATCATCCGCGCCAACGGCGCGCGGCCTACCGATCCTGGGCGACGCGTTCGAGCTTGCGGCGTATGTATTGGAAGTATTTCGGGCTGACCCGCATCTCGATCGCTTCCTCGATCACCGGCAGGAAATATGCCAGCGAACGAATCGTGCCCAACGGCGGGGCATCGGTGGGACGCATCAGACGGCGTGCGGCCGCCAGCACGAATGCGTTTTCGATCACGCTCACCGCCACGCCGCGTTGGCAGAGTTGTGCGGCCAGCATCCGGTCCGCACGGCGGACGGTTCCCATCGTACCCGGCGTTTTGCGGTACGCCTCCAGAACCTGGCGAATGTATTCTTCCTGGCCGCGGCCGTCGTCCACGATCGCACTCCTCAACTTTGTGGCGGGCGCAGCGACGGTCCGTCAATGTGCACCGTGTGGCAGTAGTGTCGCAGACGGCTCAGCAGCGCTTCCACCATCGGCCGGTTACCCAGAAAGTTCGGCCATTCGTCGTAGACCAGATTCGTGGTGATGATGGTGGAATGCTGTCGATAGCGCTCCTCCATCAGCTTGAAGAAGATGTTCGACTGCTCCGGCTTCAGATTTAAATACCCCAGCTCGTCGATCAAAAGCACGTCCAGCCGCGCCAGGCGCTTGAGGAACTGCCGCGTGGAACGATCCGCCAGTGAGGCGTACATCTCGTCGAACAACTCCTGGGCCTTGACGAACTGACAGCGGTACCCATTCTCCAGCGCCTTCAGTAGCAGACCGCAAGCCAATCCGGTCTTGCCCCTGCCGGTTTCCCCGACCAGCACGATATTCTCCGCCTTGGCAATGAACTCCAACTCCGCAAACCCACGAATCTGTTTGCGATTCACGCCTGGTTGGCGGGCGTAAGGGAAGGTCTCCAGCGACCAGCGCTCGGGCAGATTGGCGCGCCGGATGCGCCACTCCAGCGCACCCTCCTGCCGGGCCTGAAACTGCGCGCGCACCAGACGCGTGACGAACTCCGAGTAACTGATGTCGTCCTTGTCGGCGGCGCGCAACTGTTCGTCATAAATCTCCAGCATGCGCCGCAGCTTGAGATTCTTCAGCAGTTGTTCCAGTTCTTCAGTCATCGCCGCCTTCCCCTTCGAGCAGAAAATATTCGCGCGTCACGCGGCGCAAGATCATCCGTTCCAGCCGGTCCAGATCGTAAAGACCATAACGGCTGGCCTCGCGCACGGCCCCCAGCAACGGTTCCCGTGGATACTCGCGCACCAGCCGCAGCAGTTGCCGCAGGACAAGCGTGACTACCTTGCGGCTCCGTTGTTTCAACCTCGCGACATAGTCGGCGAGTTCAGGCGCGGCGGTGACGATGGCGTTTTCTTCGGGATGCGGATCGGGCCGCGCATCCCTCTGGCCGCGCGGCGGACGGTGGTCGGCCAGCATGACTCGCTGGTGCTCGGCTTCGGCGATGCGCCGGTGCGTGACCATGCGGCGGGCATCCAGTTGAATCTCGATCTTGTCCCTGGTCTCACGCACCTCCACGCGGCGGCCGATCCATTCCACCGGAACCGAATAGCGGTTGCTGTTCAGCGCCACATACCCTTCGACATCGACCAGGCGCTGCTGTAGACGGTAGACCTCTGGAATCCACGCCGGCAGCGGCTTCAGGTGGAGCCGTTCGACGGCGTACAACTCACGCGGAATCGCGCGAATATGTTTCTTGTACGTCGCGTTGACCTTATCGCTCCACTCCCGCGCCCGCTGATTCAGATCCTCCCAACTGCGAAACGTGCGACCCGCCAGGAAGTTATTCTCGATGAAATGGAAGGGACGCTCCCCGCGCCCCGAACGGTTCGCATTCCCAATCGCGTGCGCCACGAACTGAAAGCCGAAACGCTCTCCAAAGGCGGCCATCTCCGGCACCGGCACCATGTCGCGCCCGCTGCCGCGCAGCACCACCACGTGCGTGTTATCGATCATGGTCCGGGCTGCCGCGCCGCCGAAATAGCGTACTGCTTCGGTGAGAAACACCTTTCAATCGAAACGCCGGAAGTTTGGATAACACTGAAAAAACAGCATCCGCGAATAGCACAGCACCGCCGATGCGGTCTGCACCTTGCGTTTCTTGCCGCCCAGTTCCAGTTCGTGAGGAGACGTGTCGTGCTGCATCTCCTCGCCGGGCGCGAACTCATAGCGGCCCGCCGGCACGGGTGGCGCGTAGCCGACTCCGTGCCGCCGGCAGAAGGCCGTTAGCGCGGCATAGGACAGCTCCGCGCCGCCCTCCAGCAGCTCCTCATGGACTCGCACGAGATTCCCCTGGCATTGGTCGAAAAGCTCCAGGATCTGTTGCCGGTGCGGTTCGGCTTTCTGGGCCCGATGCAGTTCCGGCACGGTGGCCGAGTTGGAGCGCAGGACTTTGCGTACGGCCACGCGGGAGATCCCCAGCACCCGCGCGATCTCGCGTTTGCTCACTTGCTGCGCATTCAGTTCCAGAATCGTGGTGCGTTGCGCTTGGCTCAACATGTGGTTTCTTCTCCGGTAGGATTTCTTCGTCGATGCGGCGGAGTTGGTTTTGAATGCGCTCGATCTGTTGCCCCGCAGCCTTCGCTTGCTGGTGATCCAACTCCGCGGCAGCGGTGCCCGCCAGACGCCGTTGCGCGCGGGTCACAATAGCCAACGCCATTTCCAGATCGCGCAACAGTTCGGCGCCGGTGCCGGCCGGAGCTTTCTCCTGCGCCTGCCGTTGCGTTTTGAAGAATAACTCGGGGTCGTCCAGAATGCGTTTGCGGATCGCGAGCGACCCCTTGCGCCACGCCGCATACAGTTGGCCAGCCTGGCGCGTATCGCAGTGGTGTGCGGCGAAGATGGCCGCCATCCGCTGGCAGTCCTCCAGACTTTGACGCGCCACCGGCACCAGAAACTTCATGGCCATCTGCGTCAGGATCTTGCCCTCGCGCACCATCTGCTGGATCCCCTCCGGCAGAACCTCCACCAGCGCCAGCCGCCCCGATACCCAACTCACGCTGCGATCGAATCGGCGCGCCAACTCATCCAGCCCGTAATCGAAGCGCCGTTCCAACTCCGCCAACAGCCAGCCGACCTCCAGCGCCGTCTCGTGTTCGGATAAACGCAACGAGCGGTCCAGCACCACGGCCGCGGCCTCGCTCATCGGCCACTCCACGGCTTCCACCGTGTCCCGGCCCAGTTGTTCCAACGCCACGATCCGCTTGTAGCCGTCGATCACCACGTAGCGGTCGGCTTGGCCTTCGGCGGCCACCACCACGATGGGCGTTTGCTGCCCACTGTCGGCCAGCGACGCCAACAATCGCCGCTGCCGCCCAGCATGGCGCACTCGCAGGTGCTCCCAACGCCGGTCGAGTTGGTGAAACTCCAGTTGCATCGGACAGGCTGAATGTAAGGCCAGGGCCGCCGGCGGATCAATATCTCCGGATTAATTCGCGCGCTTGTTTCCAACGCCGCTCCCGCTCCTGGACGCGCTCTAGCGCACGTCGGCAGGTGTGCGAACAAAAGCGCTGCAAAGGACTTCGCCGCTGGGGTACGAAGCTCTCGTAACAGCCGGGCCGGTCACAGCAATGATCGAAAAAAATGTTCGGTAGTGATTACCCTCGCAGGGTCGTTAACTGCCTCTGGCTCTGGTGGTTTCCGGCTCTTGACGCGCTCGCGGTAGCGTCGGCTTTGACCGTTGCGTTTTTGTTGGCCCGCCGCCGTTTCCCTTACATCAGAGGACGAAATCCCCTGTACATTAGTTGATCTCGATTATGGCCATCCGCGCGGAAATCGTGGGTCGGGTTGAATTTGTAACTCATCTGCCAACTGTGCCAATCGGTTGGGGACGAGGCGGAACATGCTGCTTTGCAACGGGATAAACGTAGTCCGGAAGGACCGGCCAGGAGGCCCGTCCTACCAGTCGCGCCTGCCGACGCGGCGCTGTGCTGTTCAGTCACGTGCACAGTTCTTTGTCCAACCTCTGCAAAGAGCCGATAAGCCGAGCGCGCGGTGGTTGGCAGGCGGAAGCGCCTGCCCCACTTTCAACGTATCGGGCTCGCCAGAAACGCGTGAGCGTTGCCGTTTATCAAGCCAAAGCCCGCGATCTGTCCAGCATCGTTGATCGAGGAAGCACCCTGCAGATACCAGCCTGAGCCCGCCGCGATGAGGGTGTTGAGGTCCACCGGCACTTTGTCTTGCCAGACGATGGCGCGTGAGTTGAAGGTGGTCCCGTCTATCGCAAAGCCAACTATCTGGCCCCGGTCGTTAATGGTTCTACAGCAGCCAGCCACGGTCACAACGGCCCCGGGAAACGCGCCCAGATCCTGCATGCCTGTCTCTCTGGTCCACAGGAAGGCATGAATGGTTCCGTCTTTAGGCGATTGCGCGGCCCCGACCACGTCACCCAGGTTATTGATGGCGGAAGCAATGTTGGGCGCCGTGCCTGGTCCCAAGCTGCCGAGGTCGGTGACCGAGCCATTGCTTTCCCAGAGCACGGCGTGCGGACCGTTCGGGTTGACAGGCGGCAGCGAGGTGTTCGAGCACAAACCCGAGGCGCCGATGGCCTGGCCGAAATCGTTGATGCCGAACGCGAATGCCACGGTGTCGCCCTTTAGCGGGGGGAGTTGCCGGATCTGGCCGGTTGGTCCCCATATCACGGCTTCAAAACGGAAAACTTGAGAAGGCGTGCCGGGTGAGCAGGTTGCATCGCGAGTGCCATTCTCCGCATACCCCACTACCTGGCCTAGATCGTTGAGATCGAAAGCACTGGCGTTGTTGCCGCCCGCCAAGGTGGGGAGCGCCGTCAGCGCGCCATTTCTCCAGATGGCGCCGAGGCATTGATGGTGAGTGCCGAACTCGCAAAAGTCCTCACCATTCGGATCTGTCTTGGCAGTCTCGGAGAGAACCGCCGCCTCGCCAAACACGTTGGGCCCGTCCACCTCGCTGTTGCAGGTGGGGCAGCGCGATCCGTCCAGTGTGCCGAGGTCTTTCAACATGCCGCCGCCATACCAAAGGAAGGCGTGTTGGGGGCCGCCGGCAGTCAGGTTCGAGTTCCCGGCCACCCAGCCGGCAAAGTTCATGTCGGTAGCCGTGCTGTTCGTGCCGGCCCCGCCCAATGTGCCGAGGTCGGTGATGGTATAGCGTGGCGTCTGTGCTATCGCAAGCGCAGCGAGCAAGGTGCTCGCTGCGATCAAAGTCAGGATCGGTTTCATGTGTTCCTCCGATCCATATAGGCGCAGGATGCGCCCGGAAGCGATCACGCAAAGGGCGGTAATTTTCGGAGAGCGGGCGCGGCGGTATAATTAGGCCCAATTAGGCAAGGGCTTCGCCCTTGATATCCCTGCGGGATATGGGAGACAGAAGACAGAAGACAGAAGACAGAAGACAGAAGTCAGGAGACAGAAGTCAGAAGGCGCGGCGGGCTATTGAATCGAATATGCAGACGGTGGCACAATCCGGCGATTCGGCGGCGGGTGACGTCAGCACCCTTCTTCGCGCCTGGAGCGACGGAGACCGGAACGCGCTCGAACGGATGATTCCCATCGTTTATGGAGAACTACGGCGGCTGGCGCACCGCCGCATGATGCGCGAGCGGCCCGGCCACAGCCTGCAAACGACGGCCCTGGTGAATGAAGCCTACATGCGCCTGGTGGATTACGAGCGCATGCAGTGGCAGGATCGCGCGCATTTTTTCGCGGTTTCGGCCCAGTTGATGAGGCGCATTCTGGTAGAACGCGCGCGGCGCCACAACCTGAAACGCGGGGGCGGCGTGCAGCATGTCCAACTGGATGAGGCAGCCGTGGTGGGCGGCAACCGGCCCACGGACCTGGTGGCTCTCGATGACGCGATGAATGCGCTGGCGCGCCTGGACGCACGCAAAGTGCAGGTGGTGGAAATGCGTTTCTTTGGCGGACTGAGCCTGGAAGAGACGGCCGCGGTGCTCAAAGTCTCGTCCGTGACTGTGAGGCGCGATTTGAGGACGGCCAAGGCGTGGCTCTATCGCGAATTGACCGGCGGGACAGACGCCGGCGGGACAGACAATGGATGCGGAACGGTGGCAACGGATCGTTAACCTGACGCAGGCCGCCTGGGAACTTCCGGTTGCCGAGCGCGCGGAGTTTCTGCGGGAGGCGTGTGCGGGCGACCAGGCATTGGAGCGGGAAGTCGAGTCGCTGCTGGCCTCCGATCGGGAAGCAGGAAGTTTCCTGGAAGGTCCGGCGCTGGCGATGATGGCTGCCGAACGCGGGCGCCAGATCGAAGAGCTGTACCATGCGGCGCGGGAGCGCGGGAGCGCGGTGCTGGCGGACACGGATCCCGAGATGCGGCGGGCAGTGGAAGAGTTGCTGGGCCAAGAATTGCAAGCCCAGGAATTGCAGGCCCAGCGTCCGGAGCGGCCGGCGGCGAAGCTGCTGGAGGAATCCACGATCGCGGAGTTGGCCGGCCAGACGGTTTCCCACTACAAAATCCTGGAGATGCTTGGGGCCGGCGGCATGGGCGTGGTGTACAAGGCGTTCGACACGAAGCTCGATCGGCACGTGGCCTTGAAATTCCTGCCGCCGCATTTGCGGCATAACGACGAACTGAAGCGGCGCCTGAATGAAGAGGCCCGCGCCGCGTCCAGCCTGGATCACCCCAACATCGTAGTGATCCATGATATCGACGAAGCCCCGGGCGGCGAGCTGTTCATCGCGATGGCCTTCCACGAGGGCGTCACCTTGCGCGAACGGATCGAGCGGGCCAAGCCCGGCGGGCTGCCGGTGGCCGAAGCTTTGCAAATCGCCCGGCAGATTGCATCGGGGCTGGCCAAGGCCCACGAACGGGGCATTATTCATCGCGACATCAAGCCCGGCAACGTGATCGTGGCCAAGGACGGCGTGGCGCGGATCATCGACTTCGGACTGGCGAAGTGGAGCGACGCCACCGCCACCCTGGATGGCTCCACAAAAGGGACTCCGCTCTACATGTCTCCCGAGCAGGTAACCGGCAAGGCTCTCGATTGCCGCACCGACCTGTGGAGCCTGGGAGCGGTTCTTTATGAGATGCTGGCGGGCCGGCCGCCGTTTACGAGGGACGGGCACCTTGCGGTGATGCATGCCATCGCGCACGACGCTCCGCCCAGGTTGAGCGAAATCCGGCCCGGCCTGCCATTGGAAATCGATCTCATCGTTTCGCGGGCGCTGGAGAAGGATCCGGCCAAGCGGTATCAGTCGGCTGGGGAGATGGTGCGCGATTTATCCGCGGCTCTTACCGCTCTCGATGCCCTCGACCGCAAGCCCATCTCACGGCGGGGCGCCTATGCCGTTCCCGCGAAGGCGATTGCTCTTGCTGCCGCGGCGGTGGCGGTCTTAGCCGCGGGTTACTTCTACTTTCACAGGGCGCCAAAACTCACGGACAAGGATACGATTGTCCTCGCCGATTTCGAAAACAAGACGGGCGACCCCGTGTTTGACGGGACGCTTCGTCAAGGGTTGACGGTACAACTGGAACAGTCGCCCTTCCTCAGCTTGGTCTCGGACGAACGTGTCCAGCAGGTGCTGGGTCTGATGGGCCAGCCCGCGGATGCGCGGCTCACTTCGAAGGCCGCGCAGGAAATCTGTCAGCGGACCGCCAGCGCCGCCTTCCTGGAAGGCTCGATCAGCAGGCTCGGAAGCCCGTACGTATTGTGGTTACGCGCCAAGAACTGCGGCACCGGAGAGGTCCTTGATGAGGAGCAGGTGGAGGCGGCCGGAAAAGGGGACGTGCTGAAGGCCTTGAGTCAAATTGCGAGTAGGTTCAGAACCCGAGTCGGCGAATCGCTCGCCACAGTTAAGAAGCACTCGACTCCGCTCGAAGAGGCTACCACGCCCTCGCTCGAAGCATTGAAGGCCTATAGCGAGGGCTGGAAAGTTTTGGCCTCAACCGGTCCTCCCGCCGCCCTGCCCCATTTCAAGCGCGCCACAGAGATCGACCCGCAATTCGCGATGGCATATGCGAACCTGGGGACTGCGTACAGCGCTAGTGGACAGTCCGACCTCTCGGTGGAGAACATCGGCAAAGCCTATCAATTGCGGGATCGCGTCAGTGACGCGGAGAAGTTCTTTATCACTGCTTCCT
>Ga0182024_10019743_pt1 | contig 12384 bp, 14 predicted proteins | sample P32metaG_FD_120480 | JGI IMG/M metagenome (GOLD analysis project Ga0182024, IMG submission 120480) | Permafrost microbial communities from Stordalen Mire, Sweden - P3-2 metaG (Illumina Assembly) | ecosystem: Environmental > Terrestrial > Soil > Wetlands > Permafrost | place: Sweden: Stordalen...
ATGCGAACCAGGGGAACTTTGGCGTCCGATAGATCGACCGACTTGACGTGAGCCAGACCAACGGCTGTCTTCTCATCCCCGGTGTGATAGATGATCAGCCCATCGCCCGCTTTCATCTCCCGCAAATTCCTCACCGCGGTAGGATTGGTCACGCCATCCCATTCGGTCTCTTTGTCCCGCTGAAGGTCCGCAAACGAATACACCGTAGGTTCTGTCTTAAGCAAATAGTCGGAAGCCACGATAACCCCCAAACCTGTGAATTTTGCGCCCGAATGCGCCGCCATTCTACTTGATAATCCCAATTCACGCCGAGTGGCGAGACATTTGGAAATGAACTGTATGCGCCGGGTTCCTTTTGGCTGCGCCACCCGCTTTCGAAATGGCTCTCATGCAAAATCCTCAATGGCTTAGATGGGCGAGGCGCTTTCAGGCTCTTGCGCAAATCGGACTTACGTACTGCAAAGACCCATACGATCGTCAACGCTATGAGGAGATACAACGCCTCGCCGCTGAAATAACGGCAAAAAGCGCTGGCCTGCCCGACGCCGCTCCCCTTGTTGAGAGGTTCGAACAGGATGTCGGCTACGCCACCCCGAAGATCGACATGCGCACCGCCGTTTTGATCGGGATCGCAACCTGCTTGTCAGGGAGCGCGATGATGGCCTCTGGACGCTACCCGGCGGCTGGAGGGACGTGGGCGATTCCCCCCGGTCGGCAGCCCCGGGCTTGAACGTACCGCCCAATCGCTAAGTGTCAATGAAAAACCGTCGGCCATTCGGGCTTGCCGAATGAGTGTCCGGCGGTTTCTTCGCGCAATCGGCGGGGCTACTTCGCTGCCGACGCGCCCTGCAATTCGGTCAGCGCTGCCAGCACTTCTTCGCTGTGTTTATCCGGTTTGACGTCCAGCCACACCTTTTCCACTTTGCCCTGCGGATCGATCAGGAAGGTATGCCGCGCCGACAGTTTGACGACTCCCATGTTCATCAACGAGTCATATTGCGTCGAGACTTCTTGCTTGGTGTCGGCGAGAAGCTTAAAGCTCAGACCTTCCTTGGTGCAAAACTTCTGGTGTGAGTCTTCGTCCTGCACGCTCACGCCGACAATCACCGCGTTCTTCTGTTCGTATTGAGCCAGGTCGCGCTGGAAATTGTGAGCTTCCACGGTGCAGCCGCTGGTGAAATCCTTGGGGTAGAAATACAGCACGACCCACTTGCCTTTGAAGTCGTGCAAGCTCACTGGTTTGTTTTCTTGCGAATGGAGCGTGAAATCGGGAGCCGGCGTTCCTACTGCGGGTGCTTTATCTCCTGCACGCAACGAATTGATTCCGATGACCACCGCGAATACGACAACGAGAACCACTGCGATCCAGACGAACTTCATTTCCCACCTCATTTTCTATACCGACTTTCCGATCTGCTTCCGGAGGGCTGCTTTCGGAGCGTCTTGCATGGTAGTGAGATGTGACGATAAACGCCAGGGTTTCACGGCAAGCGTGGCTGGCTGCTACTCAGGCTGGGTGAAGCGTCCAAAGCCGATCCGCACTTGCATGGTGTTGATGCCGGAATTGGGCTCGGCCAGGCCGGCGTTGGAGATATGCATGAACCGCAGCTCCGCGCTCCAGTTGTACTTGCTCTTCAGAAAGTGCACGCCGATCGCCCCGCTGGTGGTGAAATTAACCCGCGAAGTCCCCGGAGGCGCTTGATGATTGGTGAACAGCGTGCCCCCGCCGATGTCGATGTATGGCGAGATATTGTGATGCTCGACAAAATTCCACTTCAGCGCGAAGGGATTCAGGCCGAATCCATAGGCCGGTCCGGTTCTCTGGAAAACCCAAAAGACCGGAACGACGTCCACGGCATATTCAAAGCGCCCGCGCAACGGGCCGGGCAAGATGGGGTCGGTGAGGATCCACCCGTAGCGCAACCCCACGTTCCACACCCAGGTGTCCGCCGCGCTGCCGTTGATGCCATGACCGCCGCCGGTCCAGATTTGCAGATCGTTGCCGCCACCTTCCGGTCCCGACTGCGCGCGTGCTCCTGGCGCGAGCAGAACGATTCCAAGCGCCATGACTGCGATCATGCTTTTCACCCGCGCGTCTCCTCGATTTCGCCAAACCCCGGTCCACCAGCGTCTGGGGCGCCCATACGATACCTCAAGTTGCTCGATAACGTGGCGAGTCACTTCAGGTAAGTGCGAACGATTTGAATGACGTCGTCGGCGGCTTCGCCGGCGGACTTTGAGTTCCGCGGCATGTGGTTGCGGATGTGGTCCTCCATCAACTCCGCCATCAGGCTATTGATGGCGCCGCGCGCGGCGGAAAGGCATTGCAGAACGTCGGCGCACGGTTCTTCCTGGTTCAGGGCGCGGAGCACGCCTTCCAGCTGCCCGATGACCTTCTTGGTGCGGTTAACGAGGTCCAGTTTTTCTTTTGAGGTCTGCGTCGTCATGGTCCTTGACTACCCTACTGGGGTATGGTATCTAGTCGTTGGAGCGGGCGAATCACCGCCGTAGTCATAGAGCATACCAGCGCCCGCGTTCGGCGGCGATAGCTGGCCGGTTCCTGCTGCGCCGTGGCCGTCCCGTGGATGCGGATATTAACTGTGACTTACATAAATACTTTATCGTGGTTAAATAGGCCCGGTTGCCCGGAACCACCGTTCGCCGGTGTTCATCGGGTTGTGATGAGTGGCGTCTTATCGTCAGGGTTTCCGTCGGCGCATGGAAATCGCCCGGCAGCCGATAGCTCTAAAGGGACCCGGAGAATGCCGACGTACGATCATCGAGGCACGTGGCGGGTTTGGGCGATGCTCGCTGCTTTTTGCTTCTTGCGGCTGCCTGCCGCGTTGGCGCAGGACGCACCTTCGCAACAGCCAAACGAAACGAACCTGCACGCGCAGGACGCAACTCCGGCGCCACAGCCAAACGACACCAGCGCATCGGCCGGCAGCGCGGACCCCGATTCACCGCCGGCCATGTTTCCTCATCCGGAGACCGACCGTTTGTGGCTTTCCGGGCAGGCCAATTTCATTTCCCAGTGGCATCCCGCGTTTCATTCGCCGTATTCGGGGAAAAACAGCCTCTCGGCCCAGGCGCAGGACGCCACTTCTCGCGTGCTGACCCTGTTCACCGGACTTCGTCTCACGAGCACGTCCGAGCTTATCTGCGACATCCAGGAGACCGGCGGGCACGGCATCGGACAAGCGCTGGGGGTTGCGGGATTTCTGAATCTCGACGTAGTGCGAAACCCTACGCTCAGTCACGCGCCGTACGTCGCGCGCCTGATGTGGCACCAGATCATCCCGTTGGGTCACGCCAACACTCCCGGCGACCGGAACCCGTATTCGCTTTTCAGCCAGCTTCCGGAGCGCCGCATCGAAATCCGCTTCGGTAAATTCAGCATGGCGGATTTCTTCGACTTCAATTCGTACGGCGCCGACAGCAATTTCCAGTTCATGAACTGGACCGTGGACAACAGCGGCACGTATGACTACGCGGCGGATACCCGCGGATTCACTTTTGCGGCGATGGCCGAATACCATCACAACCGCCACGTGATCGTGCGCTTCGCGGAAGCGTTGATGCCCAAGGTGGCAAACGGCATCAACCTGGACGCGGACCTGGGCCGCGCGCGCGCCGAAAATTTGGAGTTGGAGCTTCGCGGCAAAATCGTACGTCGCCAGCAGGACGGTGTGCTGCGGCTCCTCACCTTCGTCAACCACGCGAACATGGGGGACTACCAAACTGCGATCGATAATTTCCTGGCGGGGCTTACGCCCATACCGGAGATTACCGCGCATCCCTTGCAGACCACCGTGAAGTACGGATTCGGCGCGAATTTCGAGCAGCCCTTGAATGATTGGCTCGGCGTCTTCGGCCGGTGGGGATGGAATGAAGGACAGCACGAGTCCTACGCGTACACGGAAGTGGATGCGACCGACGAAATTGGCTTGGGCGCGAGCGGCAAAAAGTGGGGCAGAAAGTTCGACCGCGCGGGCTTGGCTTTTGTCTCCAACGGGATTTCCCGGGATCATCAGGAATATCTAGCACTGGGCGGCTACGGATTCTTGCTGGGAGACGGCCGGCTCAGCTATGGCCGCGAAAATATCGTCGAGACCTACTACACAATGCACGTTTGGCGCGGATTTTACCCGTCATTTGACTTCCAGTATGTCGATCATCCTGGCTATAACCGCGACCGCGGTCCGGTGGTCGCGCCGACCCTTCGCCTGCACTTCGAGTTTTAACGAACGCCCCACGCAGCAAACGCCGATTATTTTTCGGCCGCGTCGAGTAGCGCTTGCGTACAGGTCAATTTCTCCCTCATTCAGATGACTTTCACGATCACGCAAAACCCGTTACAGGTGCGGTCATTTTTTGTGCGACCTGGGACGGTCAGCTCAAGCCCTTGCAGGGGCGGCAGCATCGCTGCGCCCCATCTTGGCGAGATTGTTCCTGCGTCAGCACATCTCCCAGGTGAGTTCTCAAGGCGAATCAACTCACGCCGATGGAACGGCCAAAGCCAGCTTGGCGTAATCCTTGGCAAGTTCGCCGCACAGCACCTCGACGACCAGTTCATGATCGGAGCGCTGCGGCAGTCCGGAGACGGTGACGGAACCGATCACGCCCGCGCCATGCACGCGAATCGGAAACGAGCCGCCATGCGCCGCATACTCCGCCACGGCCAGTCCGTATTTCTCGAACAAGCTCCCGCCCATCTCCAGTCCAACGCCGTAGGAGCTGCGATGAAACCTCGCCACAAGATTGCTTTTGCGGCGCACCCATTCGGCATTGTCGGGTGACGTGCCGGGCAGCGCGGCGTAAAACAGCGGCTGTCCGAAGCGCCGAACATCGATGGCGATTCCGAGCTTTCGGGATACCGCCATGTCACGCAACCGCGATCCGAGATGCCAGGCGGCTTCTTCGTCGAACCGCGGGAAATGTAGTTCTCGTTCTTGGGCGGCAATCGCCACCAGGTCATCTTCGCGCGCGCTCACAAGGAATCTCCTCTTTCAACGTAAGACCCGAACGGTAAACGGTGAGGTCGCGAATCCGAGCCAGCGATCACAACGTCATGTTGGATCGTAAGTCCGATTGCGTTCGCTGGCAAATCGAACGTCTTGCTAACCGTAACCGCCACCATTTTCCCAAATGCTTTGCAGGCGACGATGGAGATCAGGGATTGAGGGCAATGGGCATCGACGTTGCGAGCTTGAGGATGGACAGCACGAACGTGGTATCGCAGTGCCGGGACTTCGCGAGTATGTTGGCACAATGCCTTCGAATAACGCCCGCTACGTGGCGCTCTTGGGCGAATACGGCGCCGAATCTTGTGGAATTCAGCCGGGCCCGCGTGAACCATTGAGCTTATTTGCCGACCCTGAAACACGAACGACTTCGGCAGTGCCCGAATCGGAATTCTGCTCCGAAGAGGTCTCGCGAAGCCTCCAAGAGAGCCGCAGTACCTACGACCTCGACTCGCGCGTGCAAAAGTCGCTCTGCTAAACCCGCCCAGGCACGCGCCATATCCCTCCATATGAGTTCCAGCTCCGGAAGAGACGGTTGAGTGTCTGCAAGACTTAACAGGTTGCGATTCAAAAGCGCAACCGCTGCCGCCCGATACTTCTGCTGTTGTTCCACCACGAACGCGATCAGAACGGCATGAAACTGGTCCAGCGATTGAAACTCGATGGTTGTCTGCGGAGTGGTTTGCCGTTCCATCGCTTCCGGAGCAACGCCCACCATTTCGGCGATCAGCCCGACACTGGTCTGGCCCCAGGTACGCACCTGTGCCGCCGTGGTCTCCCGCGCACCAGGTGGACACCACGCGTGTGACGTAGATCGGATTAGTGCCTGTCACCACCACTGGCGCTCCGTCAGTCTCGTGGCCTGCGGAAACCGTTTCGAGGAAGCGATCAGGTAACGTCTCGGCGCCTGATAAACGCGCCCGTCGGAAAAAGGAACACTCGCCATCCCCTGATTTAACTTACCATTCATGGAAAACGCCAGGTAGGGCGCCGCTTTGTTGAAGATCAAACTGTTCGTTCGCCTTCTGCAAGGGGTAGAATTGGCAAATTATTATGAAGATCAACGCGCGAGGCTTCTCGAAGATTGCCTTGAGTTGCCTGCTTGTCTCTTGGTGTGCGCGCCTCGACGCGCAGCAGGCCAGCCCTGCACCTGCCGAGAATGGCAACACTAAGATAGAAGTGCACGTAAACTCCGTGCTGGTTCCCGTGGTCGCGCGCGACGCGCAAGGCCATGCCGTGGGTAATCTGACCAAAGAAGACTTCCAGCTATTCGATAAGGACAAGCCGCGGATCATTACCGGCTTCAGCGTCGTGAAACGCGCGGCATTGCCGAGTGATGCAAACGCCGCCGACCCGGCAACTCCCATTGCCAGTGGCGAAGCGTCCCCGGTTCGAAAAGCGGAACGCCAGGAGCCGCGACCCGCGGCGTCGCGGTTCGTCGTTTTCCTGTTCGACGACATGCATATGAGCCCGGCCGACATGGTCGCCGTCAGGAAGGCGGCCACGAAAATCCTGCACGCAACGCTGGGCGAAGGCGACATGGCGTCGGTGAACTCGATTCTCGGGCGCGACGATAGTGGCGTCACCAGCGACCACGCCAAACTCGAGGAGACCATCGGGCAGATTCAGGTGATGCGCAGTCCGTACCAGCACACCGGCCACGAATGCCCCAACGTCGATTTGTATCACGCCGACCAGATCGAAAATAAACACGACGTGCGTGCGTTGGACGCCGCGACCGACGAGACGCTGGTCTGCGCGCACTTGGACCAGATCATGCGCCCAGAGGCGGAGGCCATGGTCCACGAAGCCGGGCAGCAGGTGATCGCGCTTGGCGAACAAGACGTCCGCATAACGCTTACTTATATCCGTGAGTTGGTGCGCAAGATGGGCAACTTGCCGGGCCAACGCACGCTGATCCTGCTCTCGCCGGGCTTTTTCGCGGAAACTCCAGGCGCGCTGACTTTCGAGTCTCAGGTGATGGACACGGCCGGGCGCGCAAATGTGACCATCAGCGCGCTGGATGTTCGCGGTTTGTATACCACCGCGCCGAAGGCCGATGAGGAATTCACCGGTCCATCGAAAGAAACGAGGGAACGCGTCCGGTCTCACGTGGAATCGCTGACGAGTACGGAGGAAGTGATGGCCGGACTGGCGGACGCCAGCGGCGGGACCTTCTTTCACAACAGCAACGATATCGAGGGCGGGCTCAAGCGCCTGGCGGCCGCGCCCGAGTACGTGTACTTGCTGGAATTTTCGCTCGATCAAGTGAAGCCCGATGGCAAGTACCACGCGTTGAAGGTGAAGGTGGATCGCAACGACCTGAAGCTGCAAGCGCGCCGCGGCTACGTTGCGCTGAAGCCGGAAAAAGCAGCGGCGCTGTTGGCCGCGCCGGTCCCGCCAGTTCCACAATCGTCACCCGCTCCGCAAGCTCCGGCAACTCCACAATTTCCCACAACTCCACAATCTTCGGCGACTCCGCAAACCGCCAGCGTGCAAACCGCCAGCGTGCAGACCGCCAGCGCACAAACTACGGCAACTTCGCCAGCGTCGGCAACTCCGCAAGTAGCGCCAACCCCAGTGTCTCCGGCGACCTCGCAAACCTCGGACGCTTCACAGCCTTCGGCAACAACGCAAGCGTTGGCAGCTTCACCATCCCCGGCAACTCCGCCGGTCGCGGCAGTTTCCCAATTCCCGCCGGTTCCGCAAGGCAAAGACGCGGAGAAAAAACCAAAAAGCAGGTTCCTGTTATGGGATCCGCCCGACGTTGACGCGCAGCTCCGTCCGCGAAGTTCGTCGCCTGAGTGCTTCCTGTCCGCCGTGCTCGCGCAGGCCGGAGCGCGCGCCACCGAGTTGGTGCAAAACCTGCAAGACTTTACCGCGCAGGAGCGAATTGAATATCGTGTGCTCGGCATCATGGGCAATCAGCTCGACCAGGGCGCAGGAACGTTTGATTACACCGCCGTTTTCGAGCAAGGGAAGGAAGGGTATGCGGTGCAAGAGGGCCGCGCGCCGGAACGCGGGAGCCAGGCGGTTCCGGTCAGCACACAAGATGTGGGACTTCCGGAAATGGCGCTGGTTTTTCTTCCCGAGTTTCAAGACGACTACGAAATGAAGTGCGAGGGCGCGGCCGAGTGGAACCGCCGGCCCACTTGGGTGGTGCGCTTTCGCCAGCGCAAGGATCGCCCGAGCCACACCGCGTCCTTTAGCGAGCGGGGCGTCGTCTATCCCGCCAAGTTCAAGGGCCGCGGCTGGATTGCGCAGGATACCGGCGACGTCGTGCACCTGGAAATGGGCCTGATGCAGGGTATCCCGGCAGTGAACGTAAAGGAATGGTACCTGTCGATAGACTACGCTCCGGTGCAGTTCCGCACGCGCAATGTGAAGATTTGGCTGCCGCAGTCCGTGGACGCATATGGGGATTTCAATACGCGCCGGACGATCACCGCTCATTCATTTTCAAATTTCTTGCTGTTTTCGGTGCAGACCGACGAAGTCATCGACAAACCGAAAGCTCCCTGAAAAGGGAAGCGAAAGGTGCTAAACCCGGGGCCTGCTGCGTTTTCTCCTATGGCGAATAAAAAGCGAATATGCTATCTTCGCTTCCGCCATGAGTGTTCGCTCCTGCCGCGTCACCATTACCGATCGGGAAGGCGTCTCGCACACCGTCGAGGTCACCGCCGCAACCTTATATGAAGCCGTGGCGCTCGGGCTCGCGGCCATCCGCGGCAACCAATGGGTGAGGGGAATCCCCGACGGATTCAAGCCGGTAACGGTCCGGGTCACGGACATCCCGGTGGATCACGAAGTGCGGCTAAAAGACTTTACGAATTGGCTCGAGCGAAGAGGCAACAGCCCCAAGGAAGTCACGGACCGAAAGAAGATACGCGACATTCTAGGTCTCGCGAGGTCAGTGACACTTTGAAAGACTGCGATTTGTGCTGCAATTTTTCGAGAGTTCGGCACATCTCCTTGTTTGAAGCGGCGAGCGTCGTGTGGTCCTTATGAATGAACCGCATCACGCCGATGAAAAACAAAATCGTCCGTACGCTAATTGTGTACAGAGAGGCAGAACGGAGTGCCTGAGATACGCCGCGCCATTTATTCTCTCTGTAGCCCACAAAGAGTCGGAGTACGAAGGGCGCGGATAGCACCGTCACTGCCAAAACTGTCGTACCCGTCCAACTGACGGCCTTACCCACTGAACCAACAATAAGATGGACTATGGATTTGAACATGGCAGTAATCATGGTACGGCCCCCGCGTTCCGTCGCGCCGATTGGAGCGACGACTTGTGCCGGACAGTTTTAGACCATTCGGGTCTACCCTTGTCTAGTTGGACGGAGTAAGGAAGAACGTCATATTCGGCACGAGTCCACTGCCGACGTTTGAAATTACGCACGCATCAGCAGCGTTCCCAGTCGCGAACTGAAGTTCGATTGTGTGAGAGTTACCGTCCCCAGTAATAATCCACGTCAAGGCGAAGGGATTTGTAGCGCCAGCGGCTACCCCAGTGGCTTCGACTTGCGTATGAATTGTGCTTCCGTCGGCTATTCCGACCTTTGCCCCGGCTGTGGGAGTACCTGTGTTGTTGCCTACTACGCCCGCCGCGTTGATGAGCAGTTTCCATCCCAAGGGAATCGTAACGACGTATTTCAAGTTGGTAGCATCCACCGCTGTGAAGCTGGTTGAGGTTGTGGTGTAGTTGGCTGAGCCCGTACCTTTCAGCAACGTCGATGTCGGGGTGCCGTTACCGCTCGGGGTGAGAAACACCAACGACGGTGGAGCCCCAGTCATGCAGCGACCGTGGATGGTAATGTCATTCCCTATCGCGAAAGCATCCGGTGTGCCGTAGCAATGGAAGTCGCAGATTGAAATGCTGCTTGCGCCTTCACTACTGAAATTGTGAACGACGGAACCGTTTCCCACGCCGATTCCCGGCGAGGCTGTTCCGATACATGAACTTGTGAAAGCCCCACCACCAACAATCTGAATGGATGTGAAAGTTGGCTTCGAGAATAATCTGGGAGACGTAATACGTGGTCGGACCCAGAAGAAGCGTGACAGCCGTCGTACCAGGGTCGATAGCGGTGCTGCCACCGCCTGTAGTGACATCAACTAAGTCTCTTGCGTCTACAGTTCCACCGCCAAACAACGCGAGCAAACCTATTGCTTTCTGAATCTTTTCGGACGCATCGACTCCTGCAATCGCCCCTGCCAGAATAACATTAGCCATACCTGTGCCCCAATCTGGTCAAACTTCGTTTGACGTTGATTCTCCGCAATTCGTTCACGCGGTAGAGGCGTTCTATAGTACTTGATATGACATGTCAATAGAGCGGTGATCACATTATTGTGAATAGCACATTATTTAAACACCGTAGAGGTGGGACGACCGGAGCCGTTTTTAGACGCGGCTAGCGCCCTCAGTTCGGAACTGACCACGTTGATGATTCGGAATCGCGTAGAGCGGGCCGATGTATTTTCCAATGGCAAACTCCTATTGCATCTAATTATTCATGTCGGAAGTACGTGAATTACCAGTTCCTGACGAATCGAAGTTTTAGGCCCGCCTCGCGCAAACTCGAAGCCGTATGTGGGGCGTAACCGGGCTTGAAGTTGATTATGAATTTGGGGCAAAACCGCTATTAGTTTGACCGGGCGAGTAGAAATGTCATCGCAGGAACATTCGCTGCTGAGTTGGAGACGAATACGGTATTGCTGCCGGCACTGCTGGTCTTGTAGCGAAGGTCGATCGAAGAAGAGCCTTCATCATGTGTGCGAAGACCTCGAATTGTCGGCAAGATTCTTCTGCAAGTTCTCGCGGGTGAACTCGCCCTCCCAGCGTGCCACGACGAGCGTGGCCACGCCGTTCCCGATCATATTTACGAGCGCGCGGAACATGCTCATGAAGCGGTCAATACCGAGGATTAGCGCCATGCCAGCCACGGGGATCGTGGGAATTACGGTGAGCGTCGCAACTAGAGCAATGAAGGCTGCCCCCTGCACGCCGCTGGCGCCTTTTGAAGTTAGAGTGGCGACGGCAAAAATTGTAAGTTGTTGGCCAAGCGAGAGATGCGTGTTGGTGGCTTGGGCGACGAAGAGTGCGGCGAGAGTCATGTAAATGCTAGTGCCATCCGTATTAAAAGTATAGCCCGTGGGAACGACGAGGCCGACGAGCGCTTTCGAGCAACCAAGCTTTTCGAGTTTCTCCATCAAAGTGGGGATGGCTGGTTCGGAAGAGCTAATCGCTAACACCAGAAGAACTTCTTCTTTGATATAGACGAGAAACTTAAGGATGCTGAATCCAGCGAGCCACCCGACGGTACCGAAAATCAGCAAAATGAAAAGAATTGAGGTGAGATAAAACGTGCCGATGAGCTTGGCGAGTGGTCCCAGCGATGCGACACCGTACTTGCCAACGGTGAAGGCCATGGCGCCGAAGGCTCCGATGGGAGCCATGCGCATGAGGATGTTCACAACGCCAAAAACCGCTTGCGTGAGCGAATCAAGCAGCGCGACCAAGGGTTTGCCACGATCGCCGAGAGAGGAGACCGCCAGGCCAAAAAGAATTGATATAAACACCACTTGCAGGATGTCGCCCCTTGCAAATGCGTCGACGACAGTAGTGGGAATGATGTGCAGCAGGAAGTCCGTGACACTTTGCGTCTTGGCCTGACCGGCGTAGTCCGCGACTGCCTTCGCGTCGAGATTGGACGCACTGACGTTGAAACCCGAGCCCGGGTGAACGAGGTTGCCAACAACAAGGCCGATGAACAATGCGAGCGTGGAGACCACTTCGAAATAGAGCAGCGCCTTGCCACCGACGCGGCCAACCTTTTTCATGTCCTGCATGCTGGCAATACCGGAGACCACGGTGCAAAAAATGATCAACGTAATGATCATGGTGATGAGGCGAATGAAACCGTCTCCGACCGGCTTCATGGCGATTGCTTTGGCGGGGCTCAGATAGCCGAACGCTACCGCGAGAACAATGGCGATGAGGACTTGCACCCAGAGATTTGCGTAGAACGGCTTTTTACGCACGGGCTGGGTGGTGGGCATTAGAGAGGGAGCAACTCCAGGGGTTTGCCAACTGCGTCGACGAGTACTTTCAGGAATGCCGGGGCCCGAGCACGGTCTACGAGGCGATGATCGCAGGAGAGGCTCAACGTAATGACAGCGGGAACGGCAGGGCTGTCATCGACGGCAACCACCCGTGTAACGGTCTCCAGGGCCATTTCTAAAGCAGGCACTACGACGGTGATCGCCATTATTTGGTTATGGGCTTGGGGATCCCGCTAGTCCGTCGCCGCCACTCCTTCAATTTTTGCGCTGGCCTCGACCATGTCGACGACTC
>Ga0182024_10019744_pt1 | contig 12384 bp, 9 predicted proteins | sample P32metaG_FD_120480 | JGI IMG/M metagenome (GOLD analysis project Ga0182024, IMG submission 120480) | Permafrost microbial communities from Stordalen Mire, Sweden - P3-2 metaG (Illumina Assembly) | ecosystem: Environmental > Terrestrial > Soil > Wetlands > Permafrost | place: Sweden: Stordalen...
AGATGGTGCGCAGGCGTAAAGTACAAGAGCCTCCGTCTGCGCCGGAGTGGCGTTGGTTGCGTCACTGACGGACTGGTCTCTATGCTCACGCATGCCGCACTGAATACGGTGCGAATGCTGAAACTGTTTTTCCGGCAGCGTTAAGAGCCGGACGAATCCGATGGCATCTCGCCGGCGATCTTCTTGGCGCGCAACTCCAGCTGCTCTGCTTCTTCATTGCGATTGGTGCGGCGCAGCATCAAGGCATAATTGTTGAGCACCGGCACTAAATCTGCATGGCTCACGCCCAGAGTATGCTCACGGATCTCGAGCGCTCGCTTGTACAGGGGCTCTGCCATAGCCCAGCGCCGCTTGGCGCTGTGGACGGCGGCCAGATTATGCAAGTTGATTGCCACCTCGGGATGCTCATCGCCGTAAAGTTTGATTTTGAGATCAAGGCAGCGATTGTATAGATCTTCTGCCATCGTGTATTTGCTTTGTGTGTGATAAAGAGCGGCCATATTGTTGAGGCTCTTGGCCAGACGCTCTCGCCCCTCGTCTTGCTGGGCCGCATCGAGCGAGCCAAGATGTTCGGGCGCAGACCACTTCTCTGCCAGCCGCAGAGCCGCAGCAAATTTCAGTTCCGCCTCGCTGTATCTCTTCTTGGCATAGGCATCGTTGCCTTCCTCCACCAACGTCTGCCATTCACTGATTTCTTGTTTGTTGTTCTGGGTGTCCTGAGTCATAAAAACAATCCATAGCCAACACGGTCCAACACCGGCAGTGCGCAGCAGTAAAGATATCAGATCGTCGCCGAGATTCCCGCCTCACCCCCACCCCCCTCTCTTCTTGCATATACATCGACGGCAATTGATGATACCATATCTTTGTATGCCCAAGGTATTAGAAGTAGAAGAAATTGTCGCTTCCTCGATTGTGACGCCGCAGAAAGTCGGTGCGCTTTCCCGTTACTTTGACTATTCGCTCAATCCTTACGCCGGCTGCGCCTTCAGCTGCTCATACTGTTACGTTCCTAAGTTTCCCAGGGCCAGGCACGATTACAAGGAATGGGGCCAGTGGGTTGAGGTGAAGATCAACGCACCGGAGTTGATTCGAAGAGACCGCACCAAGATTTTTGGCTCACGCATTTTCTTCAGCTCCGCCACTGATCCATATCAATACATCGAACTTAAATACAGGCTCAGTCGCCGCTGCCTGATCGAGCTGCTCAAGTACAAGCCTGCCCACCTGACCATGCACACGCGCTCTCATTTGATCTTGCAAGACATAGAGTTGTTGAAGCAGTTCGGAAGCAACCTGACTGTCGGTGTCAGTTTGACTACCGATGATGATTCGGTGCGCCGCGAATTCGAGCCCATGGCACCATCGGTGCACCGCAGGCTGCACCTGATCAAGCAGTTGCGCGAAGCGGGCATCGACGTTTACCTTTCCATGGCGCCGCTGCTGCCTTGCAATCCAAACCGCCTTGCCTCATTGGTGGCTCCTTACGTCGATCGAATCTGGGTGGATAATATGCGCTGGGTGGAGGTCAACACTCGTCCCGAGCTAATTGCAAAGTATGCCTCCCACTTTGACAGCGACAGTCACGCAAGTTTAACGAGCGAGCTGCAAAAGCAATTTTCTTCGGCAAGACGGCTCTATCGTCAAACTGCTATAGCGACAAAAGAAAATGCTCCAAGAAAGCCAAGACGAGCAAGCACGGTATCAAATACGGTGACCAACTTTGAGCGCCGCAAAACGATGCAGCCAGAGACGACGCAGTTGATTTTGCCATTATTCGATTCCTCCAGCGGTGCTGAAAGAGAATCTTGATCACCACATCTACAACCACTTAACAGATCGAGGCGCCTAAGGGCGTTTCTTCATCGAGTCCCAGCAAAATAATTCGGCCGTCTTCGGCGGGTGCTCCAAGAACCAGCACCTCCGAGCGGAAATCAGCAATTTGCCGGGGCGGAAAATTCACTACCGCTACAACCAAGCGGTTCAACAATGTTTCCTTGGCATAGTTGGTAACTTGCGCTGACGATTGACGCACCCCCAACTCGCCAAAATTAATCCACAGTTTATAGGCAGATTTACGCGCTTTGGGAAATTCTTCTACACGCTCGACTCTCCCTACTCGGATATCAACTTTTTGAAAGTCCGATAAACCAATTTGCGACTGCTCTTTACTGGTCGGGTCCATCGCTTACCACCTTTCTTCCCTACAAAAGAATGACTATTTATCAGTGCTTCGGCTTGTTAGTGGCACTTTTGTCAAGTTCGCCTCTGATATAATGATAGATACCTATACCTTGCCTACCAAAAAATTTAGCAAAAATACTGCGCCTGAGGGTTTTGGCGTTGAAATTGGTGCATGGTATGTTCAAACAACTTACTAACAAAATGAAATTGAGAAGAAAATTTCGCAATAACTTTGGGCAGGGCATCACAGAGTATGCCAGTCTGATCGCTTTTGTTGCCGTAATTATCTCGGTGGCGTTCGCTACTTCCAAGGGCAGTCTCGCCTCGGCTCTGTCTACTGCGTTTTCGGGTGTGTCCAGCCAACTGAATTCGTTGTCTAAGTCTGGTTCTTAGATATAATTGCTCGACAACTTGGACAGTGCCTGCGCGTTGCTTTTGGCAATGACAAATGCAGAGCAGCTAAACTGACCAAACTTGGATCCATACAAAATCGAAACGATCTTGCGTGGCGCTGGGCCGTACGGCGAAGCCAAGCAATTAAACTGTTTGCGCTGGCAGCCGGACCGATAACGAATGCATGAAGGTGAATGGGAATTCTGGATCGACAGGGGCGGAACCTTCACCGACGTTATAGGCAGGCGCGTTGACGGCCATCTGGTCGTTAAGAAGTTGTTGTCCGTCAACATGCGTTTTTACGCGGATGCCGCAGTGCAGGGCATTCGTGAAGTACTGCAATTGCAAAATGATCAAGCGCTGCCGCGCGATCTCGTGGGCGCGGTCAAGCTAGGCACCACCGTTGCCACCAATGCGCTGTTGGAGCGCAAGGGCGAACGAACGGCATTTGTCACCACCGGTGGTTTCGCAGACGCCTTGCGAATAGGCTATCAGAGCCGCCCGGACATTTTTGCCTTGCAAATAAAATTGCCGGTGCCACTTTACGAATGCGTGATCGAAGCACACGAGCGAGTCACCGTAAATGGTGACGTCCTCATACCGCTCGATCAAGACAGTCTTCTTGAGGAGCTGCAGCGCGTGCGAGACTCCGGCATTACATCTTGCGCGATCGTTTTCATGCACGGCTACAGCCATACCGCTCACGAGAGGGCGGCAGCGAAATTGGCCCGCCAAGCCGGGTTTTTGCATGTATCGTGCAGTCACGAAACGAGCGCCTTGATTAAATTTGTCACACGCGGAGAAACGACTGTAGCCGACGCCTATCTCTCCCCAGTTTTGCAGCGATATGTCGATCGATTCAGCAAAGAAGTTGGCAATCAAACACGTGTTCTCTTCATGCAATCCAACGGCGGGCTGGTCGATGGCGCTCACTTCCGCGGCAAAGACAGCCTGTTGTCGGGGCCCGCAGGCGGCATCGTCGGTGCTGTCAAAACATGCCTGCAGATCGGCATCAAGAAATTGATTGCCTTCGATATGGGTGGCACTTCTACCGACGTCTCGCATTACAACGGCGAGTACGAGCGGCGTTTCGACAACATTATCGGTGGCGCTCGGATTAGCTCGCCGATGATGGATATTCACACCGTCGCCGCCGGTGGTGGCTCAATCGTACAGCTGCGAAGCGGCCGGCTGCAGGTGGGCCCAGAGTCAGCCGGCGCGCAGCCTGGACCGGCCTGCTATAGGAATGGCGGTCCTCTGACGGTGACTGACTGCAATGTCCTATTGGGCAGAATCCAGCCGGAGTTCTTTCCGAAACTTTTTGGCGATCTGGCCGATATGCCGATCGACATCGAGATCGTGCGAGAAAAATTCCAGCAGGTCTGCAGCGAAGTGAATAAGACGTGCCAGACAGCGTGGGGTATGGAGCAGCTGGCCGAGAACTTCCTCACCATCGCTGTGGACAAAATGGCATCTGCGATTAAAAAGGTATCGATAGAGCGCGGTCACGATGTGCGCGACTATGCCCTCTGTTCTTTCGGAGGAGCCGGCGCTCAGCACGCTTGCCAGATCGCCGATGCTCTGGGACTGGAGAAAATAGTTATTCATCCTCTAGCAGGAGTGCTGTCGGCGCTGGGAATCGGGCTTTCTGAAATCCGCGTTCTCAAACAAAGGTCCGTCAATGAGAAGCTCGGTAACGAGCATTCAGCCAAAATGGAAGCAGTGATGCGAGAGCTTGAGGAAGAAGTGCTGCTGGATTTGAAGACCCAGGCCGCCAACGACGGCAAGGGTCTTCTGATCGAGAGATCGCTGCTAATGCGATATGAGGGAACAGATTTTGCTATGCCGGTAGCAATGGCATCTGCGCAAGAGGTCGCGCACGAGTTTCGTCAACAACACTTCAGACGCTATGGTTTCATCTCAGAGGATAAAGCGCTTATTGTCGATGCTGCCTGTGTCGAAGCGTCAGAGATGGCAGAGCGCCTGAACAGTTTTCAACTGCCGCCAGGCGGAGAAAATTCCAGTCCCCCCACCTCGGTCTCACTCTTTGCCGATCAGCAGTGGGTCGAAACCAACGTCTATCGTCGCCAGGATCTGGCTGCGGCAACTGGCGTCAGGGGACCGGCGCTGATCGTTGACGACACCAACACCATTTTCATCGCATCAGACTGGCAGGCGATCAAGGACGAACTGGGATTCATCCAGCTTGAGCGCACAAAAGAGCATGCCGTCAAAAACGTCGACGCTGGCGAAGATAGTCAGCCCAATCCGGCGCGACTTGAATTGTTCAACAATCTCTTCACCTCGATCGCTGAAGAAATGGGTCTGCAGCTGCAGAATACGAGCCATTCGGTCAACATCAAAGAGCGCCTCGACTTCTCCTGTGCGATTTTCGATCGAGAGGGAAAGTTGATCGCCAACGCTCCTCACATTCCCGTTCACCTGGGGTCGATGGGAGAGAGCGTGCAAAGCCTGATCTCAGCTCATGGATCTGAGCTTCAATCAGGCGACTCATATGTCCTGAACAACCCATTCAATGGTGGCACTCACCTTCCGGATGTAACTGTAATTTCACCGATTTTTCAGCCGCCTACTGACGCAAACGTCCAGGAGATTCTATTTTTTGTCGCTTCACGCGGGCATCATGCCGACATCGGCGGCATCACGCCAGGTTCGATGCCGCCGCACAGCACGTTGCTGGAAGAGGAAGGAGCAGTGATCGATCATCTGCTTCTCGTCAGAGACGGTGAGTTTCGCGAAGAACCGATGCTCAAGATCTTGACCGGGCAGAAATATCCGGCGCGCAATCCAAAGCAGAACATCGCCGATCTGAAAGCACAGGTGGCCGCAAACGCCCGAGGTTCGCAGGGTTTGCACAAACTGGTGGCAGATTACGGCAGCAAAACGGTGCTGAGCTATATGCGCTTCGTGCGCGAGAATGCAGCCGACGCCGTGCGCGGTGCGTTGCAAAATCTGCATGACGGTCAGTTCACTTGTGCAATGGATGATGGCAGTCAAATTACCGTCGATATAAAAGTTGATTTGGCTAACCGCCGAGCGCGACTTGACTTTGGCGGAACATCGCCACAAGTGACGAGCAATTTAAATGCACCGCGCTCGATCTGCCGAGCCGCAGTTCTGTACGTTTTCCGCACGTTAATCAAAGAGCACATTCCCTTAAACGATGGTTGTCTGGAGCCGATTGAATGTTTCATTCCGGAACGCTCAATGATCAATCCGGTCTTTCCCGCAGCTGTAGTAGCGGGAAACGTCGAGACCTCACAAGTGGTGACGGACTGCCTCTATGGCGCGCTGGGCGTTTTGGCAGCATCGCAAGGCACAATGAATAACTTCACCTTCGGCAATGACACATACCAATATTATGAAACCATATGCGGTGGCTCCGGCGCCGGACCTGGATTTAATGGAACCAGCGCAGTACAGACGCACATGACCAACTCGCGATTGACCGATCCGGAGGTGCTGGAGTTGCGCTTTCCTGTGCTGCTCGAAAGCTTCAGTATCCGCGCGGGCAGCGGTGGGGGCGGACAATATCAAGGTGGAGACGGCACGGTCAGGCGCATCCGTTTTCTCGAAAACATGACCGCGTCTATCTTGTCACAACGAAGGCGGGTGCAGCCGTTCGGCTTAGCGGGCGGACTGGCTGGACATTGCGGGCGCAACTACGTCGTACGCAAAACCGGCGAGATCCTGGAACTGCCGGGGACAGCCACTATTGATCTGACTGCCGGCGATATGTTCGTGATTGAAACACCGGGCGGTGGTGGATATGGAACTCCAATAAGCTGACTAGGCGGAAAAAACTCTATCTCCGCCGCGTTCCATCGCATAGTGCAGCGCCTCCAGGCACCGAGCCAGCACCTCATCATACTTCTCAGCATGAATGGGAAAAGATGCGACACCGACGCTGGCGGTGACAGAAAAACTCTGCCAATTGTGCGCGATTGCCTGGTTGCCGATGCGCTTTCTCACGCGCTCTGCCGTTATCGCAGCACCCGCCGGTTCTGTCTGGGGCAAGATGATGGCAAATTCTTGCGAGCCGTATTTCGCCGGAATGTCTGCCTCCCTCAAGGTGGTGCGCAAGACATTTGCTACCACCCGCAATACCGCATCGCCGGTCAGATACCCGTGCTGTTGCACGACGCCTTCAAAATTATCAACAGTAAGCAATACGATAGCGCAGGACTGCTTATAGCGCTTGGCCCGATTGAGCTCGGCCTTCAACTCTTTCATGAATGTGCGAAAGTTATACAGCTCGGTCAATGGATCAAGCAGCGAAAGCCGATCCATGCCGTCACGTCCAGACATCTCGGCTTTCTCGTACTCGCGCACCTGCTCGACAATTTCAGCATTGGCGCGGTAATTCGTAGCGCCCTGACGCTGTTGCTTAACCTCTTCGATAATTTTGTCGTAATCGACCTCTAACGGTTCCTGTCGCATCCCTTATCAAACACTCCATCGCATAATCTTTGCTCTGTCTCGGTCATTCAGGATCAACCAATCGGTGAAATTGTACCCGGAAGTGTCGCCCAGTAGGGAAGCAATAGCGCAGCTTGAGGTGGAATGCCAGAGTGACGATCGGTGATTCTTGTAGCGGCACTCGGCGACTTGACTGAAAGCGACATTCGGCTTGGGTGCAGATTGGATTTACAGCGTTCCAGTATTAGATTAAGCTAAAACAGTGAATCTGCTTACGAACGCAACTGCATCATTTCAGAGAATCGCGAAGCTATTCTGGACCGGTCGTTCGCAGCCAGGCGGGGGGTCGGCAGTTTCCGCCGGCGTGGTCGGTCGTTTCACCCAGCGCTACAAACAAAACCGGGACGCTGCTCTCGACATCTTGCGAGGAATCGCAGTCCTGCTGGTAATTTGCTTTCACGACCCGATCCCTGCGCAGCTAGCGGGATGGCTTCGACCGATCGCAGTGCCGCTATGTGCGTTTGGTTGGACCGGAGTTGATCTGTTTTTTGTCCTGAGCGGTTTTCTGGTGGCAGGACTTCTGTTCAAAGAACTGATCAAACGAAACACGCTTGACGTCAAGCGTTTCATTTTCAGACGCGGCTTGAAAATCTGGCCTGGCTATTACGCATATTTAGCGTTCGCCGCAATCTGCCTATTGAAGACGAATCATACTCTGCACGACACTTTCATGGGCATTGCTCCCAATCTCTTGCATGTGCAGAACTACTTTCCTCACGTGATGGTGTTGACGTTCACGTGGAGCCTGGCAGTGGAAGAACACTTCTATCTATTCCTGCCGCTGGTGCTGGCGCTGTTGCTGCGTTTTTCAAAAGATCGATTCGACTATCGGCCATGTATTGCCGGGCTCGCGGTCAGTATTATGCTCATCTGTCCGATACTGCGTTTGATCGACTATGAACAGCATCCGAATCCTGATCCATTCAGACTGATGGCCACTCATTTGCACATAGACGGCATTGCATTTGGTGCACTGCTGGCCTATGTCTACCACTTCAAGCCGCAAGTATTCAAGTCACTAATACACTATCGAGCAGCCTTAATGCTGACATCACTTCTGCTTGTCAGTCCGTTCTTCGTTCATACTCTGGCAGATAATTGTTTCTTCTATACTTTCGGCACGACACTTCTGTCGCTGGGATTCGGGTGCTTACTAATTTCGCTTATGTATGTTGAACCAGGCGTCGGCAAGCTAGGACAGCTCATCCAACTGGCGCCATTTCGAGCAATTTCATTTATTGGATTTTATAGCTATTCCATTTATCTCTGGCATTTCACCTGCCGTGAGGTGCCTTATCAATTTCTCTATCTCATACCTTGGATACCCCGGACACTATGCTGGTTTTTGCAGCTGTTGTTGTATATCGGCTGCGCGATACTGCTCGGCTACCTGGCGGCGCGTTGCATCGAATTGCCTGCATTAGCCCTGCGCGAACGGCTGCCTGCCACCCGTACGTCGAGCGACCAGGCGAACCCACTGACAAAATGACTACGGTGCCAACAGAGAATCGCAGCCGATCTGTTCAGCGATCCACAGCTAACCTTTCCGCTTCTGCTTGCCAACCAGCAACTTCTTCAGCGGCTTTTTCTTTTTTGCATGGCGCAGTGCGATTTTGATCACATCTTCACTGCTGACGCGTCCGTAAATCACGCCTTCGGGATCGACCTTAATTACCGGACCGTACTTGCACAGTCCGAAGCATTCAGCTTTCTTGATTTTGTAGTAATCGTCCAGCTCGCAGCCGGCAATCGCCTTTTTGAGGCAATCATAAATATCCGGACTGCCTGACTTTGGGCAGCTTTTGCCTTTGACACAGACGAGCAGTTTCTTTTTCTTTGAGCAGCCCATGGTTTTTCCGACCGGTCAGGATGTCAATCATAACGCCTTTCCTCCTGCGGACGGGGTTGCCAGGGAAAATGAGCCCAATTGTTAACGGGAATTCCTTTCCGGCGAATCTGCCGGCGTGCCCTTAAAATAGGGCGCTGCGCCAAGGAGCACTGATGAAACCATCTGATTCTTTTGATGGAATTGTTGAGAAGTTAAACATCGACAACGCAGCAGCGGGGACTCTCAGCGGCACCTGCTTCGCCGTCAAAGATTTGTTCGACGTCGCCGGCTACACAGCCGGCGCCGGCAATCCTCAATGGCAGCACACTCATGCTCAGGCTCAACGAAACGCCGTGGCAATTGACCTCTTGCTTCAGGCAGGAGCGAGACTGGTGGCCAAGACATGCACAGACGAGCTGGCCTACAGCCTCGACGGAGTCAATATTCACTACGGAACTCCAGTCAATCCGCAGGCACCAAACCGCATACCCGGCGGTTCTTCCAGCGGCTCAGCCTCAGTGGTGGCAAAAGGGTTGGTGGACTTCGCGTTGGGCACTGATACGAGCGGTTCGATCCGCGTTCCAGCCGCTTATTGCGGGCTCTACAGCATGCGCCCGACGGAAGGCGCGATTTCAACACATGGAGTGGCACCGCTAGCGCCATCATACGATACAGTCGGCTGGTTGGCTAAAACACCGGAGCTGTTATCGCGATGTGGTGAAGTACTGCTGGCCCAGCCTGCCGCGGTGGATAAGGCACCGAATTTCCAGGGACCGCTTTTGTTTTTGCATAACGCCTTCGAAATTGCCCATCAGGACGTTGCACCATATTTGGTGCAGGCATCAGAGGCGCTGAAAAAATACTATCCTCGCTGCCAGTCGGCGTCTCTTTCAGAACACTCCGCGCTAACGCAGTGGTCTGACGCTTACCGAATCTTGCAAGCAGCCGAGGTCTGGCAAACATTGGGACGGTGGATTAACGACAGCAAACCGCACTTCGCACCAGAAATTGAGCAGCGTTTCGTCTTCGCCTCGACAGTTAGCAGTTCGCAAGTCAATCAAGCGCTTTTCGTCCGAGCACAGGCAATTGCCGCGATCGATCGACTGCTGGCAGATGGTGCCGTACTTTGTTTGCCGACCACATGGAATATCGCGCCATTACTCTCCGCTGCGCCCGATGCACGCGACTACAACCGCTCACAGAACTTCAAGCTCACCTGCATCGCCACGCTTTTCGGAGCACCGCAAGTGACAGTACCGATTCCCGGTCCCGATGGCTTGCGGATCGGGCTGTCTTTTATCGCCGGTAAAGGACAGGATGTGCAACTTTTGAAACTTGCTCACCAGACGCATGATTTTCTTTCTCGGCTGGAACGATCGGGCGTACCGAAGTTCGTGTGAATCTGGGTTGCCACCTGTGTCTAATAGGAGGGATCGTGCTGCGGAGCGATCGGCGAATGCAGAGGCGCGAACAGCTCTGTCGTTTCATGCGTCACCGGCATGCGATCCACTACCGCGACATGCGGCAAAGACGCCTTAAAAGCGGCGATTTCAGTGGGAGAATACTTGTGAAAGCTTATAGACAATGATTTCAGTTTCGGCAATGCTTTCAAATACTTGGCGCATGCAGGTGTCACCGACGTTTCGCTTAGATCAAGGCTATCCAGATTAACCAGAGGCAAGAGGTGCGAGATGCCGGCATCAGTAATTCCCCGGTTGCTAGACAGCCTCAGCATAAAAAGTCCGCGCATTTTAGCCAAATGCACCATCGCTTTGTCTCCAATGCCACTGCCTATTAAGCGCAAAACACGCAGATGCTGCATGCCTTCGAGCGAGGCGAGTTCGTCGTCGCCGACACGATCGTGCATAAGACTCAAGTCTTCCAGTTGAAGACCATAAAGATGAACCAGTCCCCTACCGGTGACACCGGTATCCCCGAGGTCCAATCGAATTAGCTGCTTCAAATTGCTGACATACTGCAGTCCCTTGTCACCGATTTCAGTATTGTTGAGATTTAGCGTCCTCAAGCCTGTTAGATAGTGCACGTTGAAAGCTCGGTCATCGTCGATATCCAATCTTGAGGCGTCAAGCAACATCAAGCAGGATGGATCGAGATTCTTCAAGAACGTCATATCTTGGATCGCAGCATATGAAAGCTTCAGCCCCAAATTAGTCTTGGGCGGAACCTCCACGTCACCGCGAGCGGCGCAGAACACCTTCAGTGGGGCGACGTCATGGCGAGTGTTAAACAGAAGCAAATGGCCAACTGATCTGTCCTTGGGAAAATGCAGGATCGTTCCAGCGCCCTTGGCGTACTCAGTCTGCGGCGCGCAGATCGCAGCACTCAACGCCAGTGCCGATACGACCACAACAGCAAGTATGATTGAGTCAAGCCGTACATTCTTCATGTCTGCTGATCTGTCAGTTCGGGCTTGTCATCGTGGTCGTGCTCATGCTCGTGGTCGTGTGCATGCTCGTAGTCTTGTGCATGCTCGTGGCGATGGTGCAAATCGGGCCAGTGGTGATGCGAGTGACTGAGAGCTTCGTGCTGGTGCCAGTGCGAGTGGCGCACCGCGGCAGGCAAGTCTTCGTGAACATGATTGTGATGATGATCGTCGTGAGAGTGCATGTGAATGTGAGCAAGCTGTTCATGACGATGTCCATGCGAATGCTGCTCGAGAAACAGCAAAGCAATCGAACCGGCAAAAATCAGCGCAGCGACAATTTGCTGGGGGCTGGCAGATTCATGCAAGCAGAGAATTGAAAGCGCCACGCCCCACCATGGTGCGGTGGCAAAAATCAGTTGAGAGCGCATTGCCCCTAACGTCTGCGCGGCGCTTATATATAGTACGAGACTGACGCCATAGGAAAGCGCGCCGACCGCCAAACCCCAAAACACCGCTGGCGCAGTCGGGTGAAACGGCGTCAAGCACAATCCAATCGTCAGGTTAACCACGCCGGCGACAGCGCCCTTCCAGAAAGCGATCTCTTGTGGCGTCATGCCATCAATCAGAGCCGTCAAATTGTTGTCGATCGCCCAACCCAGGCAAGCCAGCGCCGCTAATAACCCCGCCTGCAACCCACTGGTTCCCGCGTTTAGTGACAGCAAAACGGATGCGGCAGTGCATCCGAGGACGCTGCCCCAGCCTTTGACGCCGAGATGCTCCTTGAAGAAGACAATCGCCAGCACGGCGGTAAAGATCGATTCCAGAGTGAGCCAGATCGAAACTGACGTGGCGCTGGCCAGAGCCAGACTGAAGAGCAGGCAAACTGGAGCGATGATGCCACCAAAGGCAATGGCGCCAGCCAGCCGCAAAAAACTTTTCTTCGCCATCAGCCAGGGAAGATTGGTCTGTTTGCCGCGCGCCAATAACGGCAGCAACAGCCCGGCTGCGGCGCCAAGATAGAGCAGTCCAGCCAGTTGAAATGGTGAAAATGAGCCCAACAAGAACTTTCCCGCCGGGCTGGCGGCACCGAACA
>Ga0182024_10019745_pt1 | contig 12383 bp, 5 predicted proteins | sample P32metaG_FD_120480 | JGI IMG/M metagenome (GOLD analysis project Ga0182024, IMG submission 120480) | Permafrost microbial communities from Stordalen Mire, Sweden - P3-2 metaG (Illumina Assembly) | ecosystem: Environmental > Terrestrial > Soil > Wetlands > Permafrost | place: Sweden: Stordalen...
CGGTGGCCTGGGAACCCTGCGCCGTGTACGTCCAGTCCGTGGCAAACGCGCTTGTCGCCCAAATAGTTGGAACTGAAACCGACACGATACAAATTTTACGCAACATCCAGCTCCTCCCGAGCGTGCGCCCTATCAATTCGCCATCACGATATATAGGTCTTCACGCCACGCCATCGCAACAAAAATCGTGTAGTAGGGTTGCCTATTTTCCGGATTTTATGCGGTCAAAATGCGACGGGTGAATGGATCATTGCGACAGCGCGGAAGTGAAATCACTTGGCGCACCGGGAGGAAATAAACGGAAATCAATCTCCGCTATCATGAAAGAGGGTTATCTTGACCAGATCGTACAGTTTTGGGACGCAGAGCCAATCGGCGGCTATTTCCCTGCATGCCGCGGCTTTTTCATGATGAAGTGTTTGCTCGGTACGGTGCTGACGACGCCGTTTGAATCTGGGGCTAAGGCGGTGGATGTAGCTTGAGTTGCAATCGTTGAAGCCCCCATTGCACTCGCCGTCGTCGACGCGGCCACGGCGATCTGCGAGCCCTGGTTGAAATTCGCCGCCAACGCCGCGAAATCGGCGCCGTTGACGGCCCCGTCGTAATTGAAATCGCCCGCGTCCCAGCCACTCGCCGCTTTGTTGAAGTTGCTCGACAAAATCGCGAAGTCGGTGCCGTTGACCGCGCCATCCAGGTTCGCGTCCCCCAGCAACGTGTACAGGATTTCGATCTGCCCTGATGGCAACCCGGCTGGATTGTTTGCATCCGCCGCATCGGCGTAGCCGAGGCCGTAGTTGGAATGGGTCTGGGCCGTGGTGGAGATGATTCCGGCCGCGTTCCATGCGCCGTTGGCGTAGCCGCTGGAGATCCAACTGCTGATGGAGGAGATGGGGTCGGTTCCTGAGCCGTAGTTGATCAGGACTTTGTTGTTGGTCACGTCCAGTGTGCCGGTAGCGCCGAGTGAAATGGAGTTTACTTTCAGCGTTGTCGGGTTCTGCGTGGTCGCGGCGGTCATCATCGCGCTGGATCCATCGGCCACGGATAGAGTGCCGAGGTTGATGCTGCCGCCCTCGGCGGCGGCGAAGATCAGTGCGCCGCTGTTGACGTTGACCGTTGAACTGCCGCAGTTCACGAAGGTAAATGGCAATGCCAATGGACCGTTGAAGTTGAAGACATCGTTGGAAGCGGTATCGGTGACGGTCACGCCGGTGAATCCGCTGAGGGTGATCTGCACGCCGTTCTGGCTGGCGGTGATGTTGCCGGCGCTGGCGGAGAGGGCGACGGGGCCGGCCGAGCCGAGATTGATATCCAGCGTTGAACCTGCCGGCACGGCGAAGTCCTCGGCAATGACGGTCGCCATTCCCAGAACGCTGCCGTCGCGGGCGGTGACGGTATAGGAGCCCGGCGTCTGGCCGAGGGTGGCGTTGCCGGCGCCATTGATCGAATTGCCGCTGCCGGTGATTGTCCAGCCGAAGGTTGGCGAGCTGATGGCATTGCCGAATTGATCGGCGGCGGACGCGGAGAACTGCTGGGAAAAGCCAATAGGAACCACCGGCGAAGACGCCGGCGAGACAGTGACGGTGGTCAGCGTCTGATTTACGGTGACGTTAATCGAGCTTGTGGTGAACAGTCCGCCGGAATCGGCGATGGTCGCGGTGAAGCTGTAGCTGCCGGCCTGGGTGAAATTGGCGGTGATATTCTGCGCCGCGTTGGTGCCGTTGGCGTTGCCGGTGTAGGTGACGCCAAGCGGGCCGGTGTACGACCAGGTGTAAGTGAGTCCGGTCCCGGATCCATTTTCGGTTCCAAGCACGCTCAAAGCGGTGGCTGTTCCTGTGACCGGATTGAGACCAGCCGCGGCGCCAGCGGATATGACGGGCCCGACGGCTGCGAATGTCTCGTTCGATGGGGTACTGCTGCCGCCGGTGTTGACGGCTTCGACCGTGTAATAGCAGGTCGACGTGGCGGAGAAACCGGTGTCGACGTAGGTCGTTCCGGTGACGAGCGTTGTCCCGTTGATGGGCGATGTATAGTTCTCGCCCCCGAGGGAGTTTCCGCGATAGATATTGTAGCCGTTGACGGCGTGACCCGCATCGGTCCAATTGAGCGTGATCTGGTCCACGCCCGATATCGGAGCGGAAACGGTCGGTGATGGAGGCACGGTTTCGACTTCGGTGCTGATACCGGCACTGGGACCGGCAAGGTTGACGGCGGCGACTTCATATTCGTAAGCGCGGCCCGATAACAAACCCGAATTAATAAATGACGTCGCGTTTTCTGAAAGCGTCGTAACGTATTGCGAGTTGTCGGATTCCAACTGCCGTGTGATCACATAGCCGGTGGCGTTGTTCGCTACATCCTGCCAGGTAAGTGTGACTCCAGTGGCGGTAATATTCGATGCCTGCAGGTTTACCGGATTTGCCGGTGGAGTGGGCGTCGTACCTGTCACCGGCCCGGCGGCGGCTGATGTGCCGGCGGTGTTGCTGGCGACCACTTCGTAGGAATAGGTGCCGCCGATGTTCAAGGCCGTGCTGGCAAATGCCATGGTGGCGCCATTGACTTGGCCGATCTGGGTGTAAGTTCCGTTGATCAACTCAAGAATGTTGAAGTTGGTCACGGCGGAATAGGATTCAGCCCAGGTGAGATCCAGTTCGGTGCCCGATGCCGGCGTCACGGCGAGATAAATCGGCGCATAGGGCTTGGCGGCGACGGGAGTGTATGTCCAGTTGATAATGTTCTGCGTGGCTGTCTGGCCCCCGGTGCCGGCGGTGAAGCCGACATAGCCATATCCGCTGCCGATGAACGAAGGGATGTTGATCGTGTAGTTGTGGGTGAAGGTGGCTTGGGTATTGGTGTCGGTGACAGTTTCCATGAGGGTTGCGCCGTCGTAGGCGAGATTGACGTGCATGACGTCGCCGCTGTGGAGATTGACGCCGCTGGAGGTCATATCGATGGAGGTATCGACGGGGGTTTCACCGGTCATGGGGAAAGTGGGCATGTCGCCGTTGACGAATAGGCCGGTCGAGTCGGTGCCTTCACCGCTGTTGCTGTAGAGATCGAACTTGATGGCGACACTGCTGGCAATCGTGGCGTAGCCAAGGGCGCCACCGCCGCCCCCGAGGGACGCCGGGCCGACGCCTTGCAGGGTGAAAGTGAGGCCGTCGGCATTGGGGTTTACAAGCTGGAAGTTGAAGGTTGTGTTGAAACCCTGGACCGAGACGATATTGGTCGTGAAAGCGCTGGCCGCCTCACTGCCACCGCCATCGGTGAGTTCGAGCAAAGATCCGTTGAGCTTAGCGGCGCCGTTAAGCATGAGACCGGTCTGTCCGGAAAAGCCGTTGGGATAATTGACGGAGGTCGCGTTATTGGTGGTGGTGGCCGGGGCGTTGTTAGTGTAAGTGGAGGTTCCGAGCGAATTGTACGCGCGAACGCGGAACGTGTAGGGGGTGTTGGGCTGGAGTCCGACCACGCTGTAGGAAACGGCGTTTGAGCTGAGGGTTGCAATCTGGGACCAACTGTTGCCGTTGTCGCCGGATTCCTCGACATAATAGCCAAAGGCATTGCTGGCGGTGTCGGTCCAAATGAGGTTGATCTGGTTGTTGGAGACGGCGGCGGCCATAAGCGAGTTGGGCGCCGTGGGCGGAGAATTCGGGGGCGACAACAAACCGTACGCCACCAGGGAGTTGGTGGTGCCGACGAAAACTTCGCCATCGGCAACGGTGGGTCCCGTAAATTTCACGGCTGTCCCCAGCGAATCGCGTGAGGAGTCGGTCGCCGTTGAGTAGATCGCGCCGGCGGCGACATTGCTGGCGTTGTAGGCGCGAAGCTCGTTGGTGCCTCCATCAATGCCCCAGACGATGCCGTCGCTGTCGCCATTGGCCGATATGCTCGGAGTCGTTCCCTGGGAACCAAAAGTATCGGGTGTGATGACAGGCGTCGTCGAGATATAGCCATTGCTGATGGTGAACGCGCGCAGGTTGTCATTCTTAGCGCCGTAGTAGATGCGAGCCGTGGTGCCGTCATAATAAAACGCCGGCGTTCCAAAGGACCCACCGCCGCCGAGGCCGCCACCAATTTCCTGGACGATGTTGTCGGTCGTGCCATTGTACTTGCCCATGTTGTCGCGATTGATGAGGTAGATCGTCCCATCTTTTCCGGAGCCAATCAGCAGGTTCGGCGCCGAGGCGCTGCCGATGGTGATCGAACCAACGCTGGCGGGCAGAACCAGCGGCGCCCCCGATCCAAGGTCTTGGTCGGCGGAGGATAGGGATGCCTGGTTTTGCGGCGTGAAATAGTCGACGACTTTCAGGCCCCAGCCGTTGATGTTCTGGTTGTTCTGCGAGGTTGTGCTGTCGAGCGCGATCTTGATGAACGAGTCGCCGTAGTCACCGTAGACCGGAAAACCTGCGCTGTTCATTGTCGTGTCAAAGGTGCCGTTGCCGGTTTCGACGTACATATACCCCTCGGGGTCGATCGCAATCTCCCCACCCCCTTCCCAGATACCGGTGTCCGCGCCGTTGGGGTTGGCGTTGAAAACGGCCGTGGGCGTGAGCGAGCTTTCGGAATATCCGAGAATCCAGCCGTGATAGGGTGTGTTGTCGCCATGGCTGGCGAAGGCGATATAGACGTTACCGTCATAGGCCGTCAGGGCCGACCGGTTGTTGGCGCGCAGCGCATTGAAATAGTCGACTTTTTGAGAGCTGCCGTTGATAGTGGCGGTGACTTCGCCGGCGCCTTGGCCCTGCGGATCCAAGACATAGGGGCCGCTGTTGTAGGTATAAACGCTGGTGGAGGTGTTGTAGGTCGTATCGCCGATGACGGTGCTGGTATAAGTCCCGCTGCCCAGAGAGACTTTGTAGAGCGTATAAACGAAATGCGGCGACGTGTTGTTGCCGCTGACGATCTGTTTGGTCGCGGCCGCGAGGTAGAGGTACTGGCCGTCAATGACCGGAGTTCCGGTGATGCCGATGATTGGGTTGATGTCGGAAGTGTTCACGTCGGAAGAGGAAACGGGGGTGACAGCCGTGACATTTGCCAGGCCGGGCTCGCCAACCAGGAAAGACTGGTGCCATAGGAGAGTCCCGTTGTTTGAGTCAATCGCGTAAAGGCTGTCGTTTTCGGTGGCGACATAGGTAACGTTATGCGTTCCCTGATAAGAGCCGGCGGTAATGTCGACCGACGGAATGTAGAGAGGCTGGGCATAGACTTGCCCGTCAACTGTCGTTGAGAAAAGCTTGCCAAACGATTTGTAGTTTACATCCGCGGGTTGAAGTGAAATTTCGGTGAGATTCTGGCCGGTGCTGGGAGCGTCGTTGTGATACTGAGAAACTGCGGATAAGAGCGTCCGGGACTCGAGTGTTTCAAGCGCGCAGCAAGACGCATATGCCATGGATTGACCCGGCGTACGGCGCGTGCGGTGGCTGGCGCGAACCCACTGGGCCGAGCGCTCGCCAATGGCATCGCTTCCAGGCCGATTCAAAAACACATGCATCATAGCTGCCCTCCGCAACCCGCGATTTCCCCGACCGACTTTTACCAAAAAATGTCGTCGGCCATTTTGCATAGTATATCTAAGTTTGGAGGGTTGATAAGGAGCTTTCCTGGTTTGTGGCCGTCTCAAACGTCGAGATTTGCAAAGTCATCTTTCCCATTTTGAAGCTTCCAACCGTTTTCCAACCGCACAAGAACAGATTAAACTCACCGCGCCCCATGCTGCGTGTTTCACATTCTTGCCACCGTCATCCTGGGACCGTCCTCAGCTGTCGTAGCCGTTGGATTCGTTTCAGGATCAGCCGGAATAACTTGGGAGAAAATGCCTGTGACCGGCACATACAGGCTGAAGGCAGGAGCGATGCCAAATCGGTCTTGGAGAGCACGGCCGACATTTTCTTGTTTGGGAAAACAGCGTTTGTGATTGAATTACGATCGCTTCGACTCCGTCAACATCATATAAATGCGGCCCATTTCTCCGCGCGCGTGCGGGAGGTTGTTACCATTTTGTTCCCGGCGGACGTATCCATGAGGCAATAAAATCTTTTGCGAAGCAGTAAATAGCCAAATGCACGCTATCGAGCTGGAAAATGTGACCAAGACATTTGGCGCCCACATCGCCGTCGCGGGCTTGTCGATGCAAGTGCCGGCGGGAAGCATTTACGGGTTCATCGGCCCCAATGGCTCGGGAAAGACCACCACGCTGCGGATGATCATGCACATCATTCACGCGGACCGCGGGCGAATCGCAGTGTTGGGCGAGCAAGCCTCCGCTGCCGCCAATGATCGCGTCGGCTATCTGCCGGAGGAACGTGGACTTTACCGCCAGATGAAAGTGATTGATTTGCTTCGTTTTTTCTCACAATTGAAAGGCCACACCACCGCGCACGGTGAAATTAATCGCTGGCTGGAACGGATGCAGCTTTCGGAGTGGGCCGATCGAAAGGTCGAGGCGCTCTCCAAAGGAATGAGCCAAAAAGTGCAGTTCATCGCGACGGTGATCGCCCGGCCGCAATTATTGCTTCTGGACGAGCCATTCAGCGGCCTCGACCCGATCAACGCGGAGCTGGTCCGCGAGATTCTGCTGGAACTGGTGCGAGCCGGCACGACCGTCCTGTTCTCCACCCACGACATGCTCGCGGCCGAGACGCTCTGCGACTCGATCATGATGATCTACAAGGGTCATAAAGTTCTCGACGGGACGCTGCGGCAGATTCAGCAGGAACATGGCCGCGACGTCCTGCGCGTGCGTCTCGAATGGCCGGCCGGATCAGACCGCCAGCTCCACGATCTTCCCGGCGTGGCCAAAGTCACCGATTTGGGAAACCTTCAGGAGATCGGGTTGGCGTCCGGCGTCGATCGGCAGCGAATTCTGCAACTGCTGATGCAGCGCGGAAACGTCGAACATTTCGAAATCACGCGTCCGAGTCTGCGGGATATATTTCTTCAGATTGCCGGCGGAGGCGAATCATGAACAGCCGCAAGGTGCGCATCATCGCCGCCCGCGAATATTTCTCCGCGGTGCGCAGCAAGTCGTTCATTGGCTCGCTGGTGCTTCTGCCACTGCTAATGAGCGGCGGCATAATCGCCCAAAAGGTCGGACAGAAAATCGGCGACACATCGACCTACCACGTCGCGGTAATGGATTGCACGCCCGGCGAATCTTTGTATGGCACGATTGCCGATGCGGTGCGGAAGCACAACGATCGCGATATTCGCGACGACTCCGGCCGGCAGGTGCGAGGCAAATTTGTGCTTGAACCGGTCGCGCCGATCGATTGGCGCGATTCAGCCGCACTGGACAACGAGCGTTTGAGTTTGTCCGATCGCGTCCGCGGCGGCCATCTGCTGGCGTTTGTGGAAATCGGCCCGGATGTGCTCAGCCCCGCGAAATCCGGCGGAGGCGATGCAACGGCGATCCGATATTCCACCAATCGCCCGACCTATCAGGACTTCCTCTCTTTGTTGCAACGCGTTTTGCCCGCTGCCGTCATCGAAAAGAGAATCGCCAACTCCGGCGCGGAATATCAAAAACTGCGGGAGTTTCTGCGATCCCCATCGGTCACGGAATGCGGACTGGCCGAGAGCAACAATGGCAGCATCAAATATCAGTCGCAATCGGGGCAGATCGTTAATTTAGCGATTCCGATCGTGATGATCATGCTGATATTCATTGTGACCTTGATCGGAACCAGCCCCATCGCCGGTAACGTTGTCGAAGAGAAGCAGCTTCGCATCGCCGAGGTATTGCTCGGCAGCGTGACACCCTTTGAATTGATGATCGGAAAACTCCTGGGCGGAGTCGGCGTGTCACTGACGCTGGCGGCGATTTTCTTCGGCGGCGCCTACTATATCGCCCATTCATTCGGCATGACGCGCTATGTTCCGGGTGAATCCATCGCCTGGTTTTTTCTCTTCACGGTCTTAGGGACTTTCATATATGGCTCAATGTTCGCGGCGGCGGGCGCGGCCTGCTCGACCATAAAGGAAGTTCAGAGCTTCATCATGCCGGTGATGTTGTTCATCGCTCTGCCGATGTTCGTGCTGGGGCCGGTTCTGCAAAATCCATCGGGCACTTTGGCGATGGCGCTTTCGTTTTTCCCGCTATCCGCGCCGACGATCATGGTGATGCGCCTCACGATCCCGCCGGGCGTGCCCGCGTGGCAGCCCATTCTCGCGGCCGCGGCTGCGCTGGCGGCAACGGTGCTATTCGTCTGGGCGGCGGGGCGAATCTTCCGGGTGGGGATTCTCATGCAGGGAAAAGGCGCCAATTACGCGTCCGCGCTGCGATGGATTTTCCGCGGATGACATTGGATCGATTCTTCGATAGATCGTCGCGCGGCACTCATTTGCCACTCGAACACCATTTCACCCATATCCGGCGATAGGCCGCTTCCATATTCCGCACGAACGCCACGGCATTCATCAGTGGCGATGCCTTCATCTGCTCTCGCAACATCGAGCGAATATGGCCTAACCGTTCTACATCGCCCGCCAATGTCGTTGCAATTTGCTCATACTGCTCCAATGTTTCCGCGATGAGCTTCGGCAAGCCCACATTCATCAGCACGCTGACTCCCGTGCGTCCCACGGCCGTGCGGCCTTTCAGCGTCACAACCGGAACCCCCATCCATAGCGCATCGCATGTGGTGGTCCCGCCCACGTAGGGAAACGGATCGAGGCCGATATCGATTCGGTGATATTCTTCCATGTATTCCCGCAACGACACTTTTCCAACAAAATCGACCCGCTCGCAATCAATCCCGAATTCCGACAACACTTGCCGGACACGCTCGCGATGGCCGCCTTCACGGGCATGCAGCAACAGTCGGGAATTTGCCACCTTCTTCAACAACGCGCACCAGAGACGCAGACCGCTGCTGTTGATCTTCGCGAAATTGTTGAGGCAGCCAAATGTAATAAACCCCGCGCTGGCCGCCGGCAGTGATGACACCGACGATTCCACACCCGGTTCGTAACACCAGAACGTCTCCGGCAACCGAAGCGAACGTTCGCTGTAATCCTCATCCGTCACACCGGGCGGATCGATGTACGGATCAGTGATGCGATAGTCGATCGTGTCCAACCCGGTCGTACCGGGATAGGCCAGATAAGTCGCCTGCACGGGCGCGGGTTTGCGGGCGAAAACCAGCAGCCGACCCTCGGCTGTGTGAGCGGTCAGGTCGATCAGGATGTCGATCCCATCGCGATAAATTTGCTCGGCCAACCGCTGATGCGAAACGCCGACAGTCTGCCGCCATTGATGCGCATAGCCACGCATGCGCTGGGTGAGCGCATCGGGACAAACGACATCCGAGTAACAAAAAATTTCGAATCGCTCCGCATCGTGCCCCGCCAGCAGCGGAAACAAATATCGGCCCACGGGATGCTCGTGAAAGTCGGGCGAAACATACCCAATCTTCAATCGCCGCTCCGGCGACCGTTCGTTTGTGTGCGTCGGGATGAACCGTTTCAGCGGATATGCATGCCGTTCGGCCCACTTCACGCTTTCCCTCAGCAAAGTTTGCGGATCGGATTGCTCATCGTAGTGAAGGGCAAAAACAAAACTGCTATGCAGCGACGGCGAGCGCGGATTCAATTCCACGGCCCGCCGATAGGATGCGGTCGCCTCCGCCAGCAATCCCTGATAGCGCAGCACATTGCCGATGTTGCCCAGTGTCTCGGGATGGTCGGGCCTGATGCGCAGCGCCTCCTGATGCGCCGCCAAGGCGTCGTCCAGCAGTCCCGCCGCGCGCAAGGCATTGCCAAGATTGCCCCACGTCTCCAGACTTTTGGGACTCAGTTGGATCGACTTGCGATAGGTCTTGATCGCCTCGTCAACCATCCCCTTGTCAAAAAATCCGCGGCCAAGGTTGCAATATGCTACGCCGGAATTGGGATCGAGCCGTATCGCCTCGAGATACATCGCAATGGCGTCGTCAATCAGCCCCTTCGAACTCAGCACAACGCCAAGATTGTTGTAAGCATGAACGAAATCCGGGTTGAGTCGAATCGCTTCCCTGAACGCGGCGATTGCTTCATCCAGCGATCCCTTATCGCGCAGCGTATTGCCAAGATTCCAATGAACCTGGGCAGCATGTGGACTGATACGAATCGCCTCGCGAAACGCGGCAACCGCATCGTCGAACTTTCCTTGAAGGGTCAAAACAATGCCCAGATTGTTATGCGCATCGGCATGGTCCGGCGCCAGCGCCAGCGCTCGGCGATATTCCAAAATCGCCTCATCCCGATGTCCCCTGGTATTCAGCCCGTTTCCCAGCGTTGTGTGATAATTGGCATTGCGTGGCTCTATCGCGATCGCCCGTTTCACCAGGTCAATGCCCGCATCCGGATGTCCCACCTGAAGGGCGATCATCCCCAGCAAATGCAGCGCATCCGGCTGATTCGGCTCCCGCGCCAGGATCTGCCGATATATTTTCTCGGCCTCGCCAAACCGTCCGGATCGATGATGCTGCAAACCGCTCTGCAGAGATTGTTCGATCGAAGGTTGGATCAAAACCACACCCGTGCAGATTGGATCGAGGCCGTCCGCCGCCTCACGTCCCCGCGCCCATTCGCCCTAACATCATTCCGATGGCAAATACAATCCCGCCGCCCACGATCACCTGCACGATCGTCTTGGCCAGCGGGCTTTTCATATAATGAAATCGGATGAACGCAATGGCCAGCAATTCCACGATTACGACGACGTAGGCAAATCTCAGGGCCAGATACAATTTTGGAATAAGGAACGGAAATGTATGCAGCATCCCGCCGATGGTCGTCGCGAGGCCGGTGATTATTCCGCGAGTGATGGGCATGCCGCGGCCAGTGACCTTCCCATCGTCGGACAAACCCTCGGCCAGTCCCATGCTGATTCCCGCGCCTACCGAAGCCGCCAATCCCACAAAAAACGCGGTCAGAGGCCGGTGAGTCAGTTCCGCGGTGGCGAACAGCGGAGCCAGCGTCGATACCGAGCCATCCATTAGACCCATGAGCGCGGGCTGCACTTTTTGTAATACGAAATCGCGCTGCTGTGAACCTGATGCGTCGGATTCGCCAAGGCTGGCGCTTAAATCAGTTGCTTCCGATGACATAGACATATGCAATTCCCGTTGGCCGTTTGTGATTAACAATAGCCACTCGCACCGACAAAAGCTGCGCGATTTAGTCGTCGAATTGCAAATTGGATTGAGTCTCAACTAACTTCGACTATGTCTCATTTTCCTGCAATAATGCGTCATACGCGCTCGCAATCCGGCTCGCCTTAAGGGTCCAGCTCAGTTCACCCGCCCGCACCAAAGCACCGGTCGACAACGATCTCACCCGCGCCGGGTCATTTAACAGCGATCCGATCGCAGTCGCAAACAATTCCTCGCTCTGCCGTGGAGAAATCATCGGGACTTTAATTCCGCAGGTTTCATCCACCGCGATTCCCATCCCGCAGGCATCGTGACAAATCACCGGTAAGCCCAGGGCCAGCGCTTCCATCACCACTGAAGACGTTCCCTCCTGCACGCTTGTAAAAACAAACGCATCGGCATCCTTCATTTCCTCCAGTGCGCGATCGCGCGGAAGCTGCCCGGTCCAAGCGAGCAGATCGCCAACTCCTAGTTCATCGGCTAGCTCTTTCCAATGCGCGCTCTCCCGGCCGTGGCCTAAAACTTTCACGCTCAATCCTGGTCCCAGTGATTTACCCTTCAATCGTGCGATCGCCGCCAGCAGCAACGGCAATGCCTTTCGTCCCACGTGCAATCCGCTCCACACCACCCGAAGGGGCCGCGAACCGTCATAATCTCTTTGCCGTCCCACCAATTCCGGCGCGCCCGTGTCGAGCATGAATTCAGATTCATGCCCCCATTGCCGCATCAGCGCCTGATCCTCCGATGTCGTAACAAAGATCTGTCTCGCCGTTGCTGCCGCCCGGCGCGAGCGGAGTTTGACCCGCTTGTGGATCGAATTCATCGTGTTCTTCAGCCCGTAGAAAATCCGGTCGCGCAGCGAAAACAGTTTGAAATAGCTCCACGGAACATTTGATGCCCCGGCCACCGGACCCCAGACAAACGGAATCTTCAGCTTCCACAAATAACTCGGTTCGCGGAACCCCGTGATCGTCAGTTGATGCGCCAACTCAAACGGCCGCGCCGCGTGCAGCCGCTTCGCTTCCGCCAGCGCCGCGCGCTGCCAGGCCGCGTAACCGAGAAAATAAAATGGCGTGGCAAACGAAATCAGCGGCTTTTGAAACCATCGCGAAAGAAGAGGCGGCTCGACATATCGAACGTCCAGGCCGGGAACGGGCCCATTTTTCCGAAAAAAGTCCTCGACTTCGTCGCGATGTTTTTCACCCCCCAGCGCGGGACAGCACAGAACAGTCACATCATGGAAACCCGCCAGCC
>Ga0182024_10019746_pt1 | contig 12383 bp, 13 predicted proteins | sample P32metaG_FD_120480 | JGI IMG/M metagenome (GOLD analysis project Ga0182024, IMG submission 120480) | Permafrost microbial communities from Stordalen Mire, Sweden - P3-2 metaG (Illumina Assembly) | ecosystem: Environmental > Terrestrial > Soil > Wetlands > Permafrost | place: Sweden: Stordalen...
CCAAGACATCGGCGGCGATGCGGCCGAGTGCGACGCTGAACGCTGCCCTCGCCGCTCTCTGACGCGGCGTCAGGTGGAGGCGCCCAGTTCGCCGATCACCTCGGCGAGCACTTCGCGCCAGGGGCGCGGCACGATCCCGAACGCCTCGCCGATCCGGCGGCAATCGAGCACCGAATTGGCCGGGCGCCGCGCCGGGGTCGGGTAGTCGGCGGTGGTGATCGCCTCGACGAGCGGCGGCGGGCCGCGCCAGGGCGACGCCAGCTCGAAGATCGCCTCGGCGAAACCGTGCCAGCTGACCGCCCCGCCGCCGGCGAAATGATAGGTGCCCCAGAGGGTGCTGCCGGCCACCAGCCGTGCGACGATGACGCCGATCGCGGCGGCGATGTCGCCGGCGCTGGTCGGCGAGCCGATCTGGTCGGCGACGACCCGCAACGCCGGCCGGTCCGCGGCGAGCCGCAGCATCGTCTTGACGAAATTGTGGCCGTGCGCGCTGTAGACCCAGGCGGTGCGCAGGATCACGTGCTGCGGAAGGGCGTCGCCCACGGCCCGGTCGCCGGCTTCCTTGCTCTCCCCGTAAACCCCGAGCGGCTTCACCGGATCGTCTTCGCGGTAGGGGCCGGTCTTGGTGCCGTCGAACACGTAGTCGGTCGAGAGGTGGATCAGCGGGATCGAGGCCTCATGGCAGGCGGCGGCGAGATTGGCCGGCCCGGTGCAATTGCCGGCCCAGGCGGCCTCGGGCTCGCTCTCGGCGCGGTCGACCGCGGTATAGGCCGCCGCGTTGACGACGATGTCGGGGCGCTCTCGCGTTACCGCGGCGAACACCTTCTCGCGCTCGGTAATGTCGAGGCCTGCCCGATCGAACGCGGCGACGCTGTACCCTACCGGCCAGGCGAGGCGGCACAGCTCATGTCCGACCTGCCCCCCGGCACCAAGCACCAGAAGCTTCATGATCCGTAGCGATAGTACTGCGGCAGCTCGGCCAAGACCGGCTGGCGGCGATCCTTGTCCGACAACAGCGCCTCTGCGGCGGACACCGGCCAGGCGATGCCCAATTCGGGGTCGTTCCAGGCCAATCCGCGATCATGCTCGGCCGAATAGTAACGGTTGACCTTGTAGACGATCTCGCTGTTCGGTTCGAGCGTGCAAAAGCCGTGGGCAAACCCTTCCGGCACGAACAGCTGGTTGCCTTCGGCCGCGCTCAGCACGATTGCGACATGCCGGCCGTAGCTGGGCGAGCCCCAGCGGATGTCGACCGCCACATCGAGGACCGAGCCCACCGCGACGCGGATCAGCTTGGCCTGACCCTCGGGGGGAACCTGGAAATGCAGGCCGCGCACGACGCCGCGATCGCCCGAGAGCGAATGGTTTTCCTGAACGAAAGCGATATCGATGCCGTGCCGCCGCAGCACATCCTCGCGAAAGATCTCCGAAAAAAAACCGCGCGGGTCGCCATGGCGGACCGGTCTTATCTCCTTTACCTCGGCGATCTCGGTCGAAATGATTTGCATGCGGCGGAATTCCTGAAATTCGGCGAAGCGCGGGGCCTGATGGTGAGCAACGCTGATTATACCGGCGACGGGCTTGCGGTCAAAGAAGTGCGGGCGTTGTGCGTCCTTCGAGACGCCGGCTGCGCCGGCTCCTCAGGATGACGATTTCTTTGCAGTCGATTAAATCTCCACGTCATCCTGAGGAGCGCCCAACGGGCGCGTCTCGAAGGACGCACGGCGCATGGCGGCTTGCCGCGGCGCCGCCCGGTATGCCAGTCTTCAATCATGCGATCACCTAATTACTACTCCCATGCCGGTTTCGAGCGCGCCGGCCTGCGCCGCCGTGAGCCCGACTGGATCCGCGCGCGCGTGCTCGATCCGAAAAGCGTGTTCGTTCCGGTCTGGCGCAGCCAGAACCTCGTCATCGAGGTGGAGGGTGGCGAGCCGCGGGCCGCGGTGCTCACCGTCGATGCGGTCGGCCCGCTCCTCGGTTCATTGAGCGATGGCGATGTCGAGGAACGCCTCGTCCGTGGCGAATTCGTCTTTCTCGGGGTGATCGACGAGCGCGCCCATTTCGCCCTCGATGTGTCGGGTCACGAGACGGCGCTCGACAGGCTGCGCTCGCCGGCGCTCGCCGCTGCCGGCATCGCCGACGCTGGGGTGCGGTTTGCCGATCTGCGCCAGCTCGCCGGCCGGCTCGACCGCCATGAGGGCGCGTTGTTGGCGCTCGCCCGCGCGATGATGTTCTGGCATTCGCGGCATCGCTTTTGCGGGTTGTGCGGCAGCCCGACGAAGAGCGAGGAAGCCGGGCATATGCGGCGCTGCAGCGATCCGGGGTGCGACACGATGCATTTCCCGCGCACCGACCCGGCGGTCATCATGCTGGTGACCGATGGCGACCGTGCGCTCCTCGGTCGCAACAAGAATTTCGTGGCGGGCATGTATTCGACGCTGGCCGGCTTTGTCGAACCGGGCGAAAGCCTCGAAGACGCGGTCGCCCGCGAGGTGCGCGAGGAAACCGCGATCGAGGTCGGCGCGGTGCATTACCACTCCTCGCAGCCCTGGCCGTTCCCGGCCAACATCATGCTCGGGTTCTACGCCGAGGCGACATCGACCGCGATCACCGTCGATTACGGCGAACTCGCGGACGCGAACTGGTTCGAGCGGGATTGGCTGTTGTCGCATGTCGATGACGACAGCTTCCGGCTGCCGCGGCGCGACTCGATCGCACGCCGCCTGCTCGAGGATTGGCTCTCCGGCCAAGCCGGTTGAGCCGGTTCAGATAGAGGCGAGGATCCCGATCAGCGCCCCGACCAGGAGTATCGCGGCGCTGGCAAAGCCGATCAGAAACCCCGGCCCGCGGGTTTCCGGGTCGCGGTAATAGGAGACCGCGTAGTAGGCGCGCCCGGCGATCCACACCAGCCCGATGATGCCGCCCCAGGTCGGCGAGGCGTAGAGCGCAAAGAGCCACAAGGCCGGGATGAACCACACCAGTTGTTCGACCGTGTTCTGCTGAACCCGAAAGGCGCGATCGAATTCGGGCGCGCCGGTGACCGCCGGCGCCTTGATGTCATAGCGGTGCCGGGCACGGCCGGCGGCGGCGAATACCCCAATGTAGAGCAGCAAGGCCAGCACGCTGACCAGCGCCGGAAATGTCGGGATCATTCGGCCCTCCCCTCGGATGCCTCACTCCGGCAATTTCCAGCCGATCCAGTCGCACACCGCGCGGCCCATGACCAATTCGAGGTCGCTTCCTTTGAGAAACGGCATCTCGTCCGTAAACATCGCGACGCATTGCCGCCACGAGCACGGCATGCGGGTGATGTCGGTGCCCCAGAAGGTGCGCTCCGGGCCGAACGCGTCGAAGATCTGTTTGGTGTATTTGTGGATGTCCTGTAGGGGTAGGGCTCGCTCGAATTGCCCGCGGCACCGGTCGCCTTGACCGCGACATTCTTGTATTTGGCGAGCGCCAAGAGCGCCTTCTGGTTGCCGTGGGCCGCATCGTCGCTGGCGTCGCGCACCCGCGCGTAGTGATCGAGCAACAGCCGCAACCCGGGATGCCGCTCGGCGATCTGCGCGACCTGCGGCAGGTAATTCGACGCCATCAGCGCGACCGGGATCCCGGCCTTCTCGCAGGCCGGCCACAGCCAGTCCATCGTGCCGTCGGTCATCCAGTTCTGCTGGTGCGGCTGGGTGAAGGCGTAGCGCAGCCCGAGCATGCCGGGCCGGCCTTTCCAACCGTCGATCAGCGAGCGGTTTTCCGGCTTGTCGAGCGGGAAATGGCCGAGGATGGCGAAGCGGTTTGGGTATTTCGCCGCCGCCGCGACCGCGACATCGACGCCGTTCGCGTCCCAGCCCGGCGGATGCAGGACGACGGCGTCGACCCCGGCTGCGTCCATTTCAAGGAGGCATTCCTCGGCGGAAAACGAGGATGTCTGGCGGTGCTGCCCCGACGGCGTACCGCTCGACCAGATGTGGACCTGCGCATCGACGATCAGCATGGCGACATCACTCCCCTCGACTGCATTACCCTACTGCGTCCTTCGAGACGCGCCCTTCGGGCGCTCCTCAGGATGAGGTCAAATTGTTCATGGCATTGAGAAAAATCCTCATCCTGAGGAGCCTGCGAAGCGGGCGTCTCGAAGGACGCAGGGCCGCTTTCCAGCTTACGCCAGCTTCCAGCCGAGCCAGTCGCACACCGCGCGGCCCATGACCAGTTCGAGGTCAGGGCCCTTGAGCCAGGGCAATTCCTCGGTGAACATCGTCACGCATTGCAGCCACGGGCACGGCATGCGGGTGATGTCGGTGCCCCAGAAAAAGCGCTGCGGCCCGAACGCGTCATAGAGCTGCCGGATGTATTTATGGATGTTGCGGAAGGGGTAGGGCTCGCTCGATTCGCCGGCCGCCCCTGTCGCCTTCAGCGCGACGTTGGGGAATTTGGCGAGGGCGGCAACCTCGGCGACATTGGCGAAGGCGGCATCGTCCTTGCCGCCGCGTGCCCGGCCGAAATGGTCGATGATCAGCTTGAGCCCGGGATGGCGCTCGGCGACCTTGGCGACGGTCGGCAGGAAATTGGAGGCCATCAGCGCGACCGGGATCTGCGCCTTCTCGCAGGCCGGCCACAGCCAGTCCATCGTGCCGTCGGTCGGCCAATTCACCTGGTGCGGCTGCAACAGCGCGAAGCGCAGCCCAAGCATCCCGGGCCGGGTCTTCCAGCCGGCGATGAGGTCGCGGCTCTCGGGCTTCTCGATCGGGAATTGCCCGAGGATCGCGAAGCGGTCGGGGTATCTGACGGCTGCCGATTCGGCCACCACGAGGCTGTTGGGATCCCAGCCCGGCGGATGGATCAGCGCCGCCCGCACCCCGCCATTATCCATCTCCATCAGGCATTCCTCGGCCGAATAGGACGGGATCTGCCGGTGAGCCGCGTTGGTCGGGATGCCTTGCGACCAGAGATGGATCTGTGCGTCGACGATCAGCATGGCGTTCGCCTTCCCTTAGGATTCGCCGGGCATGTTATGCGATATTGGCGGGATACGGTAGCTGTCGGGCCGCCACCGGCGCTAGTTGATGATCCTTGCTAGAACCGATAGGGAACCTACACATGGCCGGCTCTCAGGAAGTCGTCGCAAAGGTCGAGGATGCTCTCGCCGCCGCCGCGCGCTGTTCGAGCGATGAAACGTCGGGCAATTACGAAGGCTTGCATCAGCAACTGCAGGATCTTGGGGAGATGGCCCAACGATCCTGCGAAGCGCATGCCGATTACCGGACAGTGGTTGGCAAGTTGCGTGCCGGCACCGCCCTGTCGCCGGAGGAAATGACGACGCTTAGGCTGCTGCTCGTCGGCGATGCCGATTATTACCTCAAATATGATGAGGAATTCGACCGCTGCAAAAGCGAGCTTGCCAAAATTTTAGGGGAAATCGAGCGGCTCAAGCAGACCGAGTTCAGCTGCGACGGGCTGATGCATTTGAGCGTTCTGTGCCGGGAAGCGGCCAGCCTGTTGTTGCCTACCCAGCATTACCTCGAGGCGCGTGAGCGGGTCCGGAGGTTCGAGGAATCCACCAGGGGTGCCATCGACCCTGACACCGCCCGCGCGCTCGCTACGATTATCGAGGGGATGGTCGCCGGGAGCTGATAAGTCGGGGACGGGCCGGGGACCCGCCCCCGTATTGATCAGCGCTGCATGCCCTCGGCGCCGGCCGGTACGTCGTAAAACGCGAGCGTCATCGAGACGCTGGTGTAAAAGCCCATCAGGGTAATGACGTCGGTGATGCCGACATGGCCCAAGGCCTCGACCGCGCGGTCGTAGAGCCCCTTCGGCACCCAGCGCGAATTCGAGAGGCAAATCCCCATCTCGTAGACGACCTGCTCGCGCTTGTCGGTGAATGACGTCGGCAGGCCCGAAAGGATCGCCTCGACCTTGTCGTCGGGCAGCCCGGCCGCCTTGCCGGCCCGCTCGTGCGCGTTGGTCGGGTAGGCCGAATGCCACTTGCTGTTGATGATGCACACGGCGATCTCGCGCTCGCGCTCGCTCAATGAGTAGCCGGTGCGGAAATGCGCGCCCAACGGCCCCATCACCTTGGCCAGCTTGGGGTTGTGTACGTAGATCTTGTTGGGGCCCGGCAACCGGCCGCGCGTCTCGATCAGCGTGCGGTAGCCTTCCTGCTGCTCCGGCGTCATCTGGTCGTACGGGATCTCGGCATATCGTCCAAAGGTGGGCGTGTCGGCCATTGGCGTTATCTCCTCCGCTCTAAAGGCGCGGCGCTCAGTATTGCAGATGCGGCCGCAATGCAAACACCGATGCCGGGCCGGGCTCAGAATTTGATTGTCGCCCGAGTCCCGATGACGATCGCGTCCGCCAGCTTCATGCGGCCGAACGGGCCCGGAATTCCGGCCCCGGGGTTGAGGATCAGCTGGAGATCGGGCTGCAGCGTCAGCCAGTTCGTGATCTTCCCCACATAGGTTGCCTCGACGACCACCTCGGCAGCGGCATAGGCCGAGAGGGCGCCGCCGAACGCGACAAGGTCGCGGCTGAATTGCCGCGCCGCCGGGCTGATCCCGAGATAGGAGAGGGCAAGCCCGAGGGCGTCGTCGGGCCGCCCGTCGAACGGAGCGCGCCAATTCACTCCGCCCTCGATGAACCGATCGCTCAGGTTGCGGTCGCTTGGCCCGGCCATGGCGTGAAGGAAAACGCCGATCCCCTCGTCCTTCGTGCCCGGGCGTCGCCAAATCATCTGGTCGATGACGCCATAGATCGCCCAATCGCCGGCGTGCTGCAGCGCCCGCCCGGTGCCCGCGGGATTGGCGAGAAGTCCGCCGGCGCTGTCGACGCGCTGGTCGGCGAAGCGGTTGGAGGCGTAGAACGCCCCCAGCTTGTAGGTGGTCGGCAGCGCGTGGGACGCGCCGGGATCGGGCGAATACCAGATCTCGGCAACCCCGAGGGTATGATCGTCGAGCCGGAAGGCGGTGCCGTTGCGGTCGCGGATCTGCGGGTCGCCCACGCCCGGCGGCGCCGGGTCGCCGTTATAGACCCCGCCGACCAGGTTGAGGTTGTCGGTTGCCTGGAAACTCATCCGGGCGAAAGGTGTCGCCAGCGGGTAGCTGGGGCCGCCGGAGGGCAAAATGGTCGCCGCCATTCCCGGTAATCCAAAGGCCGCGTTCAGAAAAAGCGTGCCGTACTGGGTGATCATGAACTCGTCGCTGGCGCCCTCCTGGCCGACCCGCACCGATAGGCGCTTTTCGAAGAAGCTCTGATCGAGCCATAAATCGTAGAGCTTGACGCTGGGCGCCGCCTCGATGCTGCTGACGATTTGCAGGTTGCCGACGAGACTGCGGGTCGGCCCGTGGGCATGGATATCGTATGCGTTGACAACGAACTCGGCGCCGGTCCAGCCGGCCGCCTTGTCGAGATCGATATCGAGCTTTGCGGTGGTCAGCCCGTTGTAGCTGACGCCTCTGCGACCGCCGCCTATCAGGCTGGCCCACAGCTCACTCTGCTCCTGGAGGTCGAATTTGACCCCGGCATCGGTCAGCTGTTTCAGCTCTGCGGCAACGGGGTCGGGGAGCGAACTGCGTAGACCCGAGGGCGCTTCAGCTGCCGGCGCATCATTGGCGGCCTTCTGAGCGCCCGCCTGCGGCGACTCGTCGCCGGCAGGGCTCGCCGGCGCCGGCGAGCCTTGCGCTAACGCCGAGCCCGCCCACAGAAGCGCGACAATGCACGTCGCGTAAGGCGTCATCGCCGCGTCGTGCTTCGGTGCTAGATCGCGTCGAGTTGCCAGGCCACGTCGTTGGCAATCCCCCAGAGATAGCCGATATCGGTCTGGCCGACGAGGGCATAGGCGCGGTCCTGATGGCGCCAATAGAGCATATTGACATCCTGGCGGCGGTCGAAGGTCGGCTGGATATCGGGCTGTTTCGACGCTCCGATGACCAGGGTCAAGGGGCCGATCGCCTTGTTGTCGGTGACATAGACGAGTTGGGCGGCCGGCTTCCCCTCGACGACCACCAGCCGCGCGCCGCGGAAATTGAGGCCCCACGCCTTCAGGTCAGGCACCCGCACCTGCTGCGGCAGGCTCTGGCTGATCTTCTGCAAGGCCTCGCGGGGATCGTTGCTGGCCGGCACGTCGATCAGCATGTTGTCGCCAGCGTTGACGGTCAGCTTGTAGTAGCCGGCTGCGTTGTCGAGCCAGTTGTTGTTCGCCGCGGCCGCGGCGAGCCGATGCTCGGCGGCGGGGTTCGCCGGGTTGAGTAGCCCCATGCCGAAATAGGTGCCGGCGCCGCCGAAGATCACGCCGAAGAGCCCGGCCGCGGCGGCAAGCCCGATCTGCCAGCGCCGGTGCTGCGGCGGAAAGGCGGCCCAGCCCGGCCGCTTCAACACAAGGATCTCGGCTTCTTGCGCCGCGCCCGGCACCGTCTCGGATAGACCGCGGGCCGCCGCGATCAGGCGGGCGGGAACCGGCTCGTCGACGATATCGGCAAAGGCGCCGCGCACCAGATCGTCCGATCGGGCAAGCGCCGTCAGCCGCTCCTGAACCGCGGGGTCGGCGTCGAGCCAAGCTTCGACATGGCGCCGCTCGTCGGCATCGAGTTCGCCGTCGAGATAGGCAACCAGCGCCTCGTCACTGTGCCGCTGCATTGTTCCCACTCCTGCGGATACCGCCGCCGGCGTCGAGGTGGTGCTGCAACGCCACCCGCGCCCGCGCCAGACGGCTCATGATCGTGCCGACCGGCACGTCCGCCACCGCCGCCGCTTCCTTGTAGCTGAGGCCCTCCACGGTCACGAGCATCAGCACCGACCGCTGATCCGGAGGCAGCAGCTGGATGGCCGGGCGAACCTCGGCCAGGGCCAGCCGCGCCTCGACGCGGCGGACCGCCGCATCCGATCCGAGCCGCTCCTCAGCGACATCGCCATCCTCCTTGCGGACCTCGCGGGCGCGGAGCTGGTCGATCCAGATCGTCTGCACGATGCGAAACATCCAGCTGTCAAACCGGGTGCCCTCCTCAAATTGATGCGCACGCGCCAACGCGCGTTCGCAGGCAGCCTGAACCAGATCGTCGGCGTCGGCCGCCGCTCCGGCGAGGCCGCGGGCAAACCGGCGCAGCCGCGGCAACACCGCGATCAGCTGGTCGCCGAACCGCACGCTCGCCGGATCTGCGCGTTCTGCCGCGCCGGCCGGCGCTTCTCCACGTTTCCAACCGAACGACAACGCGGCTCCTTGTCGATTATTCCACGGGCACCGGCCGGGATTGGCCGGCGGGGGTCGGATCGCCGCACCCTATCATGCGAAACCGACCCTACCAACCGCTCGACGCGGGCAACTCCGCGCGGTGGGATGACGCGTCGGCTTCGCCCTTCACAAAGCGGCCGGTGCGCGGCATTGTGCACGGCAGCATGGCACGCTAGGAACCCGGCCGTAGATCATCGCTGGAGAACGACAGGGCCGATGGACTGGTTTCCGGAAAAACCCGCAGACCGGGGAACCGATTGGCGATGAAGGTCGCCATCCTCAAGGAGCGGCGCGCCGATGAGCGGCGCGTGGCGGCTTCTCCCGACAGCGTCAAGCAGATGGTCGCCCTGGGCCTCGAGCCGGTCGTCGAAAGCGGCGCCGGGTCCGCGGCGTATTTCTCGGATGCCGCCTACGGTGCGGCGGGAGCCGCCATCGCCGGCGATGCCGCGGCGGCGTTCGACGCGGCCGATATCGTCCTCAAGGTTCAGCGACCGCTTATCGGCGGGCCCGACGGGATCGACGAATTACGGCCGATGAAGCGCGGCGCGGCGCTGATCGGCCTCCTGGCGCCGCTGCAGAGCCCGGCCGATGTCAAGGCCTATGCCGAGGCTGGGATCGCCGCGTTCGCGATGGAGCTGATCCCGCGCATCACCCGGGCGCAGACGATGGACGTCCTCTCATCGCAGGCCAACCTCGCCGGCTACAAGGCGGTGCTCGACGCCGCCGACGAATTCGGCCGCGCCTTTCCGATGATGATGACCGCGGCGGGCACGATCAAGGCGGCGCGAGTGCTGGTGATGGGTGCGGGGGTGGCCGGGCTGCAGGCGATCGCGACGGCGCGCCGGCTCGGCGCTATCGTCAGCGCCACCGATGTCCGCGCCGCTGCCAAGGAGCAGGTCGAGAGCCTCGGCGCGAGCTTTATCACCGTCGACGAGGAGGCCGCGCGCACCGCCGAGACGGCGGGCGGCTATGCGCGCGAAATGGGCGAGGATTATCAGCGCCGGCAGCGCGAGAAAGTGACCGAGACGCTGCGCCGGACCGACATCGTCATCTGCACCGCGCTGATACCGGGCCGGCGCGCGCCGGTGCTGATGACCGAGGCGATGGTCGCCGGGATGATGCCCGGCTCGGTCATCGTCGACCTCGCGGTCGAGGCCGGCGGCAATGTCGAGGGCAGCCGGCCCGGGGAGGTCGCGATCACGGCGAACGGGGTCAGGATCGTCGGCCACAACAACATGCCGTCGCGCATCGCCACCGACGCCAGCCAGCTCTACGCCCGCAACCTGCTGGCCTTTCTCGCGCTCCTCGTCGATAAGGAAGGGAAGTTGCGGATCGATACGTCGGACGAAATCGTCAAGGCCGCGCTGTTGACCCTCGACGGCGCGGTCGTCAACCCGGCCCTCGTGCCCGAGCCGGTGGCCGCGGCCGCCGCCCCTGGCGCCACCAGCTGACGGAGAAGGCATGGCGGATCCCGCATCGCTCGCGCAACGCGCGGGCGGGCTTGCCGGCGATGCCGGCGAACTCGCGAAAAAGCTCGACGATCTGTCGCAGCAGCTCACCCTGGTGACGCAGCAAGGCGCGCATGCCGGCACCCCCTTTGTGTTCGAGCTGACGGTATTCGTGCTCGCCGTGTTCGTCGGCTACTACGTGGTGTGGCGGGTGACGCCGGCATTGCATTCGCCGCTAATGAGCGTGACCAACGCGGTATCGAGCGTGATCATCGTCGGCGCCTTGATCGCCGCGGGGCCCTTGAGCATGAGTTTTGCCAAGATCATGGGGTTCGTCGCGGTGACCCTGGCGGCGGTCAATATCTTCGGCGGCTTTATCGTCACCCAGCGGATGCTGCAAATGTTCCAGCGCAAAAAGTAGCGGGGCGCCAGGGTCAACCCATGAGCGACAGCCTTTCGGCCCTCCTCTATCTGGTCGCCTCGGTCTCCTTCATCATGGCCTTGCGCGGCCTCTCCTCGCCGGAAACGGCGCGGATCGGCAACATCTACGGCATTGCCGGGATGGCGATCGCCATCCTGACGACGCTGGTGACGCCGCAAATCGTCAGCTTCTGGCTGATCGCCATCGGCCTCCTGATCGGCGGCGCGGTCGGCACCTATATCGCCCGCGAGATCCAGATGACGGCCCTGCCGCAGCTGGTCGCGGCGTTTCACAGCCTGGTTGGCCTCGCCGCGGTCTGCGTCGCCAGCGCGGCCTTTGCCGCGCCAGAGGATTTCGGCATCGGCGTTCGCGGCGCCATCCACGGTGCGAGCCTCGTCGAGATGGCGATCGGGCTGACGATCGGCGCGATCACCTTTACCGGGTCGATCGTCGCGTTCGCCAAATTGCAGGGCCTGGTTTCCGGCCGCCCGCTGGTCTTTCCCGGCCAGCATTGGGTGAATGGGGGCCTCGGCCTCCTGATGATCCTCCTGATCGTGCTGTTCGTCATGACCGAGTCGAGCAGCCTCTTCGCGCTCCTGGTCCTCTTGTCGCTCGCCTTCGGTTTTCTCCTGATCCTGCCGATCGGCGGCGCCGACATGCCGGTCGTCATCTCGATGCTGAACTCCTATTCGGGGTGGGCCGCCTGCGGCATCGGCTTCACCCTGTCCAACAGCCTCCTCATCATCACCGGCGCCTTGGTCGGCTCCTCGGGGGCGATCCTCAGCTACATCATGTGCAAGGGGATGAACCGCTCGATCGTCCATGTGATCCTGGGCGGTTTTGGCACCGAGGGCGGCACCGCGCCGGCCGGGCCGGGGGTCGGCGACCGGCTCGTCAAATCAGGCAGCGCCGAGGATGCCGCCTTCATCCTCAGGAACGCAGGCTCGGTGATCATCGTGCCGGGCTACGGCATGGCGGTGGCGCAGGCCCAGCACGCGCTGCGCGAGATGGCCGACCTCCTGAAGAAGGAAGGGGTGCAGCACGTGCGCTACGCGATCCACCCGGTCGCCGGACGCATGCCCGGGCACATGAACGTCCTCTTGGCCGAAGCCAATGTTTCCTATGACGACGTCTTCGAGCTCGACGCGATCAACCACGATTTTGCCTCGACCGATGTCGCCTTCGTGATCGGCGCCAATGACATCACCAACCCGGCGGCGAAGACCGATCATGCCTCGCCGATCTACGGCATGCCGATCCTCGATGTCGAGCACGCCAAGACCGTGCTGTTCGTCAA
>Ga0182024_10019747_pt1 | contig 12383 bp, 7 predicted proteins | sample P32metaG_FD_120480 | JGI IMG/M metagenome (GOLD analysis project Ga0182024, IMG submission 120480) | Permafrost microbial communities from Stordalen Mire, Sweden - P3-2 metaG (Illumina Assembly) | ecosystem: Environmental > Terrestrial > Soil > Wetlands > Permafrost | place: Sweden: Stordalen...
AGGGGATGTCTCGCAAGATCCGCGTCATGATCGTCGACCGAAAGCTCTATCCGCTGCATCTGGCGATTTCGCGCGACTGGAAGGTCCATTATTTCCGCGCCGACATGGCCTATTCGGCGGCAAACCGTCTGCACGACCGCGCTTTCCTCGACGACATGGCGGGCTGCATCGGGCCGTGCGGCATGGCGGCGCTGGCACGGATCAACGCGGCGCTCGATCTCGATTACGGCGGCATCGATTTTGCGGTGAACGCGGCAGGCGACATCCTGTTCTTCGAAGGCAATGCCACCATGGTCATGGCACCGCTCGGGTCGGACGAGAAATGGGCCTACCGGCGGCCGGCTTTCGACGCCGTGTTTGCCGCCATCCGTGCCATGCTGCTGGATCGCGCGAGGCACGACAGCTTGGCGTCGGCTTAGGGCGCGAACTCACAAGAGCGTCCGGGCGCCCGACTGCGAGAATCCACTTCGCCCCGCAAGGCCGGTTACTCAGGTTGCGATGGCACTTGCACCTTTATCGGCCGCGAGCGACGGCTGCGGGCGATTACCCGGATCGATGAATGAAAGTAAAACGCCGGCGAAGATCAATCCGCCGCCGGCGGCAAGCGCCCCGGTGAAACGTTCGGATAATAAGAGCACGCCGAGAATGGTTCCGAACAGCGGAACGAGTAAAATACAATTTCCCACGCGATGTGGCCCCGCCGCGCGGATTGCATAAAACCAACAGAAATACGCAGCGATAGAAGGTCCTAGAGCGAGAAACACGATGGCACTCCACAGGTCGAATCGTGCAATCGTCGGCTCTTCGCCCAAGGTGGTGATATACGCCGGGATCAAGCCGACAACGCCGAGCATTACCGCTACGCCATACGCGACGATCGTAGGGATTTCCTTTGGAAGCCGGCGAACCAAAACAGTATTGAGAGCGAAGCCAATCACGGCGGCCGCCATCCAGACGTCGCCCATCCCCATGCCAAATATTGAAGCCAATGGAGCCGTCGTGTCCTTGATCTCCAGAAACGCAATTCCAATGAAACTTGTTACGACACCCACGATCTGATGCGAGGTGAGCCGTTCGTGGGCGAGAAATCGGGAAAATATGAGTATCGCCATGGGAGCAAATGCTAGAATCATCACCGAACGAATTGCCGGTATCGTTTGCAATGCAGCGTAAGTGCCCACATTGAAGACAACGATGCCGCTTGCCGCCATCCCAACCAATGTCGACCATTCCTTGAGGATCGCCCGACGGCAGCGCCAAAGGGGTCGGATGATGAATGGAAGGAGCAACACAGACGCTACAACATGCCGCCAAAATGCCAATGCGAACGGGTTTATTAGTCCATGTATTTCTCGCCCAATCACGAAATTCCCTGACCAACACAACGTCGCGATAAGGACGGCAATCAAAGCGGCAGGTTGAATCATCTTTGCCTCCGCGACGGCGGGTTGTCGGTTACTCCCTGGGTTTCTGTTGATTGGGCGTCGCGGTGAAGCTACCGCAGCGGAATAGACACGATGCGTACGACTTCAACGTTACGTCACGACGACATTCGACGAAGTCACGGCGTACATTCAAATAGCGTGCCAAGCCCGCCGATTCTAAGTTCCCAATTAAACGAGCAATCAACCGCGGCGATGCCGATCCGCTTGCTTGCCTATTCGTTGGCCAAGCACGCAAAAAGTGTACAGGCGGGCGCTTTAAAACCGCGGCTGTATTTGGGCGTCTGTGCTTAGCCAATCGCCCAACCGTTTGTGATCAGCAAGACGCGGCGCTGTGCAGTACGTCACAGAATGAATTTGCTTCCTCAGTTAGTGTGAGTCGACGATGTCGGTCAGCCCGATGAGCGCTACCAATAAGTAAGAATGCCGTTGAGCCAGCCAAGATAATGCGTTCCATGGTTTTCATATGGACGGCCTGTATTGTATTCCTGACTGCTGCCGTCGCGGCGCCGCCTGAGGATGCCGATTCATCTCTGGCGTCGTGGTTTCGCGGCCTTTCTGCATCAGATGGCACACCTTGTTGCGCAATTGCGGATTGTCGGCGAACAACGTCGCGACTTACGGCTGACGGTTACGAGGCATTGATCGACGACACCTGGGTCGGAGTGCCTTGGGACCGCGTATTGCGCCGGACTGATAATCCCACCGGTCAAGCCGTCGTCTGCTGCGCGCCGCGAACCAAAATCATATTGTGCTTCGTACGACCACCCGATGCATGAATTAAGCTCGGATGTCACGACGTCCGCCAGGGATAGCAAAGTGCTTGGCGGACAAGCCGGCGTAAAATCTCGGCAATTTGCAAATTACTTGCGCAGCCATGGACCTCTGGACGCGAGAAGCCCGGCGCGGGGTCGATTCCAGCGAGCATTTGGCGGCACGAATTTTGCTTCTTGAGGAGCCAAGCATTTGTAGGACGGGCGCACATGGCACAGAGTCAGACGTTCGACGCGGTCACACCGCGCATTGAAATCGAGACGGCGAGTGCACGCTGGACGCAGCTCTTGCTGGGTTTCATTGTGATGATGACGATTTCAAGCCCACAGTACGTCTGGACTCTCTTCGTCCCGTCATTCCAGAAGACGACGGGCTCGATACTCTCCGAGGTTCAGTGGACCATCACCTTTTTGATCGTCCTGCAGACCTGGCTCTCGCCGCTGCAAGGATTCCTGATCGAGCGACTAGGGCCGAAACTCTTGATCGGTCTCGGGGTGGTGATGAGCGGTGCCGGCTGGATCGCTTCCTCCTACATCACGACGATTTGGGGCCTCTTTGCGACCTATGGCTTGCTGTGCGGTATCGGTACCGGCATCGTCTATATCGGCATCATCGGTTTGATGGTGAAGTGGTTCCCGGACCGGCGAGGCCTCGCAACCGGCGTGGTCGCGGCCGGCTACGGCTTCGGCGCAATTCTCACGACCTTTCCGATCGACACCATGCTCAAGGCATCCGGTTATCAGCACACGCTGGTGGTGTTCGGGGCAATCTTCGCGGCAATCGGATTGATTGGTGCGCTGATGTTGAGAACTCCGCCCGCAGGAAAAATCGCCGGGCAGGCGATGCAAGGGGTCGCGGCGATGCCGGGCGGTCTCGCGCCGACCGCAATGTTACGAACGCCCGTGTTCTGGGTGATGTTCGTCATGATGTCGATGATGTCGACCGGCGGGCTGATGGTGATCACGCAATTCACGAGCTTCGCCAAGTCGTTCGGTATCGACGGCAAGACCACGGTCGTGATTCTCGGCGTGACGCTCGCGGCAATTCCAACCGCTCTCACATTCGATCGTATTACCAATGGACTGACGCGGCCATTTTTCGGTTGGGTGTCTGATCATATCGGCCGCGAGAATACGATGGCGATCGCCTTCATCCTTGAAGGCATTGCAATCTTCCTCATGCTCCAGTACCGGAGCGATCCCTTCTTGCTTGTCGTCCTGTCCGGACTCGTGTTTTTCGGCTGGGGTGAAATCTTTTCGCTGTTTCCCTCAACATTGACCGATACTTTTGGGACCGAGCACGCCACCACCAATTACGGCTTTCTTTACATGGCGCAAGGCGTCGGCTCGATACTCGGCGCACCTGTCGCCGCAATGATCTATGAGGCGACCGGCAGCTGGATGCCGGTTTTTGGGTTGGTCATTGGCATGGATATTCTGACCGGACTTTTGGCATTATTCGTTCTCAAGCCGTTGCGGAGGTCGTGGATGGCGCGGCCGACCGCCTCTCCAACGTTCACGTAACGACTGCGTGGGGTTCGAATTTTCGCAGTGGGGCAGGCGTCCGCAACGGAGCGCTTTTACGACGTGCTGACGGTTGCTTCGGGTCATAAGCGACCGGGTCGAGCCGCGAGAAGGTTCGCCAGGTTCGCCAGGTTTGTCACGTCCGCCATGACCCGAAAGCCGCCGGCGACCGTCGAAGGATCGCGTGTCACGAAGAGCCAGCAGTGGGCTCATGCACCGTAGCGATATTCGATTGTCGGCCTGGAAGGTGTAGAGTCGAATAGGAGCAGGGAAGCGGGGTCATACGGCACCGTCGCGTTTCCCATTGCCCGATCGCTCGCGATAGCCCACAACCCATTCGCAAGACTACGATACGCCCGCTTAGCGTCAGGAAAGACGATGACCAGCGATAGCAAAAAAGCCAAAGCCGCCCACGCTCCAAAGAACGAGGCTGCCGCGAAGGACAAAAGCACTTCGGGTGAAAAAAGCACTTCGGGGGAAGTGGTATCCAAGACCAAGAGCGCGGAGGCACCCACTTCGGGTGAAGTCGTAGCCAAGACCGAGAGCGGGGAGGCTGCCGTCGCCGCACCGTTAAACTACAGCCGGGGTGAAGGCCAAAAGCCCGTTAGCGCCGCCTATAAGGAAAATTGGAACGCGATTTTCGCGAAGAAGAACGCCAAGAGAAAGCGATAATTCGCACGGCCAACAAAATTTCAGACTTGGGCTGCGCTTAGCGCAGTCCTTAATGCTTCGTTAACCACGGCACGCCCAAAATATGGGCGGCAGTATTCTGTCCAAACAAATAGCAAAGCCGAGACGGCGACGCGGTCCCGTGCGCCTTGAGGGAAAGCCGATGAATGGCAATCAACTGCGCATTGCATTCGTTGTTCTTGCCAGCATGGCAGGCGGTGTTGCGCTCGCCGAGGACGGCGTCACCGACAAAACCATCGTCTTCGGCCAAGTCGCGGCCCTGACCGGTCCGGCCCAGGATTTGGGCCAGGGCATGCGCCAGGGAATTTTGGCGGCGTTCGAGGATGCCAATCGCGGCGGCGGAATTGCCGGCCGCACGCTGGCGCTCAAATCCCGCGACGACGGCTACGAGCCGGAAAAGACCGTCGAAGCCACCAAGGCCAGTCTCGACGAAGACAAGGTGTTCGCGCTCATCGGCGCCGTCGGTACGCCGACGTCGAAGGCGAGCCAGCCGATCGCCACCGAGGCGAAAGTGCCGTTCATCGGCCCGTTCACCGGTGCCGAATTTTTGCGCAATCCATACAACCGTTACGTCGTCAACGTGCGCAGCTCCTATTTCGAGGAGACTGAAGCCTGGATCGAGCATCTGACAAAGGATCTGGGCATCTCGAAGATCGCCATCCTCTACCAGGACGACGCGTTCGGCCTCGCCGGCCTCGAAGGCGTGCAGCGGGCAATGGCGAAGCGCAACATGACGCTCGTCGCGTCCGGTTCGTTCAAGCGCAACACCGTCGCGGTGAAATCGGCGCTGCTCGATATCATGAAAGCGGAGCCGGAAGCGGTGGTGACGGTCGCGCCGTACAAGCCGGTCGCGCAATTCATCAAGGTCGCACATCAGGTGCAATTCAACGCGGTGTTCGTCGCCATCTCCTTCGTCGGGTCGGATTCGCTAGCGAAAGAGCTCGGCAAGGACGGCGCCGGCGTGATCGTCAGCCAGGTCGTGCCGTCGCCGTGGGATGACTCGCTGCCGGTGGTGGCGTCCTATCAACATGCGCTCATAGCAGCCGACGCGACCGCAAAACCCGGCTTCGTCTCGCTCGAAGGCTACGTGGTCGGCCGCCTCGCGGTCGATGCGCTCAAGCGCATCAAGGGCGAGCCGACGCGCGAAGGCCTGCTCGATGCCATCGGCACGGCACCGTTCAACATGGGCGGCGTCACGCTCAATTACGGGCCGGCCAAGAACCAGGGCTCGGATCAGGTGTTCTTCACCATCTTGCAAGCCGACGGCACGTTCAAGCCGGTGACGCGGCTAGCCAAGATGGCTGGGCAGTGAAGTGAGCGATACGCGCGTCTTGCATTCTGGCGGCGAGGTTTTTGGTGGCTGAACGCTTGCTCAATTCGGATGCCGACGGCGTTCACGGCCGGTTCAGCGTGTTGTCCCGGTTCAATACGATCCGCTCGCGTCTTTATCTGGCGTTCGGCCTGGCCGCCGGCATGACCGTGGTCGGCTCGCTGTTTGCGCTTTACGCCTCGGCCAATATCAGCGCGACGATGACGGAGATCGTCTCGCGCAGCATGCCGGCGACCGTGGAGTCGCTCCGCCTCGCCGAGGAGGCGAGCACACTGGTCGCTTCCGCGCCGCGCTTGATGACGGCGTCCGACGAAAACCGCCGCGACGAGATCGCCCGCGATATCGCCGCGCAGTCGCAGATACTCAGCGACCGGATCGCCCGGCTGCGCCAGCTCGATGCCGGCCAGAACGACCAGATCGAAGTGGCGCGTGCCGCCATGGTCGAGCGGCTCGACGCGCTCAATTTGGCGGTCACCGAGCGCATCAAGATTACCGCGCAGCGGCGTGCGCTCGCGCTTTCGGTCAGGAAAGTCCACGAAGATATTCTCGAAGCGATCACGCCGGTTATCGACGACGCCAATTTCGACTTGATGACGCGGAAAGAGGCCGCGGGCGGCAACGCCGCCTTGAATCAGTCGATCGAGGCGCTGCGCCGGCTCCTGGAAATCCAGTCGGGCATCAATCTTCTGTCCGGGCTGTTGATCGAATCCTCGATGGTGACGGACGTCGCCAATCTGGCGCCGATGCGCGACCCCATAGCGTCGGCGCAGCGCGGCATCGAAGGCAACTTGAAAGCGCTGCCGCAGACCGAGCAGACCAAAAAAATCGCGGCGCTTTATCAAAAGCTCGCGGTCGTCGCCGGCAGCGACGGCATCGTCACCCAGCGCACCAATGAGCTCAACCGCGAGCAGGATGCCAAACAGGCCTATACCGCTGCCACGGCCGAGGCGGCGCGATTGCGCAAGGCCGTCGAGGGCTCGATCGAGCGGCAAGGCAAATTCGCGCAAACGCTGTCGGGCCGCGCCATTTCGCAAATCCGCGTCGGCCGTATCCTTCTCATTACACTGAGCATCGCGGCGCTGGCGGCAGCCGGCCTGATCGCCTGGCTCTATGTCGGACGCAGCATCGTCGGCCGTCTGACGCTGTTGAGCAGCGCGATGCGCCGCATTGCCGACGGCGAGACCGATGTGCCGATTCCGGTTGGTGGCCAGGACGAGATTGCCGGCATGGCCAAAGCGCTGCTGGTGTTCCGCCAGGCCATCGCCGAAGTCAGCGTCGCGCGCCAGCGCGAGGCCGACCGGGCCGAGGATTCCGAACAGCGCCGGCAGCGCGTCGAGGTGGCGACGCATAATTTCGAACACGCGGTCAACGAGGTCATCCAGGCGCTCGACGGCGCCTCGACGTCCATGGACGGCTGCGCCCACATCATGGCCGATGCCGCCGACCACAATAAGACGCGCGCCGCGGCGGCTGCGACCGCGTCCGAGGAAGCGACCACTAATGTCAGCAATGTCGCCATGGCGGCCGAGGAAATCGCCCAGTCGGTCGAGCAGATCTCGACCCAGGCCGCGCGATCGGCGCACATCGCCCGCCAGGCTTCCGATGAAACCAAGGCGATCATCGCCACGGTGGAACAGCTGGTCGCCTCGGTGGGCCAGATCAACAATGTCAGCAACCTGATCCGCGACGTCGCCGCGCAGACCAATCTGTTGGCGCTCAATGCCACCATCGAGGCGGCGCGCGCCGGTGATGCCGGCCGCGGCTTCGCCGTCGTGGCGCAAGAGGTCAAGAGCCTCGCCGGGCAGACCGAGAAGGCCACCGGCGACATCACCCAGCAAATCTCGTCCATAGAAGTGACGACGTCGCAGGTGGTTCAGGCCATGAAGGCGATCGCCGGCACGATTGCGCAACTCGACGAAAATGCCAGCGACATTTCCGTCGCGGTGCAGCAGCAGGACGCGGTCAGCAAGGAAATCGCCCGCAGCGCCAATGCTGCGGCCGAGCGCACCCGCGACGTATCCATGAGCGTCGTCCAGGTCTCCGATGCCGCGGCCAAGACCGACCAGGTGGCGAGCGCCGTGCTCAATGCCGGCGGGGAACTCGCGGCGCGCTCCGGGAAGCTGCGCGCCGAGGTCGAGCGCTTTTTGGCTCAGGTTCGCGTCGCGTAAATCTCCGCGTCGCCAACCCGCCCTCAATAGTGCCACGCGGCCTTAGCGTAGAAGGTGCGCGGCTGACCCACATACCCGCCGGCGCTTTGCGCGGTGGTGAAATAGGTCACGTTGGTGATGTTCTTCACGCCGATCTGCGCATCCCAGTTGTTGGCGTAGTAGCCGAACATCGCGTCGGCGACGGTCGAGCTCGGTATCCAAACGTTGTCCGCCGTCGTGCCGAAGGTGGCGCCGTTATAGGACACGCCGGCGCCGACCCGGAAGCCTTTGATTCCGGCGATAGCGAAGTCATAGGTCGACCAGATATTGTAGATGTGCGCCGGCACGCCGACCGGCCAGTTGCCGACTTGGGCCGGCGTCAGCGGCACCGCCGTCAATCTTGCGGTCTGCGAGATCATGTTGGCGAGCACCGTCCATTGCGGCGTGATCAGCATTTGCAGGTCGGCGTCGAAGCCATAGCTTTTCTGCGCGTTGAAAGCGACTTGGCCCGTCACCGTGTTCTCGGTGAAGACGTTGGTGCGCTGGATATCGAATGCCGCCGCGGTCAGGATGATCCTGTTGTCGGGGGTGGAGAGCTTTATGCCAGCCTCGTATTCGAGCCCGGATTCAGGTGCGACGAGGCCTTGCAAGGTCGCCTCCGAATTGAAGTTCGTCAGATAGCTCTTCGACACGCCGGCGAACGGGGCGAAGGTCGGCAGGATCTTGTAAAGGGTGCCGACGCTCCAACTCGTGGGCTGATCGATGCGGGTTTGCACGGTGCCGGGTTCGAGAGGCGTGCCATTCGCCTCTATTCGGCCTGGTACGAAGGCAAGGGGGGTCAACTGCTCATACCAATGGTCCTGGCGCGCGCTGAGCCGCACCTTCCATTGCTCGCTGACGTCGATCTGATCGACGGCGTAGGCGCTGACATAGAGCGCGCGCAGGTCGTCAATCATGCCGCTGAGCGAAGCTGTCCGCATGAAGTTGAGACCGGCGGTCGAAGTCTCCGGGATGACCGGTGCGAAGATATTGTTGATGTTCTGCAGCATGGCGGTCGCGCGGTTGTCGTCGATGCTCTGCCACTCGACCTGCGTGCCGGTCAGCAGCGTGTGGAACACCGTGCCGGTGTGGAATTTCCAGACCGGTTCGAATTGATAGACGAAGTCATCGTCATGGTCGGTCTGCTCGCGCAATTGCCGATTGGTGAGCGCTTCTAATCCGTTGACCACCGCGACGGTGCCGCCGGAGTTGCGCAGGATTGACACGTCGCGATGGGTATAGGCCAACCGATTGTTGATGGTGAGATAATCGGCGAACCACCACGAGTCGGTGAGCGTACCGCGTTCAAAATCCTGATTGCCGAAGCTGAACGGCGTCGAATATTTGGCGGTGTTGGACACCGCGCTGAGCGGCGGTCCGTTGAAATAGACGATGCCGTAGGCGTCGGGTGTACGCTCGATGTGGCGATAATCGAGCGCGAAAGTGGTGACGTGGTTGTCCTTGTTCCATTGCAGGACCGGGCGGATTTCGTAATTGGCGCTCTCCAGATTGCGGAAACCATCGGAGTGCTGCAGCAGGCCGTCGACGCGGTAGTTCAGTCCGGGGATGGTGGTCGGGCCGGTGGCGTAGGCGCTGGTCGTCCAGCTGCCGAACGAGCCCACTTGCTGGCTCAGCCCGTAGCCGGGCACTGCGGATGGCGCGAAGTGCACGACGTTGACGGTGCCGCCGGGCGGGCCGCTGCCGAACAGCGCCGAGCCCGGACCTTTGAGCACCTCGACACGCTCGACGCCGTTGAGCGAATGCGGGAATCCGTTGGATTGATCGCCGTCCGGAAAATTGTCGCTGTAGAAGCGGGCGTCCATGCCGCGAATGGTGAAGCGGTCGAAGAAGCCGTAGGTCGAGCTGCCGCCGATGTTGACGCCGCTGACGTTGCGGACCGCGTCGGCCACGCTGGTGCCGCCTTGCTCGACGATGGTTGCCCGCTGCACGACGACCACGCTTTGCGGCAGATTGGCCAATGGCGTGCCGGTCTTGTCGACGGTCACAACCGTCTGCAGCGGCACGATGGTGCCGTTGGGGCCGGTCCCCGTGCCGGACGCGGCTTCTGCCGGTTGCGTATTGGCCGCAACGGCGCTCGCGCCGGCGGCGCGTGGCGTCCGCGCCACTTTCCGCTTCGGCTTGGGCGCGGTGACGACGATCTCGGGCACCGTGGCAGAGGGTGTCGCCGCCGCCTGCTTGATCGCTTGTTTGATTTCTTGCGCGTTGATTTTCAGGACTGCGCCAAGTCCGATCGCTATCGCCAACGCGGACACGACCGCTTCATTGCGAAACCTAAGCAGCCGCGACTTGAGTTTCTGCTTGGCCCCTGACACGAACGCCCCCATTCCCAGTTTAGAACTATGAAAAAGTACAGATATTTCAATTAGTTGTAGCGAGGCGAAGAATAGGCTGACAAGACGAAAACGTATTCGCACAGTCGAAGATAATTATAACAATTCAAAACTGGTGCCGAATTCTTGTTTGCATGTGTTCTAAACGGCAACAGCGCGCGAGAAATTCTTGTTGTTTGCCAATCCTATCGACATCGCAAAAATTGCATCCGCACGCACGATATGTCCGCGTTCGATGTGTGTCCTACAAGACACGCATCCGAGCTTTATTTGCGGTGGTCGAATGCGGTGAGAAAATTTCGGTCGGCGGCTAATTCGCTATCCGCACGTAGTCGGCATAGACCGGCTCCCACATTTTGGCTTTGACTGCGGCAGTGAGTGCCTCGCCCGAAACGGCGGCCGCAAGCCCGTCGGTCTGCGCCTGCTTGGCGACGGCCATCGCCACATGGAATGACAGCTCGCGCGACCGAACCAGCGGCGGCAAGAGGTTCGCCTGCGGGTCGTGCTTGGCCGGAGACATTTCGGCAATGGTGCGCGCGGCGGCGAGAAACATGCCGTCGGAAATGCGGTGCGCCTTGGCGGCGATGGCGCCGAGCCCGATGCCCGGATAGACGTAGGCATTGTTGGTCTGATCGACGCGGAAGGCGTGACCGTTGCGCTGGATCGGCGGGAAGGGACTGCCCGTTCCGATCACGGCGCGGCCTTCGGTCCATTCGAACAATTCTTGCGGTGTCGCCTCGGCGCGCTCGGTCGGATTCGACAGCGGAAAGATCACCGGCTGGCGCACGCGATCGGCCATGGCGCGCACTACCGCCTCGTGGAACGCATGCGGCTGGCCAGACGTGCCGATGAGCACGGTCGGCCGCGCATTGACGACGACGTCGCCGAGGCCGATCCGATCTGGTGACGCCAATGTCCACGACGACAGCGTTGCGCGCTTCTGTACAAAGGGCGTTTGAAACGGCCGCAGGCCCGTCATACTGTCGACCAGCAAGCCGTCGCGGTCGACCAGATAGAAACGGCTGCGTGCTTCGGCTTCAGTAAGACCGGCATCGACCATCGCCCGCAACAGCAGCGCGCAAATGCCGGTGCCGGCGGAGCCAGCGCCGAACACCGCGACGCGCTGCTCGTTGAGCGGCGTGCCGGTGACATTGATCGCGCTCAACAGCGTGCCGACGGCGATCGCGGCAGTGCCCTGGATATCGTCGTTGAAGGTGCAAAGACTGTCGCGGTAGCGCGCCAGCAGTCGGTTGGCGTTGCCGATGGCGAAATCTTCCCAGTGCAACAGCACATGCGGCCAGCGCTCGCGCACGGCATCGACGAAGGTGGCGATGAACGCGTCATAGGCCTCGCCGCGCATCCGCTCGTGCTGCCAGCCGATATATTGCGGATCGTCCAGGTGCTCGCGGCTGTCGGTGCCGACGTCGAGGATGATCGGCAGCGTCGCTGCCGGATGCAGTCCGGCGCAGGCGGTATAGAGCGAGAGCTTGCCGATCGGAATGCCCATGCCGCCGGCGCCCTGGTCGCCGAGGCCAAGGATGCGCTCGCCGTCGCTGACGACGATGGCCTCGACGCCGTCGAAGCGGGGATTGCCGAGGATGCGGCGGATGTCGTCCTGGTGCGGATAGCTGAGAAACAGGCCGCGGGGTTTGCGGAAGATACTCGAGAATTGCTGGCAGCCGAGACCGACCGTCGGCGTATAGACGATCGGCATCATCTCTTCGATGTTGCGGGTCAACAGCGCGTAGAACAGGGTCTCGTTGGTATCCTGCAGCCCGCGCAGGAAGACATATTTCTGGATATCGCTGCCGAGCTTGCGGAAAGCGTCGAGCCGGCGTTGGAGCTGGTAGTCGAGCGTGGCGACATGGGGCGGCAACAGGCCGTGCAGATCGAAGGCGTCGCGCTCGGGTTCGGTGAAGGCCGTGCCCTTGTTGAGCAGCGGATCGTTGAGGAGCTCATAGCCGCTGAGCGCGGTGCGGACCGTCTGCAAAGAGTGATCGTACATCGGTCCCGGCTCCCCAGCCGACAGAGATGATGCTCTCGAACGGCGGAATTTTATAGCGTGGTAATTCTATAACGTGACAATG
>Ga0182024_10019748_pt1 | contig 12383 bp, 11 predicted proteins | sample P32metaG_FD_120480 | JGI IMG/M metagenome (GOLD analysis project Ga0182024, IMG submission 120480) | Permafrost microbial communities from Stordalen Mire, Sweden - P3-2 metaG (Illumina Assembly) | ecosystem: Environmental > Terrestrial > Soil > Wetlands > Permafrost | place: Sweden: Stordalen...
GCTCCGGCGGCACGCGTTCGCCCGAGCCGGCCGATTTCGTCAGATCCGCAACCGTCTGGGTCGATGAAAACGCTCTTTCGTCGATTCCAGCCTCGAATTTCTGCTCGAGATCCATCATCAACTGCACGCGGTCGAGCGAGCTCAATCCCAGCTCGTCGAGGGTCGTTTCAGGCGTGATCGCGCGGCCGGGCGCGTACTTTTGAAGCAGCGCCGCGAGCTCGTTTTGAGGCGGAGGTCCGCTCGCGCTGGATCCCTTCGCGATTGCGTCGGCGATCTCAGAGCGCCGCAGCTTGCGCGCGGCCGGCGTGCGCGGCAGTTCCCCGCCGGTCCAGATCGAAAACGAGCGGATCTTCTGATGATCTTCGAGGCGCTGGTTGGCTTCACGCACGACCTCGTCGGGAGCGGTTCCCGAATCGAGCAGCAGCACCGCATGCACACGGTCTTTTCCGATCACGGCCGAATCGCGCACGCCGTGAATCTGATTCAAGGTCTTTTCGACGTCCTCCGGAAAAACCTTCAGACCTTCCGGCGTGACGATCATCTCCTTCTTGCGCCCGCGGATGAGCAGGTGGCCTTCGCTATCGAGCTCGCCGATATCGCCGGTGTGGAACCAGCCGTCCTCAAACATCGCCGCGGTGGCTTCGGGCGCATGATAATAGCCGGTGGTGACGTTGCCGCCGCGCACCAGCACCTCGCCGTCGCCGGCGATTTTCACCTCGACTCCGGCAAGCGGCTTGCCAACCGTTCCTTCGCGAACATGAAACGGATGGCTGAGCGTCACGATCGGCGCGGTTTCGGTGAGGCCGTAGCCCTGCACCACGAGATAGCCCAAGCGCGACCAGAACTGCTCGACTTCCGGCGCAAGCGGCGCGCCGCCTGAAATAAAGCACCAGAATTTCCAGCCGAGCAGGCGATGCACTCGCCGGAATCGCCACCATCTGAGCGGCCAGGGTCCGCGCGCGAGCCGCGCATCGTTTACTTCGGGAAACTGGTGCGAGACGAAATCGCGCAGAACTTCCAAAATCTTCGGCACCGCGACCAGCGCCGACACGCGCCGCGATTGAAGCTGCCGCGCGATCTCCCGCGCGCCGGTGCTCGCGATGAACACGACCGAGGCCGGAATCAGCGGCGGGATCAGCAGCGCGAGCGATTGTCCGAACAGGTGGCTCAGCGGCAGAAGATTCAGAATCCGCAGCGGGAGAAACGGCCCGGCATACTTGCGGTATTTCGCGATCTCGCCCGCCACCGGTTCGAGGTTCGCCAGAAGGTTGCGATGCGTGATCATCACGCCCTTGGGCTCGGCCGTGGTTCCTGAAGTGAAGACAATTTCCGCGATGTCGTCGGCAGCCGGCGGGTCCGGCGTGGGATTGAGGCGCGCCGTGTCTGTCGATTGCTCGACTGCGCTGAGACGCCAGATCGGCGTGGCGGACTCGAGGGGCGGCTGGCGCTCCCCAATCAGAATGATTTTCGGCTGCGCTTTTTCCGCGATGCGGAGCGCGAGCGCAGCCGAGGATTGCGGATCGACCGGAACGAGAATGATTCCCTCGGCGAGACACGCCCACAGCGCCGCGACCCATCCGGCCCGGCTCTCGCCCCACAGCAGCGCCGAATCGCCTTTGCGAACGCCTTGCGCTCTGAAGCGCGCGCGCAGCGCATCGGCCATGCTCTTGATTTGAGCATAGCGATACGAGCGGCCCCGATAGCCGTCATCGTCGACGATGAATTCGGCGTCGAGCCGCGCCGCGCCGTCGAGATATTCGAGCAGTTTGCTGGGCGGGGAATCGGGCAGGAGGGTCTCCTGCAACTATGGTGATACAAATGACCGTGATAGTTTGCGCCGGCAAAGTCGGGACAGTACATTTCAAACACCGATTCCACGCTGCGCCAAAATGGTGTTTGAGTACTGTCCCGAGGTTGTCCCGTCCGAGTTTGTCCCATGCGCGATTCACCCATATATGCCCGGTGCGGACGGCGTACCGCGGCCGAATGCTACACTGCGAGTGCAACGAGTTAATCCGACAGGTACCCATGACCACCATCGTTAAAGACGAAAACACGCTGGTCGTTCCGCCCGGTCTTCAGCGGCGAGCGGGCATCAAATCCGGCGACCGCGTTGTGTTCACAGTGGCCCCTCGGACCATCACCATCACGGCCGCGCCAACCCGCACTTATAAGCCGACAAAAGGGGAACTCGCCGCGATAAGTAAAGGAGAGGCCGCCATCGCGCGCGGTGAGTACGTATCGTTAACAGAATTTCTTCATGACCCGGACCGTCCTCGTCGCAAGTCCGGCGCGAAAACAGCACGCAAAGTTTCCCGCTAGAGATCAAGCGCGGGTTTCTGCCGCCGTCGCCCGGATGGCCGACGACCCGTTTGCCGGAGATGTTCTCAAGTTAGAGGGCGAAGGCAAAGGCTGGCGGCGCCGCGTCGGCAGTTACCGGATCTTTTTTTCGGTCGACGCCTCGATCCGCACCGTGTTTATTACCGCGATCGTGCGCCGAACGTCCAAGACTTACTAACCCCGGTGATGAGTCGTGACGAATGGTGCTGGAGGAGGGAGTCGAACCCTCATACCCAGTGAAGGATGCGGGATTTTGAGTCCCGTGCGTCTGCCAGTTCCGCCACTCCAGCAAGTCTATAGCTCATTCGAGCTTACCGCAGACTCTCGCTACGCGCACTGTAATCGTTCTTGTAATGGTCGCGACGGGCATTACTTGACCCTCCGTAGCCGCGCCGCCCGCTCGCGCTTGTGTTTCTTCGCGTACTCCTCAAGGCGTTCACCCGCGCCACGCACGTCCGCCTCGTCGGGAGAAAAAACGAACGACTGGCGGTACACTGAGAGAGATCTCGGGTCTGAAACGAAATCCCGGCCGAAACTTACACGATAGGAGAGTTAACGCGGACGTTGGAGCAGGCGAGCGTTTCTAACCCAGCGGCCCGCGATCCAAAAAAACATGAAGGCGCAATCCCTGTTTCTGGTTTGTGTTCTGTTCACAAACCTCCTGCGCGCACAGGAGCCCACGCTGCGTATCGCCGTCATCGCCGGCGAAGGCGCCCGACAAAAGATTAATCAGAAAGTTAGCGTCGAACCCGTCGTCGAAGTGAAGGATGATGGCGGCAAGCCGATTGAAGGCGCTTCGGTCGTCTTTTCTCTGCCGAGCCAAGGACCGGGCGGGACCTTTGACAACGGGGGCAAGACGCTCACCGTTACCACCGATGCCGAAGGCCACGCTGCCGCGCACGGTATCCAGATAAACCGCCTGAAGGGCGCATTCGCCATCCGTGTCGCGGCGTCCTACCAGGGCCGCAGCGGGAATGTGACGATCGCCGAAAAGAGTGTTTCGCGCATCGAACATTCTAACGGCGCCTTCGGCGTTTCCACAAAGACATGGGTGATCGCCGGACTTTGTCTGCTTGCGATCGCGGGCGGAATCGTTGCCGCCAAGGAGCTCCGATCGAAAGCCAATGGGGGCGTCATCACGGCCACTCCCGGCGTTCCCGTCGTGGGGGGGCCGCAGTGAGGTTCGTCGCGGGCGCGCTGATGCTCGCGGCGGCGGCATCGGCGCAGGTAACCCCTCCGCTGGTGGGATGGCTGCCGGACGGGAAGCAAATCCGCCCGATGAACGGTCTTCCCGCCGCGGCGATCCTGGGCCGCCCGGCGAACGTCGATCGTGCGCTGACGCATGTCGCGGTTTCGCCCAGCCAGAGCTACGTGCTCGCCACCGACGCCCAGACCGGCGAAGCGCTGCTCATCGTCCCGGGCGTCTCTTCGACTACGCTCGATACGCCAGTTAATCCGGACCAGATCGTGTCCAGTCCGCGCGGATCTTCTGCGGTGCTGTGGTACTCAAGCGGCGCGCAATTCGAGGTCCTCACGGGATTACCCGCAGTGCCGGCGATACGCCAAATCGGCGCGTCCTTTGTGAACACCACCCCGGCGGCAATCGCTTTAAGCGACGATGGCCAATCGATGGCGGTCGCCTCATCGGCGGGCGTCTACGAGTGGGGATCCGATGGCGTGCCGCATCAGTTCTACAGCGGAAGCGACGCCCGCGCGCTCGCGTTCTTCGCAGGCAGTTCCGATCTCGCGATCGCAACCGCAACCCAACTTTTGTCGATCGCGGGATCTGCAACCTCGGTTCTCTACCAAGGCTCCTTTTCTCCGGCTGGCCTGGCGACCTCTTTTGACAATCAGAAAATCGTCCTCGCCGATCAAAGCGGTACGATTTATTCCGTTGACCCCGCGAACCACACCGCGTCGATCATCGATTGCCAGTGCCGGCCGAGCGGTGTCTTCGGTCTCGGTGGAGCGGTCTTCCGGCTGACCGGCTCGAGCATTGGCGCGATCAAGCTGTTCGACGCAGCCTCCGGCGCCGTTCTTGCGGTGCCGGGCGACCGCCTCCCTACTCGGCGCGAGGTCCACCCGGCCCAGACTACGGCGGCGCTGCCCACACTCACCATCAGCTTGACCCCCACCACCGGCTACCTTCAGCAGCCGGCTATGACCATCACCGCGTCCTCCGCTTCATCGAGCGAGATCGACGGGAACGTCACGCTTACTTTTGCTTCGAATTCGAGCACGGGCGGAACCGATCAGACCATTCAATTCTCGACCGGCGGTACGACCGTGAATTTCACGATCCCAGCCGGCTCCACGCGAGCCAATTTTTCGAGCGCCGCGAGCGTCACCTTCAGTACCGGAACGGTGGCGGGCACCATCACGCTGACCGCGAACATCACCGCGCCGTCGTCGGTATCCGCCGTGGCGACGCAAACCGTAACTAACCAGCCAACCGTTGCCGCGATCACAGGCGTGACGCTTACCCAAACGTCGGCCGGAATCACCGTCACCATTACCGGTTACTCCCCAACTGATGAGGTAGTCAGCGCCTCGTTTACTTTTGCACTCTCGAGCAATGCCACCATCACGCAAAACGATATCGGCGTTTCGGTCAGCCCCCAATTTCAGCCGTATTACGCGAATTCGTCCTCTTACGCGACCGGGAGCGAATTCACGCTTATGGTTCCGTTCGGGATCACGGGCAATCCCGCCGACATCGTCGGAGTGACCGTCGATCTGCTCAATACCAAAGGCGAGTCGAGCTCGGTCAGTTCGAAATAGCGCGTAGCCCGCCGCCCGGGTCTGTCATAAGCCCTCGCGACGCGCATTTGTAACGGTCTTTGTAGGCGATGTTCGCGATGCACACCTGGGCGCACGGTTCACGCCCACCGTCCCGATCTGCTTCATTCCTTGTGACAGAGCCACGGACCCCGGATTGCCTAACCTCACCTCGCCAACCAGGTTTCCATCCACACTCGTCCGGTCGTTTGCGTCTTAACAAATACGAGCCTGTTCGTGGCACAAAACGCCCCGTTCGGCGTCTATTCTATGTCGTCCGAGGAGAAGTCGGCCGGCATCACCCCTTGGCTGTCGTAAAATCTGAAAGAGGTCGGACAATGACACGTGCGATCGAAGCGGTAGCAGTGGTCAGCTTTTTATCTGCTTTGGCAGCCGCGCAGACTCCCGCGTCCGCGCCGGCATTTGAGGCAGCGGATGTCCAAATCGGCAAATCCACCACTCCTTTCATGGACAGCGGATTTCTTCCCGGCGGCCGATATCAACTGCGCAGTGCGACGCTGGTGGATCTCATCAGCACTGCCTGGAGTATCGACGCGGAAGCCGTCTTTGGAGGACCGAGCTGGCTGGAGTCGGACCGGTTCGAGATTGTCGCCAAGGCCCCGCCGGCATCCACGGAAGCGGAGCGCGCGCTGATGCTCCGTTCGCTCCTGGCCGACCGGTTCAAACTCGTCGTTCATAACGATGAGAAGCCGGTGACCGTTTACGCGCTGACCGCCGGCAAGCGCGGACCGCAATTCAAGGAATCCGCGGGCGGCAACGGCGAGTGCAAAACGGATTTCAATGAGGGGCCGCCCCAATTGATTATCGCGACGTGCAGCAACATGACCGTGAAAGCCTTCGGCGAACAGGTTCACCGGATGGCCGGCGGGTATGTCGGCGACCATCCTGTCGTGGATTTGACCGAGCTGAAGGGCTCCTACGATATCACTCTGAAATGGAGCCCGCGCCAGGCGCCACGGCAAACCACGAACAAAGACGGCGAGACCGTCGCCGCGTTATCGCTTTTCGACGGCATCGATAAACTCGGCCTGAAGCTCGAGGCGGTGAAGCGCACCATACCAGTGATCGTGGTCGACAGTGTGAATCGCACACCCACGCCAAACACGGGCGATGTGACCAAGAAGCTGCCCGCCGCCATGACGGAATTTGAAGCCGCCACAATCAAGCAGAACAAGTCCGGCTCTGAAATGCGGCGAATCCAACCCAAACCCGGTGGCCGCATCGAAGTGGAAAACATTCCTCTTAAGGATCTGATCGGGCTCGCCTGGAACTTCGACTTCGGGGACCACGATAGGATCGTCGGACTTCCCAAATGGGCGGAAACCGATGCCTTCGATATCGTCGCGAAGACCGCCATCCTGCCGGGCGAAGCTCCTCCGCCCTTCGATGACGTGCGGGTGATGCTGCGTCCGCTGCTGATCGAGCGCTTCAAGATGAAGGTTCACGACGAAGATCAGCCGGTAGCGGTCTGGACGCTGACGGTGGGAAAGCGCGGCTCAAAACTCAAGGAAGCCGACCCGGCGAGCCGCTCCGGCTGCAAGCGCGGAAACACGCAGACCGGCACCGGCGCGAATCCTTTGCCCGCGCTCCAGTACTCGTGCACCAATACCACCATGGCGCAGCTCGCCGAAGCGATGCACCAGATCGCGAATGGCTATGTCGACCACCCGGCGGTGGATATGACCGGTCTCAAGGGCGGTTACGATTTCACCATCACCTGGAATCCCGTTGGCATCACGCGGGGCGCGGGGCAGGGAAGGCCGGCCGAGCCGGGAGCGAACGCCGGCGCGTCGGACCCGCCGGGCGGCACTACATTTTTCGATGCCGTCGACAAACAGCTCGGCCTGCGCCTCGAGGGCGGACAGAAGCACCCCATGCCGGTTTTAGTCATCGATCACGTCGAACCGTTGGGACCTGAAAACTAATCGACTGCGCGGAAGAGGCGCTGGGAGGAACGGCTCGAGCGGCGGCAACTTCCGGCGATCGGCGATTTATCAGAGCTCCGACGGATCTTCTTCCACTTCCCCCAGATCCGGCTTGGCGCCATCGATCTCGCGATCCTCTTTCGCCCATTCGGAGGGAAGGTCTTCGATCGGCTTGGGGATCTTTCCCTCTTTTACTTCCTTTTCCATCTTTTTGTCGATTGGACTCATAACTTCAGTTTCCCACCTTTGCAGCAACCTGTTCGCCCGAAAAAAAAAGGCCGCCCGATTTCTCGAGCGGCCTCCGCGCATCTTTGTGCGCTTCTGATTGTCTTCTGACTCCTGGATTTAGTAGTCCATCCCCGGACCATGCTCGCCGCCGGGCATGGGAGCGGACTTCTTCTCCGGAATCTCGCAGATCATCGCCTCGGTGGTCAGCATCAGCGCGCTGATTGACGATGCGTTCTGCAATGCCGACCGCGTCACCTTGGTCGGATCGATCACGCCCGCCTTCACCAGGTCTTCGTACTGCGCCGTCGCAGCATTGAAGCCGAAGTTCGGGTCTTTGTTGGCCCGGATTTTTTCGATGACGATCGCGCCTTCGTATCCAGCGTTGCCGACGATCTGCCGCACCGGCTCTTCGCAAGCGCGTTTGATGATGTTCACGCCGATCTGTTCGTCGTGCTCCGCCTTGAGGTTCTCGAGCGCCGCGGCCGCGCGCAGCAGAGCCACGCCGCCCCCGGGGACGATTCCCTCTTCCACCGCCGCGCGCGTCGCATGCAGCGCATCTTCGACGCGAGCCTTCTTCTCTTTCATCTCGGTCTCGGTCGCCGCGCCCACTTTGATCACCGCGACGCCGCCCGCGAGCTTCGCCAGGCGCTCCTGGAGCTTCTCGCGATCGTAATCCGAAGTGGTCTCCTCGATCTGCGCGCGAAGCTGTTTGATCCGCGCTTCGATGCTCTTCTGATTGCCGCCGCCGTCGATAATCGTGGTGTTGTCTTTGTCCACGGTGACGCGCTTCGCCTTGCCGAGATCCTCGAGACGAACGCCCTCGAGTTTGATCCCGGTTTCTTCAAAGATCGCCTTGCCGCCCGTCAACACGCCGATATCCTCGAGCATCGCCTTGCGGCGATCGCCGAAGCCCGGAGCCTTCACCGCGCATGCGTTGAGCGTGCCGCGCAGCTTATTGACCACCAGCGTCGCCAGCGCTTCGCCTTCCACTTCCTCGGCCACCACCAGCAACGGCTTGCCCGAACGCGCGATCTGTTCGAGTACCGGCAGCAGATCCTTCATGTTGCTGATCTTCTTTTCGTGGATCAGAATGTAGGGATCTTCGAGCACGCACTCCATGCGATCCGGATCGCTGATGAAGTAGGGCGACAGATACCCGCGGTCGAACTGCATGCCGTCGACGGTCTGCATCTCGGTCTCCATCGTTCTCGACTCTTCCACCGTGATGACGCCGTCCTTGCCGACCTTCTTCATCGCGTTGGCGATCGTCTCGCCGATTTTTGCATCGCCGTTCGCCGAAATCGTGCCGACCTGCGCAATCATGTCGCCCGAAATGGTCTTCGAGAACTTCTTCACTTCCTCGACAACCACTTCGACGGCCTTCTCGATGCCGCGCTTCAGCGCCATCGGGTTCGCGCCCGCCGCGACGCTCTTTACGCCTTCGCGGAAGATGCACTGCGCGAGAATCGTCGCCGTCGTGGTGCCGTCGCCGGCCACATCGGACGTCTTCGACGCTACTTCACGCACCATCTGCGCGCCCATGTTCTCGAGCGGGTCCTTGAGCTCCACTTCCTTGGCGACGGTGACGCCGTCCTTGGTGATGGTCGGCCCGCCGAATTTCTTCTCGAGAACCACGTTGCGGCCCCTGGGACCAAGCGTGACTTTCACTGCGTCGGCCAGTTGATTGACTCCGCGCAGGATCGCCTGCCGGGAATTTTCGCTATAGACAATTTGTTTTGCAGCCATGGTAAGTTCTGTTCTCCTGTATTAAGCTTTCGCCTTCTTGCCAACGCCTTCGATCACGCCGAGCACTTCATCCTCGCGCATGATCAAGTATTCGATGTTGTCTTCCTTGATTTCCGAGCCAGAGTACTTGCCGAACAAAATCAAGTCGCCGGTTTGCACGTCCGGGGTGATGATCTTGCCGTCGTCGGCGCGCTTACCCTTGCCCACCGCCATGACTTCACCCTTCTGCGGTTTTTCTTTCGCTGAATCGGGGATGATCAGTCCACCCGCCGATTTTCCTTCGGACTCTTCGAGCCGTTTTACGATAATTCGGTCGTGGAGCGGTCGAATGTTCATAGTTGAATCCTCCATCCTTATGTTGTTTTCGTTTGAGGAATTTACTTCCCGGTAGCGGGTTTGGCGCCCATGCGCCGAACCCAAGGACTATTATTAGCACACTCAGGTGGTGAGTGACAATACTTAGTTGTAACCTGTTGTTAAAACGAGGCTTATTCCTGCGTTATTCGGGCCACAGCTCGACCACCGGAATCGCCACATCGGGGAATTGGGTGGGCCGGAGCTCGCCCTCGACGACGATACCCGCGACCATGAGTTTGCCTTCCCGTAGCAGCCGGATTTCGACGCTCTGCGCTTCCGGAGACACGATCCAAACCTCGGGGACGCCTATGCGAGCGTAGTCGTCGAGCTTGGCTTGCTTGCGGCGCCTCGTTTCGGATGGCGATAGGACTTCGATGAGCAAATCCGGCGGCGAGCACAGGACGTCATGTTCATCTCGAACGATGTTCTTGCGCCAGTAAACCAAAAGGTCGGGCGCACGCGAGGCAAGCGGGTCCGCTGAAATGAGAAGCGTGACGCTGGACTCGAGCACCCTTACCTGCCTTCGATCAACCTGGGATGAAAAGGAAAACGAGAGGTTGTGGACGACTGCGGCGTGCGTGTATTTATTGGGCGGCAAGAGTTGAATTTCTCCATTGACAACTTCTTCTCTTCTGCCATCCTGGACCGGCGGCATCTGGAGCCATTCTTCATACGTGAGAATTCGCGGGATCGTCGCCATGAGTGCTCCTGTCACCTACAATCTATCACTTCGATTCGACGCTGATCGCCCTCCAACGCCGTCAATCGAATCTCGATTCGCTCTTTCGGCATCAATCGCGGAAATCGCTCGCCCCACTCGATCATCACCACCCCCTCGCGATCCATAATCTCATCCAGGCCCAGCGTCGCCACCTGCGCCTCGCTCTCTAAACGATAGAGATCAATGTGATAAACGCGCCCGCCATTTTTGTGACCCGCATATTCGTGAATCAACGTAAACGTCGGACTCGAAACTTCGTCCGGCTGCGCCGCCCCCAATCCGCTCACGATTCCCTTGGCCAGCGTAGTTTTTCCCGCGCCCAGATTTCCGATCAGCAGGACCACCGCGCGGCGCGCGAGCGTTGCCGCAATCCGCCGTCCGAGCTCGATGGTTTCTTCTTCCGAACGCGTTTGAAAAGTGCCTCTCAAACACACTCACCGATCGCCCTCGGGAGATAGCGCACGAGATCGGTGGCGAGAACGCATTTGTCCGTCACTTCCTCCGCCCCGATTTCGCCCGCGCGCCCGTGCAGCCATACCGCCGCGCGAACCGCCGTCGCGATATCGTCCGGAAACTGCGCGACCATCCCCGCAACCAGCCCGGTGAGAATATCGCCGGACCCGCCCTTCGCCATCGCGGGCGACCCGCTCGCGTTGATCCATACCTGGCCATCCGGAAAAGCAATCAGCGTCCGATGCCCCTTGAGCACCACGCAGCAATCGTGCTCGCTTGCGAATCCGCGCGCAGAAGCCAGACGATCCGCCTCCTTTACGCTGCCTTCGATTCCCATCAGACGCCCCATCTCGCCCGGATGCGGCGTCAGAATGGTCTGCAATCCCCGGCCGCGAAACGCCGCACCCGTAATCGAATTCAGACCATCCGCATCGATCACGGTCGGCACGGTCGCCTCACCCACCAGCCGCCCTACCAGTTCGCGATTCATCCCCAACCCCGGTCCGATCGCCAGCACCGTCATTTTTTCCACACTGATTCGATCGAGCGGCTGCCACATCAGCTCGAGCGCCAGCCGCGAATCATTCGCGCAGGCCACCGTCACCAGGCCGGCTCCCGCCTTCAACGCCGCGAGACCCGACATCGCCGCGGCGCCCGTCTTTCCCGCCGCGCCCCCCACCACCAGAACATGACCGAAATTCCCCTTGTTCGCGTCGGCTTTCCGCGGCGCCAGAAGTTTTTGGAAATCGCGAGGCTCGGAAAGATTCAGGTCGCTCTGGATCGCGTCGTCCGGGATTCCGATATCGGCGACAATCAGCTTTCCGGTGTTCTCCGCGCCCTCGCCGAAAAACAGGTCGACTTTCGGCGCCGCGAACGTTACTGTGTAATCCGCGCGAACCTGCATCGCCGACGGAATGTCCACCGCAACCACCTTGGCCTTGGGAAAATCCTTATTAATCGCGCGAATCAGCTCTTTGTACCGCCCCCGCACCGGCCCTTCGAATCCGGTGCCGAGCAAAGCATCGACGACGATGGTCGCGCGATGGTCGATCTCCATCTCTTTGGGATCGGTCGACCGCACCACTTGCAACGACTTGACTCGACCCTCGAGCAGCCGCGCCACCACCAATCCGTCGCCGCCGTTGTTGCCCTTGCCGCAGAAAATCACCACGCGCTGCTTTTTGAGCGGAGCAAACTCGCGCTTCAGCGTCTCGACCACCCGCTCGCCCGCGCGCTCCATCAGCACCGGCCCTGGGGTTCCATTGGCGATCGTAAGCCGGTCGGCTTCGCGCATCTGTTCGGCCGTCGCGACTTTCATGCCATCACTTCCGTCGTCAGACGCTCGAGTTTCCGCAAACCCTCCTGCCCTCCAATCACGATCAGATGATCGCCTCCCGCAACCCGCGATTCCCCGGGCGGATTGAACAGCATTTCCCCATTCGCCCTGCGGATCGCAAGCACAATCACGCCCAGCTCCCGCCGCGTATGCATCTCGGAAAGCGCCCGATCCGCGAACGCACTGCCTCGCACCACGTTCACCTGTTCGATCCCCGCATCGAGCCCCATGTTCTGCGTCGTGAAATCGAGAAATTGATGCACGTGAGGCTTGAGCAGGGCCTGGGCCATCCGATGGCCGGTGCTGTCGTAGGGAGCGAAGACGAAATCCGCGCCCGCGCGCCGCATTTTCTGTTCGGACGCGTCTTCGGCCACGCGCGCCGAAAGTCGCAGTTTCGGATTGAGCGTCTTCGCCGTCAGGATGACGAACAAATTGTCGGCGTCCGAAGAGAGCGTCGCAATCAAGCCGGTCGCGCGCA
>Ga0182024_10019749_pt1 | contig 12383 bp, 14 predicted proteins | sample P32metaG_FD_120480 | JGI IMG/M metagenome (GOLD analysis project Ga0182024, IMG submission 120480) | Permafrost microbial communities from Stordalen Mire, Sweden - P3-2 metaG (Illumina Assembly) | ecosystem: Environmental > Terrestrial > Soil > Wetlands > Permafrost | place: Sweden: Stordalen...
CAATCTGTGTCGTCGGGTAGATGTTGTAGCGGGACTGAATGTTCAGCGGGACGTTCGTAAGCTGGTAGAGCTCGTATAGCTCCCGCCACGTGTACATTCGTGTGAACCGACCGCACATTTCCCTCATATAAGGCAGTCGAAAGCAGCACGCTATATCCCCTATTCTTTACGCCATCCCGCCAACAAACCCCTCGTTCTTATCGTCATGGGTGAGCGAAATGCGGACCCGCCACGACAGAAGCGATTTGAACAACACATGCTGAATTCAACCTCATCGAGATAGGCGTGCTGGAAATTAAATTGCGCCATAAGTTGCGGCGGCGTCTCGTAACGGACGAGTGCGCAACGCTTGCATACAATTTCGATTGCCGTCGTGGCTTCAAGATTGGCCAGCTTTAAATCGGTTTTCCAGTTCACCAGAAATCCTCCGCGCGAGGAATTCGGCTGTAGCTGATCTTGCCGCCGGCATATCTACCTTAAGCGGGCGGCTTTAATCTCACGCATGATATCGTCCGTCATCTGAGCGAAAATCATGGTAGAGAAAGGGCATGGACGCATTCGAACAACTGGTCAGTGAAATACTCTGGATGGAGGGTTATTGGGTTCGCACGTCAGTTAAGGTGGAACTGACCAAGGAAGAGAAGCGTCAAATCTGCCGACCATCATCGCCACGCTGGGAACTGGACATCGTGGCCTACGGCCGCCGCGACAATCTCCTGAGGGTCATCGAGTGCAAAAGCTACTTGGACTCCCGAGGTGTCGCGCTGCGTGCGTTCAACGGCAGCGACGACAGGTTCGCAGAACGCTTCAAACTGTTTGCGGATGACCGGTTGAGAAGCGTTGTCTTTGAACGGCTACGGCTTCAATTCGCGGAATCTGGTGCATGTCGCCCGAATGCGGAGGTGAAACTCTGCCTCGCCTGTGGACGTATCGCTACCGAAACCGACCGTACGGGCCTGCACAAACATTTTGCCGAAAAGGGTCGGGACCTTTGGGATGAACCTTGGTTGCGGGAACGCCTCAAACGTATGTCAGACCAGGGCTATGAAAATCAGGTCTCGGCCGTCGTGGCAAAACTGCTGCTTAGAGGCAAAGTCAAATGACAATCAACACTGGCACGCGATAGCGCTGCATTCTCTCTTTTACAATTTTGTTCGCGTGCATCAAACGTTGAAAGTGTCGCCTAGTATGGCTGCTGGCGTGACGGACAAGCTTTGGGAAATGTCTGATATGGTGAAGGTGCTAGAGGCGTGGGAACAATCCAGGGCATGAAGGAAACACTCTAATGACGCTGGCAGAAGAATACAGAGAAACGCGAGACTGGATTGTCGCTCACCGGCGCGACCCGTTCCTATGGGGGACAGCGTTGTTGCTGGCCTTCCTTGTCATGGGGACCATTATCGGCGGCGTGCTACCGAAGGTTTTTTCACACGTCGAGGCACGGGACACGATTGCAAAACTTGGCTTTAAAGTCGTTGGGATCAAATCGCAATTCCTGTGCCGCGCACACGGCTTGAAGGTGTACGGCTATGCGTTCCAGACCGGGACCGACAACACCGACGAAAACTATAGTACCGGAAAAATCTGCTGGGATATGTCAAAGCATCGTTGGGAATGGGTATTCGACAGGTCACAATTTGCGCGATTCAATTCAGACCCAAACCGACGATGAAGTTATAATCAGCATTTTCCACAATCAAACTGTACCACTGCCAAAGAACGAGGAGGAGTGGTCATGAATAGCTGGATTCGAATTCTTCAACGCGCCGCAGGAGCGTCCTGTGTCACGGCGATGATATTCATTCTTGGTTTTGCATTGATGCCCGACGCGACAGCCCAACAAAAGCCAGCGAGCATGAAAGACCAGATTGTGGGAACGTGGAAGCTTGTTTCGGGAGAAGCTGAACAGAATGGTAAGAAAGTTGAGTTCTTTGGACCTGACCCGATAGGCATATATGTCTTCGATGCCAATGGACGCTATTCTTCGCAGATCGCACGCGCCGACCTGCCCAAGTTTGCCTCCGGCAACCGGTACGAGGGCACTCCCGAAGAAAACAAGGCGGTGGTGCAAGGTTTTATCGCCTACTTTGGGACCTATACTGTCAGCGATGAGGGAACCCTCACTCTTCACATGGTGAGCAGCTCATTTCCAAACTTTAACGGGACCATACAGACGCGAACCATCGCCATCAAAGGCGATGAAATGGACTACAGAAGCCCCAGCACATCTTTCGGCGCCCCCGCCCACCAAGTGTGGAGACGCGTTCGCCCTGATGAAAAATTAGGGAACTAGACCGTTTGAATCGAAGTAGGCCAAGTCAATTCGAAACGCACCGTTTGACGTATCCCGTTTGGGCATTGCGCCATATTCCGAAAAGCGAGTCTTATCAGGATGTGGCAGGTGTCACGCAGGCGGGTGTGCTAGACTGAGATTGTCTTCCTACGCATCAATCCGCTCGACCAACTTCGGTCACGGGCTCTTGCGCATCCAGACGATTGGATCGTTCAGGAGGGGTGGATGGAAACCTCTGTAGCTAAACCAAAATGGGAGTTCCCCCGGCTCTGCCGGGGTGGCAGTAGCAGTTTGACATCTAAGGCGGTCGTCCATCGATGAAAATCCAGAATCGTGAGCCGCCATGCGCACGAAAGAGAGCTTTACGATGGACGAATACGGAGTGAAAGGGACACAAGGCGGGAGCGCAGGCCAGAGATTTGCGGCTTCTCCAGTGGCGAGTTTAGATCCGCAGCAGCACCGCCGCCGCCCCACATTTTCGCTTACGGGAAGGTTAGTCGATCGGCGACGAACAGCTGACGTCGCCGGTCTACTGGTCCGCCCGGTTTGATAGTCAAGTGATGATCATCGACTAAAGCGTGCGATCAGATTCTCGCGCGACCTCACGTATTTGAGGAACCCTTGTTCGATCAGATGGGGATGAAGCGGAACTATCCTGTATTCGGCGGTTTTAGTTGCAGCCGCGTCGAAGCGAACGATGTGAAATTCCTTTTCGACATAAATGTCGCCGGACGTGAGCTGGGTGACTTCGTTAACACGGGCGCCGGTATAGGCGCAGAAATCCAATCATCTCCGCCCATCGAGGCTCCAGGCCGCCACGCCAGGACCTCCTCGCAATTCTCGTTCACTCAGGGTTATTTTGATGGGGCCATTGTCTGAGAAAAATGTTTTATAACAAACACTTAACATGACACAGGGGTTAACGAAAAGTTAATAGGCGCAGCCGGTATACCTCTCCGCAACCAAAATTAAACGCTTCATCGACACACTGGCCGCGCTCCCGACGGAGAGCTGCGGACGGGCCAGAGCCCGTCGACCAAGGCGTTTTCATGGACGACCTGCTGCGGGAATTCGTGACCGAGACCAACGAGAGTCTCGACGTGGTGGACGTCGAGCTCGTGCGTTTCGAGCAGGATCCGAACAACGCCAAAATTCTCGCCAACGTCTTCCGTCTCGTGCACACCATCAAGGGTACTTGCGGCTTCCTCGGATTGCCGCGGCTGGAAGCGCTCGCGCATGCCGCCGAGACGCTGATGGGCAAGTTCCGCGACGGGCTGCCGGCCACTAACGACGCCGTCACGCTCATCCTCACCACCATCGATCGTATCAAGCAGATCCTGGAATCGCTCGAACGCGAACAGCGCGAGCCGGATGGCGCCGACGACGACCTGATTTCCGATCTGGAGGGCATGGTCGAACGGCTCGCGCCGGCGTCCGTGCCAGCGGCACCGCAACGCGCGGTTGGAACGCTGACGCCGCAAGTGCTCGAACGGCCGTTGCGCCCGGGCGAGGATTCGCTCGACGATCTCGAGCGCGCGTTCCGCGAAACCCCGGTCGAGCCGCGCAGCCCGAAACCCGCCAAGCCCGCGCCGGCTGAGCCGCCCAAGGACGACGACAACGCCAAAGCCGCCAACCAGTCGATCCGCGTCACCGTCGACACGCTCGAACGGCTGATGACGATGGTGTCGGAGCTGGTGCTCACGCGGAATCAACTGCTCGAGCTCGTGCGCCGCCACGAGGATTCGGAATTCAAGGCGCCGCTGCAGCGGCTGTCCAACGTCACGGCCGAGTTGCAGGAAGGCGTCATGAAGACGCGCATGCAGCCGATCGGCAATGCCTGGCAGAAGCTGCCGCGCATCGTGCGCGACCTCTCCAACGAGCTCGGCAAGCAAATCGACCTGGAAATGCAAGGCGCCGAGACCGAGCTCGACCGCCAGGTGCTCGACCTGATCAAGGATCCGCTCACCCATATGGTGCGCAATTCGGCCGACCACGGTTTGGAAACGCCGGAGCAGCGGCGCGCGGCCGGCAAATCCGAAAACGGACGCATCCGGCTGTCAGCCTATCACGAAGGCGGCCATATCATTATTCAGATCGCCGACGACGGCCGCGGGCTCGATACGGCGCGCATCAAGGCCAAAGCGATCGCCCAGGGCCTGGTCGCGGAAGCCGACGCCGACAAGTTGAGCGAAGCGCAGATCCACAAATTCATTTTCGCGCCCGGAGTTTCCACCGCGGCGAAAGTCACCAGCGTTTCCGGCCGCGGCGTCGGCATGGACGTGGTGCGCAACAACATCGACCAGATCGGCGGCACCATTGACGTGAAGTCGGTGACCGGCGTCGGCTTGAGTTTCACCGTCAAGATTCCGCTCACGCTCGTGATCGTCGCGGCCTTGATCGTCGAGGCCGGCGGCGAGCGCTTCGCGATCCCGCAAATTGCGGTGATTGAGTTGGTGCGGGCGCGCGGCGGCGGCGATCACCGGGTCGAGCGCATCAAGGATACCGCGGTGCTGCGCCTGCGCGACAAGCTGCTGCCGCTGGCGCGGCTTAGCCAATTGCTAGGTATCGACCCGGAGTCGGGCGACGTCGAGAGTGGTTTCATCGTGGTGACGCAGGTCGGCAGCCAGAGCTTCGGCATCGTGGTCGACAGCGTCTTCCACACCGAGGAAATCGTGGTGAAGCCGCTGTCGAGCAAGTTGCGTCACATCGCGATGTTTTCCGGCAACACCATTCTCGGCGACGGCTCGGTGATCATGATCATCGACCCGAACGGTGTTGCGCAGTCGCTCGGCAGCACGGTTACGTCGCAGCCCGACGCCGAGGAAGCCGCCGACGTCCGCCACGCCGCGGCCGACGAACAGAAAACGTCGTTGCTGGTGTTCCGCGCCGGCTCGGCCCAGCCCAAGGCGGTGCCGCTCGCGCTGATCACGCGGCTCGAGGAAATCGACGCCCGCAAGATCGAATTGTCGAACGGCCGTCACATGGTGCAGTACCGCGGCCAGCTGATGCCGCTGGTGAGCATGAACGAGAGCGTGCGCGTAAAGGGCGAGGGCGCCCAGGCGCTGCTGGTGTTCTCGGATGGCGCCCGCTCGATGGCGCTGGTGGTTGATGAGATCGTCGACATCGTCGACGAGCGTCTCGATATTCAGGTCGGCGGCGACGGCTCCGGCGTGCTCGGCTCCGCCATCATCAAGGGCCACGCCACCGAAATCATCGACGTCGGCCACTTCCTGCCGGTCGCCTTCGAGGACTGGTTCCGCAACAAGGAGCCGTCGAAGGCCGCTTCACCGCGCTCGCTATTGCTGATCGACGATTCCCCGTTCTTCCGCAACATGCTCACGCCGGTGCTGCAGGCCCTCGGCTACGCGGTGACCGCCGCCGCGTCCGCGCCGGAAGCGCTGGCGATGTTCAAGAGTGGGCGCGCCTTCGATGTGGTCGTCACCGACATCGAAATGCCCGAGATGAGCGGCTTCGAATTCGCCGAGCGCCTGCACGGCGATCCGTTGACCGCCGATTTGCCGATTATCGCGCTGTCCTCGGTCGTATCGGCCGAAGCGGTCGAGCGCGGCCGTCAGGTGGGCTTCTACGACTATGTCGCCAAATTCGACCGGCAGGGGCTGATCGCGGCGCTCAAGGAGCAGGCCGACGTCGGCCGCGCGGCGTGACCGGCAAGCCATGAGCACAGAAAACACCCAGCGGAAACAGACCGAATACGTCACCGCCATGATCGGCGGCCAGTTGTTCGGATTGCCGATCATGCGCGTGCAGGACGTCTTCATTCCAGAGCGGCTGACGCGGGTTCCGCTGGCGCCGCCGGAAATCGCCGGCGTGCTCAATCTGCGCGGCCGCATCGCGACGCTGATCGACCTGCGCCGGCGCTTCGGGCTCGGCCAACGCGACGTCGGCGAACCGGTCATGGCGATCGGCGTCGAATCGCGGGCCGAATCCTACGGCTTGCTGATCGACAGCGTAGGCGAGGTGCTCAAGCTCGACGACGCCGCGCGCGAGCCCAACCCGATCAATCTGGATCAGCGGCTGGCGCGCGTGTCGGCCGGCATCTATCGCCTGGACGGACAACTTCTCATCGTCGTCGATGTCGACCGCGTTCTCGACATCGGTACCAGCGCGATCGCCGCATGAGGCGGATGGCAGAAATGATAATTGGACCGTTGAACGAGAATAACGAGGGTACGAAATGAAAAATTGTTTGGTCGTTGACGACTCAAGCGTAATCCGCAAGGTGGCGCGGCGCATCCTCGAGGGGCTCGAATTCGAAATCGTGGAAGCCGAGGACGGCGAGCAGGCGCTCGACGCCTGCAAGCGTCATCTGCCCGATGCGATCCTGCTCGACTGGAATATGCCGAAGATGGACGGCTACGAGTTCCTGCGTTCGTTGCGCAAATTGCCGGGCGGCGACAAGCCCAAGGTGGTGTTCTGTACCACCGAGAACGACGTCGCGCATATCGCGCGCGCCCTGCACGCCGGCGCCAACGAATACATCATGAAGCCGTTCGACAAGGAGATCGTGGAAGCCAAGTTCCAGGAAGTCGGACTGATCTGACCGCCGTCTCGCCGTCGGTAACCGTTTTGTAAAGGCGTCCTGGTCCGATGAACGTAGTCGTGGCACCCACTTCGTCCAACAGCGCTATCGGCCGGCGCATCCGCGTCATGATCGTGGACGACTCCGTGGTCGTGCGCGGCTTGTTTGCGCGCTGGGTGGAGGCCGAGCCCGACCTCGAAGTGGTCGCCACGCTGCGTACCGGCCGTGACGCCGTCAATCAGATCGAACGCGTCGATCCCGACGTAGTGCTGCTCGACGTCGACATGCCGGAGCTCGACGGCATCGCCGCTTTGCCGATGCTTTTGGAAAAACGGCGCGACCTGGTCGTGATCATGGCCTCGACCCTGACGCGGCGGAATGCCGAGATCAGCCTGAAAGCGCTTTCGCTCGGCGCTACCGATTACATCCCGAAGCCGGCCAGCAACCGCGAAATCACCGGTTCCCCCGCTTTCCGCCGCGAGCTGATCGAAAAAATCCGCCAGCTTGGGGCGCGCTCGAAGCGGCTGCGGCCCGTCAATCTGCGCGCGTCCGCGCCGGGGGCAGGGACGGCGCTGCCGCTGCCGCCGAAGCTTCGTGCCGCGGCGCAGCCGATCGTGCTGCGCGCGTTGCCGCCGACGCCGCCGAGCGTGCTGGTGATCGGCTCCTCGACCGGAGGCCCGCAGGCGCTCAACGCCATTGTCAGCCAGATCGGCAGCGTGCTCGACCGCGCGCCGGTGCTGATCACCCAGCACATGCCGCCGACCTTCACGACCATCCTGGCCGAGCACCTGGCCCGCGTCGCCAAGCGTCCGGTGCGCGAGGCGCAGGAGGGCGAGGAGGTCAATGCCGGCACGATCTATCTCGCCCCCGGCAACCGCCACATGTCGGTGGTGCGCCGCGACGGCTTCGCTGTGATTGCGCTCGGCGACGGCCCGCCGGTCAATTTCTGCCGGCCCGCCGTGGACCCGCTGTTTGCCTCGGCCGCCGAGGTCTGGGGTCCCAAAGTTCTCGGCCTGGTGCTCACCGGCATGGGTTCGGACGGCTTGCGCGGCGCGCAGGCGATTGCCGCCGCCGGCGGCGCCATCCTGGCGCAGGACGAAGCTTCGAGCGTGGTCTGGGGCATGCCGGGCCAGGTCGCGCACGCCGGCCTCTGCTCGGGCGTGCTGCCGCTCAACGAGATCGCGCCCCGGCTGGTGCGCCTGTTCACGGGAGAGCGCGCGTGACCCCGCAGGACTTCGACTATCTGCGCCAGCTTCTGCGCCAGCGCTCCGGTCTGGTGCTGTCGGCCGAGAAACAATATCTCGCCGAAAGCCGCCTGTTGCCGGTCGCGCGCAAGCACGGGTTCGTCGGCCTTGCCGAACTGGTGGCCAAGCTCAAGGCCGCCGCCGCCTCGCCGCTCAGCGTCGAGGTGGTCGAGGCGATGACCACCAACGAATCGTTCTTCTTCCGCGACAAGGTGCCGTTCGAGCACTTCCGCCTCACCATCCTGCCGGCGCTGATGGCCGCGCGCGCGCGCGAGAAGCGCCTGCGCATCTGGTGCGCGGCCTGCGCCACCGGCCAGGAGCCCTATTCGCTGGCGATGAGCCTGAAAGGCGTCGGGCCGGCGCTAGCCGGCTGGCGCGTCGAGATCGTCGCCACCGACATTTCGACCGACGTGCTGGCGAAGGCCAAGGCCGGAATCTACAACCAGTTCGAAGTGCAGCGCGGGTTGCCGATCCAGCAGTTGGTGAAGTTCTTCAGCCAGGTCGGCGAGGCCTGGCAGATCGCGCCCGAGATCCGCGCCATGGTGTCGTTCCGTGCGCTCAATCTACTCAACGATTTTTCCAGCCTCGGCACTTTCGACCTGGTGTTCTGCCGCAACGTGCTGATCTATTTAGATCAGGAGACCAAGATTGGTGTGCTCAACCGCCTGGCGCGCCAGATGCCTTCGGACGGCTTTTTGGTTTTAGGCGCCGCCGAAACCGTGATCGGCCTGACCGACGCGTTCAAGCCGATGGCCGACAGGCGCGGGCTCTACGTGCCGAATACGCCGGCCTCGAAAGCCGCGCCCGTGAGCAACGTGCTCAGGTTCGCGGTGAAGGCGTAGGCCGTCCAAGATTGTTTTTGACGGTGTGTTGCCGATAAAAAACCCCGCCGTTTCCGGCGGGGTTAAGTTGGGAAGTCCAAGCCCGAAGGCTCATTCAAGATTTAACGTAAGACGTATCGCGCGAAATGCGGGTCGCGCGATCAGTCGCACACGCGAACGCGCCGGATGTAAACGCGTCCGTATCCGTCGGCCACGCGCTGTCGCTCGATATGGCAGTCGCCGTCGTCGTAGGCTGGCTGATAGCTCTGCTCGTAGTAGCCCGGGCCGCCGTAATAGCCGCGATTGGCCTGCGAGCCGATAATCGCGCCGACCGCGAGGCCGCCGATGACGCCGGCGGCGACTGCGCCGCCGTCGCGCGCGAGCGCGGGCTTCGGTGCGACGGTGACGGCCAAAGCCAGAGCGGCAATGGCCGCAACAGTAATGACTTTCAACATGGTTCGATCCTTTTCAAGGATCGGGACAGGCATTGCCTAGTCGATGATCTGCACGATCACGCGGGTGCGCGGATCGACCAGCACGGCGTGGTCGTTCACGTAGGCGTAGCGGTAGCCCTGCACGTGGTATTCGCCGGGAATGTCGTAGTAGGTGAGGCCGCTTTCCGGCAGCACGGCGCCGACCATGAATTCACCGCTGTAGTGATAAGACGGCAGCCGCTCGTGCACGACGTATTCGCGGAAGCGCGGACGATCCTCAACGCCAAGGATGCCGCCGACTGTACCGGCAACTGCGCCCACTGCCCCACCGACGACCGCGCCGACCGGACCGGCATCATGGGCGCCCTGCTGCGCGCCTTCTTGCGCGCCGCGCACAGTGCCTTGTGCCTGCGCGGCCAAAGGCAGCGCCAGCGTCGCAGCAAATATCGTCGATACCAAAAGCTTGGCTTTCATGAGAACTCCATTTGGATGGGAAATTCCTAGAGGCAACGCGCTCCGGCGCTTTTAGTTCCATAGGCACCGGGTCATCGCTGCGATGGCGGCGGTGCCTTGTGCCTGTATCTGGATACCACGCACTGCCTTTGCGATTATCGGTGCAAGCGGTCGATTTTCAACCGGAGGCAATACAAGAACGACCGATAGCGATTGCGTTCTGCCCGCATCCTCTGCAATGAATAATTGTCCCAGTGGAACTTCGCCCACGCGAACGGAGGAAATAATGAAACGGATACTCCTTGCTGCCCTTATCTCGGCTTTCGCCGCCGGTTCGGCTATGGCCGCGAGTTGCGAAACCATGGCAGTCAGTAAAGACGGCAAGCCGCTTGCCGGCGCCGCCAAGACTAGCTTCCTGAAGAAGTGCAAGGCCGATGCCTGCGAGCCCAAGGCCGTGGACAAGAACGGCAAGGCGCTTTCCGGCGCCGCCAAGGGGAGCTTCCTGAAGAAGTGCGAAGAGGGCGCCTGAGGCGACCCGTTCAATTCGCTTCATCCGCAAACGCTCGAGAGCGGGCGATCGACGCACCGCTCTCGAGCCTGCAGCCCGTGATTTGGCTGCGATAGAGCGCTCGGTGTCATTCGCTTGTCGCGTTTCGGTGAAACTCAGGAGTTGAAAATGAATAAGTCTTTTATCGGCCCCATGATGTGCGCGGCGATCGCCGGCGTTATGGCGTTCGCGTCTCCTGCCGCCGCGAAGACGGCAAAGGAATGCCGGGCGGAGTGGACCGCGAACAAGGCGGCCAACCAGGCCAAGGGCATCACTGAGAAGGCCTACGTCGATACGTGCAAGGCGGACACCAGCGCCGAAAAGCCGAAGGCTGCTCCCGCCGCGACGACCGCCAAGGAAAAGACACCGGCTGCTAAGGAGAAGACGTCCGCCAAGATGGCCGCTCCGGCCGCGGGCGAAAAGAAAACCGCGAAGGAATGCGAGGACGAATGGCGCGCCAATAAGGCGGCCAACCAAGCCAAAGGCATCACCGAGAAGGCCTATGTCGCGGAATGCAAGGAAGGCAAAGCGGCCATGACACCGCCGGCTGCACCCGCTGCTCCGGCGCAAACCAAGATGGCACCGGCCGCTCAGCCCGCAGCAACGAAGATGGCGCCGCCAGCGCCGGCGCCCGCCAAGTCCACGGCCAAGACCGAACCGGCGCCCGTCGCGGGTCAGCCTTCAGGCGCCAATCAATTCACCGCGGAAGGCCAGGCCAAGGCGCACTGCCCAACCGGCACGGTGGTCTGGGCCAACCTCGAATCGAAGATCTTCCACTTCGCCGGTCACGCCGATTACGGTCATACGAAAAAAGGTGCCTACATGTGCGAGACCGACGCGACCAAGCAAGGCATGCGCGCCGCCAAGAACGAGAAACAGCCCTGAACGGGCAGGGCGCTCGCTTCACGCAAAAGGAGGTCGACAATGGGACTATTCGATAACCTCGGCGGGTCGCTCGGCGGCATGCTCGGCGCCGCCGCGCCCGGCCTGATCTCGGCGGCGCTGGCCAAGACGAACCTCGGCGATATGCAGGGGATCGTGAACCAGCTCCAGCAAGGCGGCTTGGGCACGCAGGTCCAGTCGTGGCTCGGCAACGGCAGCAACTTGCCGGTTACGCCGCAGCAGCTTCAGGCCGCGCTCGGCGACGAGCACGTCAGGCAGATCGCCGAGCATTTCGGCGTTCCTGTGGATCAGGCCTTGAAGCTGTTGGCCGAGCATCTGCCGGCGGCGGTCGATCAGGCCAGCTCGAACGGAACGGTCGAAGCTCAATAGCGCCTGGATTTTCGTCTCGGCGCTCCGGTGCGGCGCGATTTCGCCGCGCCGGACCATGCCCGCACTAAAAAACCCCGCCGTTTCCGGCGGGGTTTGAATTGGCAGAGATTTCGAAAGCGGCGGCTTACGCTGGGATGCGCTCTTCCATGTCGGCCGGCTCGCGCAGCACGTAGCCGCGGCCCCAGACCGTCTCGATGTAGTTCTTGCCGCTCGAGGCGTTCGCAAGCTTCTTGCGCAGCTTGCAGATGAACACGTCGATGATCTTGAGCTCCGGCTCGTCCATGCCGCCGTAGAGATGGTTGAGGAACATCTCCTTGGTGAGCGTCGTGCCTTTGCGCAGCGAGAGCAGCTCGAGCATCTGATATTCTTTGCCCGTGAGGTGCACGCGCTGGCCGCCGACTTCGACCGTCTTGGTGTCGAGATTGACGACCAGGTCGCCGGTGTTGATGACCGACTGGGCGTGGCCCTTGGAGCGGCGCACGATCGCGTGGATGCGCGCGATCAGCTCGTCCTTGTGGAATGGCTTGGTCATGTAGTCGTCGGCGCCGAAGCCGAGACCTTTGACCTTGTCTTCGATGCCGGCGAGGCCGGACAGGATCAAGATCGGCGTTTTAACCTTCGACACCCGCAACGAGCGCATAACCTCGAAGCCCGACATATCGGGCAGGTTGAGGTCGAGAAGTATTATGTCGTAGTCATAAACCTTGCCGAGATCGATCCCTTCCTCGCCGAGACCGGTCGTGTAAACGTTGAAGCGCTCGGACTTGAGCATCAACTCG